>Ga0163144_10019098_pt1 | contig 13809 bp, 9 predicted proteins | sample OliLak19BULKMAT1_FD_123175 | JGI IMG/M metagenome (GOLD analysis project Ga0163144, IMG submission 123175) | Freshwater microbial mat bacterial communities from Lake Vanda, McMurdo Dry Valleys, Antarctica - Oligotrophic Lake LV.19.BULKMAT1 | ecosystem: Environmental > Aquatic > Freshwater > Lake... | reverse complement strand
CTGGTCACGCCGTTGCTCGACCGGCTCATGCACCACGGACACCTGCTGAAGTTCGACGGCAAGAGCTGGCGACTGACGGAGGCCGCTGCCCGCGTTGCCAAACGCTCCCAAGCCGACTAAATTGCCCTGCGTCCCGCCTCACCGGGTGGAGGAGTTTGACCCGGCCACAGGTGGAGGAGTTTGCGGTGGCCGCCGGGGCCCTCGCGACTTTCCCGTCAGCGCGGAATTGATGACGGCAATGAACCGCTCGGCCTGATGCTCGACTGAAAACGGTTTCAGGACGGTCTCCCGCGCCCGGTCTCCCATCTGGCTCCGCAGTCCGGTGTCCCTGAGCGCCGAGAAGCAGGTCAGCCAATCCTGGTTCGTGCGAGCCAGAAACCCGTTCTCGCCATGTCGCACTACTGCCTCGTAGGAAGGGATCGGCGATGCGATCACCGGCAACCCCATCGCCATCATCAGCGTGAGGCGGTTCTCGGACTTCACCTTCCAGGACGGCACCGGGGTGCCGTCCTCGGCACCGTCCGCAGTATCCACCGGGATGATTCCGATATCGCTGGATCGCAATCGCTCGTAGACGACGTCGGGCCCCCAAGCCGTATATCTGATCTTCGGGTGCAGCATCGCACCCAGCATCCCCAACCTTTCGGAAGACTTCGACAACGCCCACTTCGCCGCAAGCAAGCGCTGCCAGGGTTGCGAGCTGTCCGGAAATCGGCCGACCACCTCGACCCGCCAGCCAGCCGGGGGAGTCCCGAAAATGGGCAGTCGATACATGGCATGGGAAGTAATCAACGCGGCATGCAAACTCGCCGCCTCCGGGCGTCGAAGTCGTTCGGGGTCTCGCGCCATGGCGGGGCGCTCGATCCCGTCATGCACTACATGAATCCGGTGACGAAGTTCGGCGTCATGCAAGCTCCGCAGGAAATCCGTGACGACTATGGTGGCGTCCGTCGCCGCTACCATCTCGTTGTCCACCAGGTCGCAAACACAATAGACGGTCGATACTCCTTCTGCGCGGAGCTTCGCCACGCTCTCCAGGACAGAACGACCGTGAATCTTCTGGAGAACCACCACATCGGCTCGATCCGCGAGTGCGCGAGCAGCCAGATCACCGACCTCGGGTTCCTCGTAGGGTCTCGCCGGGTCGAATACCAGACTAGTCTCGAATCCGGCTTCGTGCAGATACGGCACGAGATTGAGGCAGGCGATCCGCGTACTCGGCGCGGGATCTCTGGAACTGGAGAGGAGGGCGAACGAGATTTTCCGCATATCTCTACCTTGATCCACGCTTCTGGATTCCCGGCTGGTACCCGGCGCAACGGTCGCGACGACATACCGCTTGGGCGAGCCTGCATGGGAGTTCCCTGGGGCCCTGCAATTGCGCGACCGAACGACTTCTCATGCCAGTCGAAGAAGGAAGACCGGGTACAGCGGGATGACCGGGACCTTTCTCGAAGTCGGGTGCTGTGAAGACGTCGATGCGATCGAGGGTAGTCGCTTGCAGGCGCAAGCGATCATCGAGATGGCCACAGACCCCGAGCCTGAAGTCGACTCGATAGCACTTCGAGGATCTTCTGCTCGGGACCGTCGGGACGACCCGACGCGATCCAGGCCACAAGTATCGTGGCGACGTAGCCGATCGCGCCCGTGACAGACAGTACTATCAGATCGACCAGACCCGAGCCTTGCTCTGTGCTCGCCGACAACCAGGACCCTACAGCGAGAACGATACCTGCCATTGCCGCTGAACCGACGATTGGACGGACCATCGCCCGCCCGAACGCCTTTGCTGAAACCCTGGTAACTCGCAAGAACACGACCGTGATCCCGGCGAAACCCACGATGGACGAAACGCAATGCGCGAACGCTGCGCCGGTTGCGCCGTAGTAAAGGCTCGCGACCACGACGGCCGGGAGCGACACCGCGAGCACACAGGCAGAAAGTATCGTATTGGCTTTCGGCTTTCCCAATGCGAGGATCACAAGGTAGAGATTGGATTGCAGTGCCCCGAGCAAGCCGCTGATGGCAACGATGCGAATGATGGGTATCGCGTCGAGCCATTGCGTACCAAGCAGCAGGCGTACGGCGGGTTCGGCAACGCATAGCACGCCGACCGAAGCGGGAAAGGCAGCGAGACAGATCAATGAAAATACCGTCATGAATCGTGCTCGCAATTGATCCAGATCGCTGGAGAGGCGAGAGTAAGCAGGAAAGACAGCGCGATTCAGGGGAGCTATCAGCTCCGTCGATGGCAGCGTGGCTATTTCGAAGGCCACGTTGTAGATGCCCAGTCCATGACTGCCGACGGTCCGCCCGAGTATGAAGTCGGTGGAGCGGTTGTGTAAAAACTGGATCAGGCTCGATATCAGAAGCCACTTGGAGAAATGGAACAGGTCCGCGCGCGCGGCCAGGGAAAACCTTGGTCGATAGGGGTGCAGCCGATAGCTTATGAACACGGAAACGAACCGGCCCGTGACAACTCCGGCAATCAAGGCCCAGTAGGAGCGGAATGCGATGGCAAGGCCGACTGTCACGATGAACGTGGAAAAGCGCTTGACCAGCACGAAACGGAACTCGCTGCGGAAATCCAGATCCTTGCGGAAAGCTACGACCCCGATGTTCTCGAATCCGCCGACGAGGGCGCTCAACGAAAGCACGGGAAGGATCAATCCGAGTCGTGGCTCGCGGTAGAACGCCACCGCCGGCATGGCGAGCATGACCACAAGTGCGGCGATCGCGAGCCCGAACAAGACGTTGAGGGTCCACGCCGTGTCGTAGTGTTCTCGTCGCGTCTGCTGTCGCTGGATCAGCGCCGTATCGAAGCCGAAAGCGGCCATCAGTTCGAGCAGGGCGACCACGGCTATCGCCATCGCAACGAGTCCGAAATCCGTTGGCATCAACAGGCGCGCGAGGATGACCGTGCTGATGAGGCCGATGCTGCGTTCGAGCAGCTTGAGCCCCATCATCCAGGCAGCGCCGTGGGCTATCTGGCGCGTCGTGGCGGGCTTGGCAGCACCGTTGGATTCCATGGTGGGATACGGGGCTGCGAGTTCTCAGCCGGCGCGACGGAGGCGGCGATACGCGGATCGGACGATCACACCGCCGCCCGTTCGCGCTGCGTCGGCGATACCGTCTTCTGCGCTGCTGTTGCACGACTGAGCATCCAGGTTTTCGTGACCACGACGAGCGCCATCACGTTATAGGAAAGATCGAAATACGCCAGACTCAGGAATGCGCCGCCCACGGCGAAGCCGATCAGGCTCACCTGACACATCGAGCCAAGATGGCGGCACCATTCGGTGCCGTCTTTCTCGTTGCCGCGCTTGCGCAACCAAGCCGCCCCTCGCCAGGTGAACCACCAGATCGAGAGCCAGAGGGCGAGGCCGATCCACCCGTGTTCGCCGAGCACCTGGAAATAGATCGAGTGTGCAGCATGGATGTCGGTGGGCTCCGGCGCGTACTTGGCGAAAATCTCCGGTTCGTAGATGGCGAAGCCGCCACCGGTACCTGGGTGATCGTTCGCCAGGTTGAATGCCATGGTCCAGGCATTGAGTCGTCCTTGCGCGGAACCGTCCGTCTGATAGGTCTCGATCGTATGCATGCGGTCGGTCCAGTTGTTCGGCATGAATGCAACCAGCGAAGCACCGACGGCCACGAGCAGGATCCCGAGGACCCCTTTTCGATCACTGCGCCACCAGAGGAACACCGTCATGGCGAACAGCGCCAGGAGCGCGCCTCGCGAGTGGCTGCCCAGCGCGGCGGCGGCGCAGAGAACCATCGACGCCAGCAATCCGCGCTTGAGCCATCGTCTCTGCGGGTTGACCGTCAGGTAGATGTAGTAGATGAATGGCATCACGAGAATGATGGCGAGTGCGATCTCGTTGTTGCCTTCGATGAAACCTCCAGGACCCCACACACGGTAGTTTCCGCCGGTCGTGAGAGTGAAGATCCCGCCCTTCACGCCATAGAACCCGATCGAGAACGCCACGATCCACAGGAGCCACTGGATGTGTTCCTTCCGGAGGATCAGTGCGATCGTGAGGATCAGCATCACGTCGATCTTGAGGACTCGCGTCAGCATCTCCCAGCTTTCCTTCGGGTGGTACGACAACGGCCAGGTCACGCAGATCCACCCCATAAACAACGTGAGGCAGATGACTGCGGGGTCGACGAACGGATTTCGCTTGTCCCGGGTGAACAGGAATCCGAGCATGGTCGTCACGGCGACCATCAATGCCACGGGCATGCTGGTGATGAACCCCCAGCCCAGCGCGTGCGGGTTCATGACGCTGATCCAGGTCCACATCATCACGCCGATCCAGGGGCGCGCGAGCGCCGCAACGGATCCCGAAACGATGATCGCGAAAATGATCACATCACGCATGATTCTGGTCCTCCGGACAACGGCGAAGGGGGCTCAAGAAGCGGCCTCATGCAGTGGCTTCGTGGCTCCGGTGATCACCGAGCCGAACAGGCTGAGTTGCGCGCTCGAGGTGGCGTCCCAGCCGAACTGTTCCGCGTAGCGTCTGACCGCAGTACGATCGTTCGGGCGCGCCAGCACACGCGAGATCGCCGCTGCGATGGCGGCTGGTTCGCGTACGAACAACTCGCCCGCCACGGGATCACGCACGATCTCGGGTGTGCTCGCGATCTTCGACGCGATCACGGGCGTGCCGCAGGCCATCGACTCGAGGAGCACATTGGGCCAGCCTTCGCGGCTCGAAGCGAGCGCAAGGACGTCGGCCGAGCTGTACCACTGCGCCAGGTCGGCATTGGCAACCGCTCCGGCAAATCGAACGCGATCCGTCAGGCCGAGCCTGGTGACGCGGACCTCGAGTTGCGTTCGTTCCTCGCCATCTCCGACGATCGCGAGGTAGACGTTCTGTCCCGCTGCGCGCAACCGCGCCACTGCGTCCACGACCAGGTCGTTCCCCTTCAATGCGACCAGATGTCCGACCGTCAGCACGATCCTGGCTTGCGTCGGCAAGCCCAGGGCCGTGCGGCTCTCGGCCTTGGGCAAGGGCCTGAAGCGTTGCAGATCGACTCCGTTGCGGAGCGTAAAGAGGCGCTCGCGCGGTGCGCCAAGCTCCGCCAGTATGTCCGTCAGCGCGCGGCTGACGCCGATGGAGGCAGCCGCGCGCCGCGCGGTCCATTGAATCAGTCGTCGCGGAATGGCGAACTGCGGCAGCAGGTTCAGGTCCGTTCCCCGCGCGGTGACCACGAACGGCTTGTCGAACCACTGAGCAAGCAATGCAGCCGCCACGCCATCCGGATAGTAATAGTGAGCGTCGATCAGATCGAAATCGAAACCCTCCCTGATCAGACGCGCCACCACAGGGCGGGCACCCAGCGCCAGGGCAAAGGGAGCTGCACTCATGCCGATCTTCGGCGGCAGGGGATAGCGGGGATGCCAGATCTCGACGCCACCACGATCCTCATGCCGAGGCGTGGCTGCGAACCGACTCCATGCACCGAACCGGGCGTTCGCAGTCGGAAACCAGGGCACCGGTGCCACGACCTTTGCCTCGACGTCGCCGGTCTTGAGCAGTTCGCGCAGGCGCGTTTCCACGAAGATGCCGTGAAGGGGACTTGCCGTGCTCGGGTACAGCGTCGAGAACAGGAGCGACCGGATGCGTCTGTTCATCATCGATGGAGTTGGGCGAGGAAGCCTTCGAACATCAGCAGCGTCCAGATCGGGGCACTGTAGTCCCGGCGCCCCGACTGGTGGTGATTCACCAGCTCCTCGAGATAGCGGGGCTCGAACCATCCAGTGCCCGTCAGCCGCGATCCGAGCAGCGAATCGCGCACGCGCTTCGCGAGGGGTCCACGGAACCAGCGTGCCAGCGGGACGGCGAAGCCCATCTTGGGTCGGTAGAGCAGTTCTCGCGAAAGATGGGGTTCCATCGCGCGCTTGAACAGCCACTTGCCCTGGCCCTCATGCAGCTTCAGCGACGAAGGCAACGTCGCCAGCCATTCCACAAGGGGATGGTCCATGAGCGGTTCGCGCACTTCGAGCGCATGCGCCATGCTGGCTCGGTCGACCTTGGTGTTGATGTCGCCCACGAGATAGGTCTTGAGATCGAGATACTGGACGAGCGCAAGCGCGTCGTCGGTGCCGGCATCGCGCGCGTGTCGGCGAAAAACCTCGATTGCGTTGTAGCCGCCGGTCTCACGCCGGAACGCGGGTGTGAACAGTCGTTCGCGCATGGAATCCCGCAGGATGGATACGCTGTGGAAATACGCCTCCACACTGTCGCGTGCCAGGGATTCGAACGTGCTCTTGGCTCTGAACACACGCGGGGCCCAGTCGGCTTTCGGGTAAAGGGCGCCCAGCGTGCGGAACAGCGGACGTCGAAGGCCCAGAGGTAGACGCGATCGTACCTGCTCCTCGTTCGCGTGGAGACGGTAGCGACGATAGCCGCCCATGCTCTCGTCGCCGCCATCTCCGGACAGGGCGACCGTCACGTGCTTTCGCGCGAGTTCGCATACGCGATATGTGGGCAGGGCAGAGCTGTCTGCGTAAGGCTCATCGTAGATGCCCACGAGCTGGTCGATCAGGTCGAAGTCGTCGCTTTCGACGACTTCGACGTGATGCCGTGTGCGGTAGCGTGTGGATACTTCGCGCGCGTAGACCGACTCGTCGAAGGCGGGGTCGGCGAACGAGATGGAGCAGGTCGTCACGGGGGCATCGGATTCCATGGCCATCGCCGCGACCACGGCCGAGGAGTCCACGCCACCGGACAGGAAGGCTCCGAGCGGCACCTCCGAGATCAGGCGCAGGCGCACGGATTCGCGGAGGCGCCGCAGCAGTTCTCCGGAGGCGTCCTCGGGCGAGATACGCGCGTCCAACGTGAAGCGGACGTCCCAATAGCGCTTCGGCTCCGGCAGCTTCTCGCCCCGCCGTACCACCATGATCTCCGCCGGCGCCAGCTTTCGGCATGACTTGAAGATCGTGCGTGGCTCCGGAATGTAGCCGAAGGCGAAATATTCCTCGATGGCGCTGGCTTCGAGTTCGCGCCGAACGAGGCCTGTGGACAGCAACGATTTCAGCTCGGATCCGACCAGAAGCAAGCCGTCGTCCGTCAGGGTATAGAACAACGGCTTCACGCCGAGCCGGTCGCGGGCAAGGAACAGCGTTTCGCGATTGCGATCCCACAAGGCAAACGCGAACATGCCGCGGAAGCGCTCGACGCACGCTTCGCCCCAGGCTTCCCAGGCGTGCACGATCACCTCGGTATCGCTGCGCGTATGGAAGGTATGGCCCAGAGCCGTCAATTCGGGGATCAGTTCCTGGAAGTTATAGATCTCGCCGTTGAACACGACGACGACGGAGCCATCTTCGTTGAACAGCGGCTGCTGGCCACTCGCGACGTCGATGATGGCGAGTCGACGATGTCCCAGCCCGACGCCGGGCTCCAGGTGGAGTCCGCCACCATCCGGCCCGCGGTGATGCTGGCTCTCGTTCATCCTGTCGAGCAGACCCCGGTCGATGTCGCGCTTGCCGCGCAGGTCGAAGATTGCGACGAAACCGCACATGCCTTTGAACCTCAGCGAATCTCGCGAGCGGAAGCAATCGCCCACGATGGTGGTGAAGGAGTCCAGCCGCGAGCCGCGAGCTGCCCCTGATAGAGATGGGTGTAGGCGTCCACCATGACCTGCAGACTGAATCGGGCGACAGCGTCCTTGCGCGCCTGCCGTGCCTGTTCCCGTCGAACGTCCGGCTGTCGGGCATAGTCCACGATGGCTCGTGCCATGGCCCCGCTATCCGCGCGCGGAACCAGCGAACCGGTAACCCCTTCGGTCACGAGTTCGGGATTGCCGCCGACGCGGGTCGCAAGCACGGGAACGCCCGAGGCCATCGCCTCCAGGATCGTGTTTGAAATGCCTTCCGATAGGGACGGCAATGCAAACAGATCGAGTCCGCGCAGGATCTGCGGAACTTCATGCAGGGTCCCGGGCAGCCACGCCCGCGCGGTCAAGTTGCGGGCTGCCAGCAGTTGCAGCGCCTCGGCCCGCAACGGACCTTCGCCGACCATGACCAGTCGTAGCCGAGGTGCGAGTTCCGGCGCCATCTCCGAAGCAGCGATGAACGCGCGCACCAGATTGAGCGGATCCTTTACCGGATCCATCCGACCGACCGTGCCGATGATCACGTCTGCATGATCCGAGAATCCGGGCGGGCCGATCGCTGCTCGTGCCGCAGCTTGGAAGCGTTCCGTGTCGACGCCGTTGCAGATGTGAGTGACCCTGGATGGGGCGATACCGATACGCTCGATCAGGTAGCGTTCCAGATCTCGCGACAGGGCCACGTAGTGATGCACCGTGGGCCGCAACACACGCCGGACCGCGAGATACTTCCAGTTGGTGCCGTCCGGATCGTCCGCGTTGCGGCCGTGTTCGCTATGGATACGCACGGCGGCCTTCGCAAAGAAGGCTGCCGGCTGGTATTCGAGTGCCGCGAGATTTCGGGTGTGCACGATGGCAGGGCGCAGTTCCCGCAGCAGACGCAGCATCTTCAGCTGCGTGCCGAACCCATGGCCGGGGGGCTTGTGCAACGCATGCAGCGTCACGTCCTTGCGCACGATGCGCTCGCTGAAATCGGTGTAGTCCGTCAGGCAGATCACTGCATGCCGAAACCGGTCTTCCGGCATGCAGTTCAGCAGGTTCACCAGACCGTTTTCGAGGCCACCGACCGCCAGGCGAAAAATGACGTGGGCGACCAGGGGACGTTCGTCCCCGGTTCCGACCCAAGGGGTCGACGGATGTCGGTTGCTCACTTGACTTCGTCCTGGAGCAAATCCGATTGGATCCAGGGCCGGAGCTGCTTTGCGAAATCCTGCAGGCGGCTACGGGCCTCGGCAATGTTGCCGTCGCGAATGGGTGCGACCAAAGCTACGCCAGCGCTGTCGCTGCCTCTCCCCGAGAGGCGCGAACGAGCCAGCGCGAGCTTCGAATCCACGAAGCCGCTGGCTTCGACGCCTCCCACGAGTGCCCATTGCCACACCAGGATCTGTTCGTCGCGGGAGTGAATCTGTCGCTCTCCCACGCGCAATGGAGGCGAGAGTTCACCGACGCGGCGATCGAGCTTCGACTGCACGCGCCAGGTGGAATCGTAGTCGACCATGGTGGCGCCTTCGAATCGGGTCAACTTGCTCACGCCCGAATCGGCTGCATACCAGGCGATGTGCGCTTCAACTATGCCCTCGGCACGGCGATAGACCGCCTTCTGGCGGGAAGTAGCGTAGTCAAACGGATCTTTCCATCCGATTTCGTGCTCTGCAGTAAGCCCCCAGTCTCCCAGCGAAGCCGGCAAGGCGCTGACGGTCCGGTCGGAGACGGATTGCGCCATGGCGTCGAATCGCGCTGCCGCCAGGGGAGCGATCGCCGCGAGCGCGATCGCGGCTACCCCCACGGTCCAGACGTTGCCGAGGCGTGGTGGCACCGGTTGCGGTCGCAGCGGTTCGGGCGGTTTCTTCTTCGGCGCCGGCTCGCCCATCCACAGCGTTGAAAAGTAAAACAGCGCCGTCATGACCACTCCGAAGAACAACCACCCATATACGAGATGGTCGACGCCGGTGGCCAGCTTGTTGTTCGTCACGTGCCCCAGCAGCACGATGCCGTAGGCGCGCAGCCAGTTCGCCGCGATCGGGACGACCAAGGCGAGGCCGAGGAAGATCCACCGGCGGACGTTCGAACGAAAGTTGAGATAACCGAACAAGCTCCCCGCAAACAGGGAAACGAGCAGGTAGTTGACCCCGCTGCACTCTTGCACCACGGACCATTCGCCCGACGGAATCACGAAATTGTTGCCCTCCCGGTACACGGGGACACCGGACAGGCGCAACGCGACGACGGTGAAGTCGGCGGTCAGGTCGACGAGATGGGGAATGAAGACCTCGCTGATCGCCGTGCTCGGCAAGGACTTTGCGCGCCGCGCGGCGATCAGCGTCAATGGAATGGAGGCCACCAGACCGAGGTCGCGAAAACTCTTGATGTTGGTCGCATACCCGAAAAACCATAACGCGCCGAACAGCGCCAGTCCGATCAGCGCCGGCCACCAGGGCTGCCATCTCACATCCGCGAATCTCGCTCGCTCATGCCACAGGAGCCACGCACTGACAGGCAGCACGAGGAACCCGTGATTGTAGGAAATCGAGCTCATCCATGTTCCGACCAGGCCCGTCATCGTGGAAAAATGCACCAGCAGGAGGGCCACAACCGCAAGGGCTGCAATCCACCAGACTTTCGCAATGCGCGGCGGGCGCCCGGAGAGCGTCGATGCGTCTGCGATGGCCACTTCCTCTCGATTTCCTGGAGTCATTGGATTTGAATTGTTCCGCTGGCGAGTATTCGGGGTTCTACCAGCAAAGACCTTCGTACTTTCCGGGCAGGGATCCCGGGTCCGGCAAGTTCGCCAGGTCCAGCACGCGCTGGTCCGGCCGCAGATGCTGACGCAATCCGTCGACGACGCGGCGATCCTGCATGCCTACGATAACCATCTCGGCATGGGCGATGACTTCCGAGATCTCCGGTCGCAGGAGCTGTCCGATGTGGGGCAGCTGCTGCTCGATGAACCGGCGATTCGCGCCCAGCAGGCTCGACAGATGTACCTCCGGGTCGTAGACCAGCAGATTGAATCCCTTGCCGATGAGATGCTCGGCGACGGTCACGAGCGGACTCTCGCGCAGATCGTCGGTGCCGGGTTTGAAGGAGAGGCCCAGCATGCCCACGCGTCGAGCCCCCGAACCCATCACCTTCGAGATGGCGAGATCGATGTGCGCGCGATTGGAACTGAGGATGCTTCCCAGCATCGGCAATTCGACATCATGCGTTTTCGCGAGATACATCGTGGCTCGCAAATCCTTCGGCAGGCACGAGCCGCCGAACGCGAAGCCCGGTTTGAGGTAGGCACGCGAGATGTTGAGCTGCGTGTCCTGGCACACGAGATCCATCACCGCGAACGGGTCGACCCCCAGGGCTTCGCAAAGGCGCGCGGTTTCGTTGGCGAACGTGATCTTCAGTGCGTGAAAGTTGTTGCAGCAATACTTGACCGTCTCGGCAGCCCGGATGGAGGTTGTCCGGAACTCGCACGGGAGATGGCCGAACAACCCACGCAGTTGCTCGACAGCGTAATCGCCGCGCGAACCGACAATGGTGAACGGGGGTTTGTCGTAGTCGCGGATCGAGCTGCCCTCACGAAGAAACTCGGGCTGGAAGCAGACGTGGAACCCCTCGCCCTCCTTCTTGCCCGATTCCTTCTCCAGCAGCGGCAGAAGCGTTTCCTCGACGGTACCCGGCACGACGGTGGAGCGGAACACGAAGACGTGTGCGCCCGGCTTGGTGCGAACAGCCGCGCCCATCTGTTCGGCAACGCGTATCAAGGCGCCCTGGTCCTGGCTTCCGTTCGCCGCGGACGGAGTGCCGACACAGATCAGCGAGATGTCCGACGCGTGCAGCGCCTGGGCCACGTCGCGCGTGACCGAGACACGGCCGCTGGCGACGACGCTCGTCATGAGGTCGACCATGCCTTCCTCGACCACCGGCGTCCTGCCCTCCCTGATCAGATCGAGCTTGGCTGGATCGATATCCACGCCGATCACCCGATGACCATCGCGTGCGAGGCAGGCGAGCGAGACCGCACCGACATATCCGAGACCGAAAATACTGATGTTCAAGATTGCAATGCCCCTGCGTTCTTGCTGGTTGCTGATACGCCACCCGTGTTGAGGCAACGCTCGATGATCCGGTCCAGACGCTGCATGGACTTGTCCCACGCGTGGTGCGTGAGCATGCGTTCCCGCCCCGCGACGGCAAGCCTGTTTCTCTCCGTCGCATCGCCCATCAGGCGTGCGATGGCCTGTAAGTAGTCTTCGCGGGAATCGCACACCACGAAATGCTGATGATCCAGCGCGTCGACCCCACCCGCCGCGATGCGGCTGGTGATCACCGGGACGCCCATCGCCATCGCTTCGAGGATCTTGTTCTGCGTTCCGCGCGCGATGTTGAGCGGCGCGATCATCGCAACTGACCGGCGCACGAACGGGCGTACATCCGGCACCGAACCGGTCACGGTCACACCGGGAAGTTCGCCCAGTCGCCGCACTGCGGGCGTCGGGTCCGCCCCGACGATGACCAGCTTTGCACCCGGCCGCCTGGCCTGCAGCAGCGGCAGAGTATTGCGACAGAAGTCGAACATGCACTCCTGGTTGGGGTAGTAGTCCATGCGACCGATGAACGAGATCGTTTCCGGCGCATACGGCTCGTCCGACGGCTTGAAGTAGTCGTGGTCGACGCCGTTGGGGAACCAGTCGGTCGGCACGCCGGTTCCGTATCCCTCGAGCGTCTCCCATTCGGCACGCGTGGTCGCCGTGCACAGATCGAACTTCCGGGCGAGGATCTTCTCGGCCCGCTCCATTTTCCAGCCTTCGAGGCGGTAGCCTAGCGAGATGGGAAACGGCTTGGCTTGCGCGTACTCGAACCACTTCTGCGAATCCATGTCGCCGAAGTCGAGGATCTTCGGGATGCTTCGCACATTCTCGACATACTGAGCGACCGACGAGCAATGCACGAAGATCAGGTCGAAACGCACCTCGGCGAGCATGGCGTGGATGCGGCGCGCGAGGTCGGGGGAATAGAAGTACCCCATCGACGAGGGCGTCAGGGCGGGCAACCTCGCCACCATCCGCAGTGCCTGGACCGGGTTGCTCACCTGCCCGATCACGAAACGGTGACAGTACGGCGCGATACCTTGTGCTTCGTTCGCTTCGGGATCTGAACGTGCGAGCGATGCCACGGTTACTTCATGACGCGCGCTCAAGTGCCGGATCATGTTGAACGGCCGGATTTTGCCGCCGCGTTTCGGTGGATAGGGAAAGCGGTGGCAGACGTAGAGGATCTTCATGCTGCGATCCCCGCAGCAACTCGGAAATCTCCCCCGCCTTCGGTCCCGCTCCCGCAGGGAGGAGGAAGTGCAGACCTTCGCCCTCCGGGAGAGGCGTACGGGTGAGAGAGCCCGGTGATTGGTCTCATGCCGCCACCGCCGTCAATTCCCCGGTGACGTCGGACGCATCGCGACCGTCGAGGTAGATCCGGCTCCAGATCTCGAGGTTCAACAAAGACAGCAGGCGGTCGGTGCCATCGATGCGATTCGATGCGTGATCGGCAATGAGACGCGCGATCGCCGAGTGATCGAACAGACCGCGCCGATTCACCGATTCCCTCGACAGCAGTTCCTGCATCACCGGTGCGAGATCCCGTTTGAGCCAGGCACCCATCGGCGTGCCGAAGCCGCGCTTCTTCCGGTACAGGATGTCGTCGGGTAACGTGCCCTTCAACGCAGCCTTCAGGACGTGCTTCAACTCGCCGCCCTTCACCTTGATGCTCTCAGGGATCCGCGCCGCGAGCTCGACCAACTCATGGTCCAGCAGCGGGACCCGGCATTCGAGCGACACCGCCATGCTCATCTTGTCGGTGAGCATGAGCAGGTCGTCCGGCAATTGTGTCTCGGCGTCTACGCCCAGCATGCGGTTCAGTCCATCCTCGCTTTGCGAGACCTCGAAAGCGGCGGCGAGCGCGTCGCGGCGTTCAAAGCCACTGATCCTGAGCAATTCGTCCCGCGCATCGCGGGAGAAGACCTCCACGTACGATCGGTAGCGATCCTCGAAACTCCGACCCGACGATTCCAGGAACGCCTTGCCGAGCCGGACCAGGTTCAGCACACGCGAATGTCGATCACTCGGAAGCTTGCCCGCCGTAGCGAGCATCGCTCCGCGCAGCCAGTGCGGAAGCTTCTCGAAGTAGGCCTGGTAG
>Ga0163144_10019097_pt1 | contig 13810 bp, 12 predicted proteins | sample OliLak19BULKMAT1_FD_123175 | JGI IMG/M metagenome (GOLD analysis project Ga0163144, IMG submission 123175) | Freshwater microbial mat bacterial communities from Lake Vanda, McMurdo Dry Valleys, Antarctica - Oligotrophic Lake LV.19.BULKMAT1 | ecosystem: Environmental > Aquatic > Freshwater >... | reverse complement strand
TTCGCGCGTTCAGTGGCGTGCCTCCGATTAGGACGGCGGGAACGGGTCTTTGCCGGCCATGCGTCGCACGGAGATCGACGGATTGTAGAAGCCGAAGCGCGGTCCGCTGCGTGTAAAGGTCGCGATCTCCTCTCCCTGCGATGTGATCCATCTGAAGAATGCAGCCTGCTCGGGTGCATCCTCAGGGTTCTCCGCGAAGCGCGCCGTGAAGAAATCGCTGAGAACGAGGGTCTTTACTCCCACCGTATCGTAGAGGATGCGCTGCGCGGCACGATCTCCGGACAGCCGCCACGTGCGGAAGTGGCGCGGTGGCAAAGGCGGGGCGTACGGCGTCGACAGCAGCCAGCTGCCGGGCTCGACGTTGTGAAGGAGCCACGCCGCCGCCTCGTCGCGAGTGTCGGGATACATGCTCGCGGTGAATCGGATCGTCTGCACGAGCGGCCAGGCGATGACGCCGGCCGCGATCAACGCCGACACGAGCGCGAAAGCGCCGCGTCGGCTCGTGAGTCGAGTAGCGACCAGAGTGCAGCCCACGCCCGCCAGCACACACAGCCCAGGGACCGTTGGCAGCGCGTAGCGTGCGAAGAATGGGTAGGGTTTCGCCGGCAGCGCCTCGACGATCAGCAGCAGACCGAGCGTGCTCGCGCCCAGCATCAGCGCGACACCACGGTCGCGGCGTAGCAGCGCAAGTAGCCCAGCGATCGCCAAGAGCAGGGCTGGAAGCCCTAGCGACGGCAGGAGCGCGGTGCCGACGTAGAGAACGCCTTTGGTCTCGCTGATCGGCATCGCGATGCCGTCATGATGTCCGGTCGTCGCATAGTTGAGCTGGAAGCCAACGCCACGGGCGATCGCCATCGGATGGAGTAGCAACGCCGGCGTCGTTGCGACCAACGCGATCGCGAATCCCATTCCTGCAAACCCGACGAGCGACAGCCCACGAGTGGCGGCTGTGATCTGGTCGTGTACAGGCTGCGGTGCGTTGCGGGCTTCCACAAAGGAGGTCGCGGGTCGAATCAACCAGGTTAGCCCGAGCAGCAGCGGCGCGACGATGCCGACGTACTTCGATCCGAGTGCAAGACCCGCCATCGCACCGGCCGCGATCGCCGCCAACCTCGTGCGGCGACGCCCGAGCTCGAATGTGGCCAGCAACGTTGCGGCAAGCCACAGAGCAAGCGGCGTGTCTTCCTTGACGTAGTTTGCGCTCGCGATCGCGAGCGGGCTTAGAGCAAGGAGTGCTGCGGCGACGAGCCCTGCCGTGACGCCGGCGATGCGCCGCGCGAGAAGGTAGACAATCCCGACCGTCGCGGTGGACAGAACGTCGAGCCAGAGGCGAGAGATCCAGAGGCGGGTTGCGGTTCCGGTCGGATCGTCGAGCGAGCGGCCACCGGGCAGCCGCGCGGCGCGAAGTGACGGCTCGAATCCTCGGGTCGCCTCGTGCACGGCGACCAGCGAGAGGAGAAGGAATCCAGGCTGGTTCCCATCGTTCTCGAACCCGTTTTTCATCAGGCGATCTGCCGTATCGAGCTTGACACGCTCGTCCGGCAGATATTGGTGCGGCAGCCCAATGAAGCTGCCCCAGACTCGAGCTGCAAGCGCGAGAAGGACGATCGTGCAAACGCACGCCCGCGTGGCGATTCGTGATCTTGCCCCGTCTCGGACATCCTGGTTGCGCTGCATGGGCGACATGGTAATCGCGTTCCCTCCTCGTGCGACGATTCTTCGCTACCTGCCTCGGCAGTGCATTCGCTGCCCAGCGCCGGACGAGAGCGTGTCTATTCGCGGCTTTCCTTCTGGTCAATGCTGGCGTGTTGATCAACGCCCTGACGCACGATCCGCGAATAGCGTATGATGCGGGGCAACACCTACGCTACGTCGACATCCTGTCGACGGGGCGACTCCCGCTGCGCGTCGAGACTGCCGCCTACTACAGTCCGCCACTACCGTATCTGTTGCCGGCGTTCGTTCGGCACGCGGCCAATTTGAGGCTCGCCACGGCCGCGCGAGCAGCCCTCTTGCTCCAGGCGGTACTGTCAGTTGTTCTGACGATCGCCTTGCTCGCGGCTTGCGAAGGGCTTCGTCCCGGTGACGGCGTCATGAAGCTCGTCGCGCTGGGTCTGTGCTGCATGCCGGCCGTCTACTACCGCACGTTCGCGATGCTCCGCGGCGAAGCGTACCTCGCTACTCTAGCGACGCTGCTCATCGTGGTTTCAGTCGGCGCCGTGTCGCGCGGCCATGTTAGGCCGCGCGATGTCTTGGTGATGGCCTTGCTATCCGCCGCGATCGCCCTCGCGCGCCAGCTCGGAGCGCTGCTGCTCCTCGGTTGGGGAGTGTTCGCCGTTGTGCAGATGGTGCACGGGAGACGGGGGTGGAGCAGTGCGATCGTGGCGAGCACCATTGCTGTCGCGCTCTTGTCGGGCTGGTTCTACCTCGGCCTACGGGACCGCGAGGGCACCGCGATGGCGTGGAACCTGCCGCGCGCGAGTTTTTCTCTCGCGAACCAGCCAGCCGAATTCTACTTCGGCACTGGATCGGGGATGCTGTTCTCCGAGCCTGGGCGGCCGCGCTTTCAGAAGCAGCTTCTTCCGGTGCTGCATGCCGATTGGTGGGGCGACTATTGGCACTACTTTTTGTTCCACGGCAGGCGATCGACCGGGCGGTGCGTCAGCTGGCCGGCCCCGGCACGTTCGAATTCGCCTCCTGTCGAAGGCGAGGACTTCGTCGGCAACTACCGTCCCATGCTGCGCTATCTCGGCGTCGTGAATGCGGTCGCTCTCCTTCCGGCCGGCGTGTTGATCGCAGGTTTTGCGACGGGTGCGATCGCTTGTGGCCGGCTGTTGCGGCGGCGTCGGAGCGCGACGAGCCGCACGCGAGGGATCGCGCTTGTCTTTCTGATGTCGGTCGCGACCGCTCTCGGCTACCTGTGGTTCGTCGTGTCGTTCCCGCGGCAGGACGACGGCGACACTGTCAAGGCGACCTACGTCTTCCAGCTGGTTCCCTTGCTCGCGCTGCTTGGCGCCGAAGCCGTCATGCGGTTGCGGATGGCGTCCCGCTCAGCGTTCCGGGTGGTGGCCGCCTTGCTGATCGTCGTCGCGGTGCTGGTGGCCCCCACGTCGCTGTCTCGCTGGCGGCCGCCATTTGATTGCGTGCTCCCCAGTTACACGCACTAAGGAGAGCGCATAGTCAACGGTGACCCGACCCCGCACTGCAAGTTCGCGCGCGACGCCGAGCAGGGCGACAGCCGTTGCTACGGGCGGCTGCACGAGGGCACCACCTCGCATTTATACCCCCCTGTGGTATCGGAGCCAAACACTCTAGACCTATGCTTGACCCTCTTTGTGCGCGCGCAGGGAGGATCATGTTGATGGCTTGCAAGGTGGGGGTGATGGGCGGGCCAGGTGGGGGACCACCACGGTACGCTTCCTCGTGGCGCGCAACAGTGGGCGAACGCCTTGCCGCAGCGTACCGGTCGCCGTTCGCGGCCCGTGCGCGAGCGTAGCGAACCCGCCGTGCGCTCCGAGCGGTGAGCGAGGGGGGGGCCTCACGGCGTCTTCGCCTCGCGGACGGATCCGCTCTCGCGGCCCTGGTCCTGCCTCTCGCTACGCTCCGCTCGCCACGCTCACTCGTCGTCGGCTTGTCCACGAGGCGGTCGCACGGTACGGGCACGGCTCGACCTTCGTCGAGCTGTACGACTGACGCTCGATGACGGCTCTCAGGTTCGGCGCTCGGCCGCGGTTCCGGGGCTGGTTACTGTCAATTATACTGTCAAATCGCCCGGTGGCACTCGCGTGGTGCGCTGAAACCTGAGAATTTACGCGGCCCCTGGTACAGCCACCCGCCGGAATCGACCCGGCGATCTCCTGATTCAGTGTTCCGAGATCGCCGGCGCGGCCTGCCCGTTGGCGGTCACCACGACCTTGCCGCGCAGCGCGCCGGCCTCGCCCGAGAGATCGTCGAGCCACCCGTAGCCGCTCTGCTCGAGCGCCACCTCGAGGACGTAGTCGCCCGGCGTCGTGGGCACGAGCAAGTTGACCTGGGCACGCATCGTCTCTCCGGGCGCGAGGTCGCGTCCGAGCGGCAGGGACTCGCCCTCGACGACGACGTCGCCGGTGCGCGCATCGCGCCAGCGTCCCCGGATTTCCACGGCACCGCGCGGTGCGATCGAAAGACCCGGCCACACGGCGTCGCCGCCGTTGTGCACCGCGAGCCAGAGCGTGGTGTAGCTGCCCGCGACGAGCGTCGCCGGCAGGTCGCCGGAGATCGCGCCCCGCGCCGCCGCGGGCGACAGTGCGCGCTGTGGCGTGCCGGCGAGCTGGTGCAGCAGCACGTCCGTGCGGCTCCTGCAGTCGCGCGTCACCTCGTAGACGACCGTCTTGCCGAAGTGTGCGACCGGCTCGAGCCCGGCCGTGGCCTGGGTCGCCGTCCAGCGCCCCTCCTCGCCGGCCGCCATCTGGCCGAAGTGGACGACCAGCCAGCGCGGCTGCGCGAGCGCACACAGGACGTCGAGCGCGCCGGGGTCGGGAAGCCGCTGCGCGAGCGTCATGAGCAGGCGATTGCTCGCCGGTGGGTGTCCCGAGTAGCCGTTCAGGAGCGGCAGCCAGTGCAATGTCGAGCCCACCATGTAGCGGCCGGTGGCGAGCATGGCGCGACCGTCCATCACGGAGTTCATCGCCGGCAGCTCGAGCACCGCGCCGCGCTCGCCCTGGTCGCGCAGCCAGCGATCGACGGCGCCGCGCGGACCGGCGAGCGTAGCGGGCGCCAGCGGCCACGGCCCGCGCGGCTCGCGGGCGACGAGCAGCGCGACGCTCGCGATCAAGACCAGCGCGGTCGCGAGGCCGGCCGCCGGGCGCGCTCGCTCACGTGCGAGCTCGACGAGCTGGGCGGCACCGATGCCGGCCAGGACGGACAGCGCGAGCAGGGGCAGCACCACGAAGCGGATCGGTGCTCGCATGCCGGCGAATCCGGGGACGAAGCGCATCGCGAGCTCGTACGCGCTCGCGAGCCGGGTTCCGGGCACGAGCGGCAACGTCGTGCCGGCGGTGAGGATCGCGCCGGCGACGGCGATCAGCAGCAAGCCCAGGCGCAGGTGCCACGCGACCCGCCGTGACCAGACGAGTCCCAGCACGGCCAGCGCGAGGATCGGCCACGTCGTGTGCGAGACGATCATGTGGCGGAACAGCGGCAGCGACGGCGACGCCAGCGTGATCAGCTCGGTCGCCTGCTCGAGCGTCGGCAGCAGGCCGGCGTCGCGGATCCGCAGGTAGGGAAAGGCCGTCGGCAGAAGTGCCGCGCCGCCCGCGGCCAGCGCGGCCAGCGGTGGCAGGACGCTCTTGCCGTTGCGCCGCGCCTCGAGCCAGATCGCGGGGATGAATGCCGCGATCATCACCGCGAGCTCGAAGGCGACGTAGACGCCCGCGAGCGCCTGCAGCGCGGTGACCAGCGCGAGCAGCACCAGGGTTCGCGGGCGCTGATCGCGCGCCGCGCGGACGGCTAGCAGCAGCACCAGCGGGAACAGGTGGACCGCGCTCGAGTGCAGGCGGATCCACGACGAGACCAGCTGCGGACCGAGGCCAAAGGTCACGCCGGCGAGGAATGCCGCGGCGCTGCTCCCGGTCCAGGAGCGCACCAGGACGAAGGTGCACAGCGCGGACAGCCAGACCACCGCCATGATGGTGAGGTTGTAGGTGAGGATCGCGTTGCCACTCGCCCAGAAGAGCGGGCCGGCGATCGGCACCAGCCCGATGAGGTGCTCGGAGGAGGCCAGTGCGTCGGGTGCGGGATGGAAGATGTTCGCCTGGAAGAGCTCGAACGGCTGCGTGACCAGCGCATGCGACGTCCAGGCAAGAATCCAGACCAGCAAGTCGAGGTCGGCCTTGGCCCACACGCTGCCCGGGCCGCCGAGGGCAATCGGATCGACCAGTGCGGTCCCTGGCGCGGCCACCAGGGGCCACGATTGGTAGACCACCGCGGCCGCGTACGCGCACGCCGCGAGGATGGTCGCGGCGTACGGCCGTCGGATGACAGGGAGTGCGGCTCGAGACGAGGTCATGCTCGAATCGCCGAGGTCGGACGGCCGCGGCTCGGTCTCATGGGCGTGCGGACATGCTTACCGATCGCGCGTCCGGGGCGCCCGTTGCGGGCGGTCCACCGTTGCGGCGAGATTGACGCATGGCCGTCCGTTGGGGGACGATGCGGCCCTTGACCGAAGCCGACATCGGAACCGACGCGCTTGCGGGCGACGCGTTCCACCGCCTGATGGCCGCGCTGCGTGAGCGTGCAGCGCTCGTACCGGTGCGCTTCTTCGGCACCGAAGCCCTCCTGGTGACGCGCTTCGGCGACGTGCGCGAGGCGTTCCGCGACGACGGGGCGCTGCCCGGCGGCCCGACCTACCAGATGACCACCGAGCCGACCATCGGCCGGACCTTCATCAGCATGGACGGCCGCGCGCACCAGCTCTACCGCAAGCTCGCAATGCCGGCCTTCCAGTCGAGCGCGATCGCGCGCTTCAACGAGCACGCGCTGGTCGACCTGGTGCACGAGCTGCTCGACGGCTTTGCCGCGCGTGGCTCGGGCGACCTGGTCGCGGAGCTGACCGGCGTGCTGCCGTACTACGCGATCACGCGCAAGCTCGGCATCCCGCGCGCGCGCGACGCTGACATGCGGCGCTGGGCCGATCAGCTGCTCAATCCGCGCGATCCGGCGGGTGCGGCGGCCGCCAGCGCCGAGTTCACCCGGCTGCTCGCGCCGATCCTCGCCGAGCGCCGTGTCGAGCCGCGCGACGATCTGGTCTCGGCGCTCGCGCACGCCGAGATCGAGGGCGAGCGGCTGCGCGACGACGACGTGCTGTCGCACGTCCGCCTGCTGTTCGCGGTCGGCGCCACCACCACGTCGCACGCGATGGGCAACCTGCTGGCGACCCTGCTCGCCCAGCCCGGACTGGTGGAGCGGGCGCGTCACGAGCCCGCGCTGCGTGCGGCGATCGTGCACGAGCTGCTGCGCTGCGAGGGCCCGGTCGCGACGCTGCCGCGGCTCGCGTCGCAGCCGCTGCGCATCGGCGGCGCCGCGGTCCCGGCCGGCACGCTGCTGCTGCTCGGGCTCGCATCGGCCAACCGCGATCCGCGCGTCTTCGCCGATCCCGATCGCTTCGCGCCCGAGCGGCCGGCGCAGGACATCATGACCTTCGGCTTCGGCGTCAAGTTCTGTCCCGGCTCGCACCTCGCGCGCCGTGAGCTGCTGACCGCGCTCGACGCGGTCCTGGAGCGGCTACCCGGCTTGCGTCTGGTCGATCGCGAAGGTGCTGCCCCCGAAGGCGGTACGCTGCGCCACCCGCGTGCGCTGCGCGTCGCGTGGGACCCGTCAGCGCGGCCGTGAGCGCCCGCGCTCAGGGCGCCGCGGGCGGAGCGTCCGCCGCCGCGTCGACGGCGACCCCGCCGACCTCGGATTCGACCAGCAGCACGTTCCAGGCGAGCCAGCCGATCGCGAGCAGCGCTGCCACCGCGACCAGGAACTTGTGGTGACGCTTCATGCCGCGCGCCGCCGGCTGGTGCTTGTGGTGGTGCGATGCCGCTTTCGTCATGCCCGCTTGTCGCGCGTGAGCACCCGCTCGCGCAAGCCCGCCGGCCACGACGGTCACCACGGCCTCGGCCGCCGGTGCCGTCCGGGGAGCGGGGATTGCGGCGGCTCGAGGTGGTGGGCATCGTCGTCGGGATCAGAGCAGCGTGCTGAGCGTCGTCCGTCCCCCGGCCGACGCTGCGGTGATGAGCGCCGCGCCCGAGACCGCGCAGCCCGACATCAGCCCGACGGAGTGGGCGCTGCTTGCACAGATCGGCGACGTCGGCGCTACCGGCTCGACGGCTGCCACGGGCGCGGCCGGTGCCACGGGCGCGGTCGGACCGGACGGGCCGCAGGGGCCGACGGGTGCTGTCGGCGCAACCGGAGACGCTGGCGCGACGGGAGACGCTGGCGCGACCGGTGCGACCGGTGCCCAGGGGTTGGCCTGGCAGGGAGCGTGGGACAGCCCGACGGCCATGTGCTCGACGAGGCCGCCGAGTTCCAGGGCTCGACCTTGACGATCAGCGGCCCGACGACGACGCTGCTCGCCTACACGTCGTCGTACGCACTGACCGGTGATCGCGCGCTTCGCCAGCGAAATCGCGAGCAGTGCCATCGTCGCCAAGGCCGGGGCTTCGGTCCAGTACGAAACGCTCTGAGACGATGCGCCGTCACGCCGCCGCGCGCCGCTCCACCACCACCGGCATTCCCTCCGACGGCGCCAGGGTGACCGAGCGCCGTACGACGCGCACCTGATACCCGGGTGCGGCGTGCAGCACGACGCGCGTCAGCACCTCCGCGAGCACGATCTTCATCTCGTAGAGCGCGAACGCTGCCCCGATGCAGCGCCGTACGCCGCCGCCGAACGGCAGGAACTCGTACGGGCTCGGCTTCTGGCCGAGGAAGCGCTCGGGGTCGAAGCGCTCGGGATCGGGCCAGCGCTCGGCGCGGCGGTGCGCGAGCACGATCGAGGGCGCGGCGACGACGCCGGCCGGCAGCTCCATGCCGCCGATCGTCAGCGGGCGCGTCAAGCGCCGCCCGACCATCGGCACGATTGGCGTCAGGCGGAGAGTCTCCTTGGTCACCGCGTCGAGGTAGTCGAGGCGCGAGATCTCGAGCGGCGTGGTGACGCCGTCGAGCTCCTGCTCGAGGCGCGCGCGTACGTCCGGATTGACGAGCAGGTGATTGACGGCCCAGGCGAGCGAGGTCGCGGTGGTCTCGTGTCCGGCGACCAGCAGGGTGACCAGCTCGTCGCGCAGCGCTTGCTCCGGCAGCGGCTCGCCGTCCTCGTCGCGCGCCGCCAGCAGCAAGGAGAGCACGTCGGTGCGCTCGGCGTCCGGCAGCGCACGCCGGCGTGCGATCTCGGCGAACAGCAGCGCGTCGACGCGGGCACGCACCTGCTGCGGCCGCGCCGCGGCGCCACTCGGGTTCGCGCCTGCCTGTGCGGTCGCGAGCAGCACCTGCGGGCTCGCCGACACGCTCAGCAGCTCGGCCAGCTCGGTACGCAGGGCGGCCATCTTCGGGCCCTCGTCGAGGCCGAACACGGTGCGCAGGATCACGTCGAGGGTGATGCTCTGCATCTCCGGGTGGATCGCGAACGGACGGCCGATGGGCCAGGCGTCGACCGCGCGGCGCGCGATCTGCTGCATGGTCTCGCCGTAGGACACCATGCGCTCGCCGTGGAACGGCGGCTGCAGCATGCGGCGCTCGCGCAGGTGCTCGGAGCCGTCGAGCAGCAGCAGCGAGTGCTTGCCGAGCAGCGGCTCGAGGATCGAGTTTGCTTCGCCGGCGCGCAGGTCCTCGACGTCGCCGGTGAACAGCTCGCGGATCGCGTCCGGGTGGCTGACCATCACCAGCGGCGGCCGGCCGGGTAGACGGATGGTGAACGCGTCGCCGTACCGGGCCGCGCACTCCTCGAGGAACGGGATCGGCCACTGCACCCAGCGCATGGCCTGGAGGAGCGGCGGGGTCTCCGGCCCCGGTGGCAGGCCGGGCCACTCCGGCTCGGGCTCGACGTCGGCGTGTGCCGTGATCTCTTCGAGCAGCGCCTGCTGCACGACCATCCGTCCCGGTGCGAGCTGGTGCGACAGTCCGTTCAGCAGGATCATGACGCGGCCGATCAGCGCGAAGTGCGCCGGCACGGTGCGGATCGGCGTCTCGGCGAGCAGCCCGGCGAAGCTCTGCGCGCCTTCGCGATCGCCGAGCATGGTCAAGACCAGACCGGGCAGCGCGGTCACCTGGTCGTCGGGCACGACGAAGCCCACGCTTCGGGCCGCGACCAGCGCGCCGCGCGCGTCGCCGGCCAGCGCGCGTACCAGCAGGGTCGCGATCGCGCGCCCGAAGCCGTCGGGCAGCTCCTTCGCGAGACCGAAGTCGAGCAGGCCGATCGTGCCGTCGCGCAGCACCAGCAGGTTGCCCGGATGCGGATCGCCCTGGAAGAAGCCCTGCGCGAAGATCATGCGCGCGTAGACGCGGCCGACACGCCGGCCGACCTCGGCGAGGTCGACGCCGCGCGCACGCAGGGTGTCGAGGTCGGTGATCCTGGTGCCGTCGAGGAACTCGAGCACCAGCAGCTTCGGGGTCGAGAACGCGCGGTGCACGCGCGGTACGCGCACCGTGGGATCATCGGCGAGCTGTGCGCGCACGCGCTCGGTGGAGTCGGCCTCGCGTGCGAAGTCGAGCTCCAGTGCGACGAACGCGGCCAGCTCGTCGACCAGGCTCTTCAGATCGAAGTCGCGCACGACGCGGTCGGCGAGGTGCGCGAAGAAGCGCATGCTCGCGAGGTCGACGCGTGCCAGCCGCGCGATCTCGGCGTACTGCACCTTGACCGCGACGTCGGTACCGTCGCGCAGCGTCGCACGGTGGACCTGTGCGAGCGACGCAGCGCCGATCGCGACCTCATCGAAGGAGGCGAAGACGTCGTCGAGCGGCCGGCCGAGCTCGCGTTCGACGAGCGCGCGGATCTCGGCGACGGGCCGTGGCGGCACGGCGTCGTGGAAGCGGCCCAGGTGGCGGATGAAGGGTGCGGGGAAGACGTCGGCGCGCGCGCCGACCACCTGGCAGAGCTTGACGAAGAATCCCGTCAGCTCGATGCCGAGGTCGTGCAGCGCGCGTGCGGTGCGGTCGTGCAGGGCGTCCCACTGTGCTGCCGTCGCACCGTCGCCGCGCAGCTGCAGCAGGCGGTAGCGGATGATCGTCGGCACGGCGACCGACGCGATGCGCGCGACCCGGAGCTGTGGCAGGCGCCGCGTCGCGACGAGGCCGATCAGCCCGACGCCGCCCGCGGCCAGCAGGGCGAGCATCGCGAACGCGGGCCCGGACAGGATTTCCGCCGAGGCGGCCAGGCCGGCAACGATGGCGGTGAGCAGCGCTAGGATCATGTGGCGTCCCTTCTTTCGTTGCCTGGGGGTACCCGCGACCCGCAACGAAAGTTCATCAGGGCGGAAACGAATGAACCTTTGCCTACCTAAAGGGGTACTGGAAGTACCGTGCTAGGAGATGGGAACGATGCGGAAACCCGCGCGCGACGCGCGCGGCCGAGCGGCAGCGAGCCGGGGGAGAAGGTTCCGCGCGGCTTTGCCGCGTGGAAGAGGGGGACAGAGTCCCCCTCTAGAAATGAACGAAAGCCTGTTCGAGGCCTGGCGGGCCGGCGACGAGCACTCGTTCGAGACGCTCTTCCGGCGCTGGCAGGCGCCGCTGGCGCGCCATCTGGGCCGCATGCTCGACGATCCTGCGGCGGCGGACGACCTGGTGGTCGAGACCTTCCTGCGCCTGCACCAGCACCGCGACCGGGTCCGTCCGGGCGAGCCGCTGAAGCCGTTCGTGTGGACGATCGCGCGCAACCTCGCCCGCAACCGGCTGCGCATGCAGCGGCTTTGGGGCTGGCTGCCGCTCGCCAGCGCCGAGCACGAGCGTCCGCTGACGATCGAGCCCGACGCCGGCCGGGATGTTCCGGCACGGGTGGCGGCGGCGTTCGCGGCCTTGCCGGCCGTGCAGCGCGAGGTCTGCTCGCTGCGCCTGCTGAGCGAGCTCTCGCTCGGGGAGATCGCCGCGGTCACCGGGGCCTCGCTGGGTACCGTCAAGTCGCGCCTCTTCTACGGGCTGCGGCGCCTGCGCGAGCTGCTCGCCGATCTCGAGCCGGGGAAGGAGTGATGGGATGCGCACACGGGGTCTGATCCGCGCGGCGTCGCGCGCGCACGAGCCCGACTTGTGGCCCGTGCTGCGCGCGCGGCTCGCCGAGGGCCGTGCCGGGGAGCGCGTGATGCTCGAGCTGCCGGCGTTCACCTGGCCGTGGCGGCTGGTGGCCGCGACCGCGGTGGCGATCCCCTTCTTCGTGCCCGAGCCGGTGCGCTTCCTCGCCGCGTCCGGGCTGCTCTGAGGCGTCATGCGGCGGCAGGATCTCCTGGCCTACGTCATCGGCGCCGCGGTCGCCGGCACGGCGCTGGTCTTTCCCTACGCGGGGCGCGCGTTCATCAGCATCTACATGCCGCTCTTGATCCCGGTCGACGCGCCGTTCTTCCTGTTGCCGATCGCGTGGGGTGCCTGGAACGTGCTCTGGATCCGGCTGCACCCGACGCTTGCTGCGCCAGCATGGGGCGCCTTGCTCGGCCTGCTGATGGCGACCGCGGGCAATCTCCTGCTCGCGGTGCGCGGTCAGTGGACCGCACCGCTGCTGCTCCTCGCGCTCTGGGTGCCTGCGATCTATGCGATCGGCTGGACGTTCTTCGTCGTGCCGCTGAACCGCGCCCTCGACGTCGACCCCTGAGCCGGCCGGTGCTCACTCACGCCGCGCGACGTGCAGGCCGACCAGGCGTGCGACGGTGATCGCCAGGTAGAGCGGGCCGATGATCGCCTCGACGACGACGAGCCCGCCCGCGATCGGCCCGGTCGGCGCGATGTCACCGAAGCCGACCGTGGTGAGCGTGACGTAGCTGAAGTAGGCCATCGCGGGACCGATGTCGCCGGTCGGACCGATCCGCCAGCCGGGCGGAATGTCGAACGAGCCCGGATGGGTGTGCTCGACGAGCAGGTAGATCGGTGCCCAGACCAGCCCGAGCAGCATGTAGGCGCAGGTCGCGCCGGCCAGCGTGTCGAGCGTCACCTGCTCGCGCTGCAGGACGCTCCACAGGATCGTCGCCGCGACGTAGGCGACGAACATCGAGCGCAGCGCCAGCTCGATGAAGCGAAAGGTCGGATCGCGGCTGAGCGCGGCGCAGATCAGCGCTGCGGCGGCGAACGCGAAGCACATCAGGTTGGTGCGCGTCGCGCCGACGGCCCACAGCGCGGCCGCGAGCACGGCCCCCGTGAACAGGCGCGCCACGACGACGCCCTCCCAGCTCGAGATCACCATCGGCGCGACCACGATCTCGCCCAGCATCGCGACCAGCAGCAGGATGTAGCGAGGTGCGCGGTCGAAGCGGAGCGGGATTGCGCGCATCGTCCTACCGCGTGGGCGCGGCTCGGGTGTCGCCGGCGGTGTCCGTAACCGCACTCGTCCGGCGCCGCTCGAAGAGCTCGTGCACCAGAACGTAGAAGACCGAAACGAAGGGAATGGCAAGCAGGATCGACGCGAGCATGCCGCCGAACACCACCGTGCCGATCGCCTGCTGGCTCGCCGCACCCGCGCCGCTCGCGGTGAGCAGCGGCACCACGCCTAGGATGAAGGCGATCGAAGTCATGAGGATCGGCCGGAAGCGTCGCTGCGTCGCCTCGACCACGGCATCGGGGATCGACTTTCCCGCCGCGTGTACGACGGTGGTCGGATCGGTCCAGCTCTCGTACTGCGGCGCCAGCACCAGGAAGACGAGGAAGATCGACAGGCCGAAGATCAGGTAGATCTGGTTGCCGACCAGCAGCTCCTGATAGGAGAGGCCGGTCCAGTTGTAGTCCATGCCGGCCGGCAGGACCTGCGCCGCGCTCTGGTCCATGATGTCCATCGCCTGCCCGGAGCTGCACTTCGGCTGCGGGATGCCGATGATCCCTCCGTGGGGTTCAATGACGCGTGGCCAAACCCGCTAGCGCGCCGGCCACGTCCACCACGCTGGTCGAAGCGTCGCTCCGTGGCGCGTCGGGCTTCAGTTCGAGGCCAGGTCGTCCGGGAACCGCCGGTGTCCCTCGAACACCGTGAGAACCTCGAGTCGATTCCTCCTGGAGCGGTAGACGATGCGGTAGCGACGGAGGTGTTCCCGGCTCGGCACCCGCTGCGCGCTCACCTGCCCCTGTTTCCGAAGCGCGACTTCACTCGCTTGATGACGGCAGTGTG
>Ga0163144_10019096_pt1 | contig 13810 bp, 10 predicted proteins | sample OliLak19BULKMAT1_FD_123175 | JGI IMG/M metagenome (GOLD analysis project Ga0163144, IMG submission 123175) | Freshwater microbial mat bacterial communities from Lake Vanda, McMurdo Dry Valleys, Antarctica - Oligotrophic Lake LV.19.BULKMAT1 | ecosystem: Environmental > Aquatic > Freshwater >... | reverse complement strand
TCCGAACACGGACGTGAAACGCAGCCGCGCCGATGGTAGTGTGCATTCCGCATGCAAGAGTAGGTCATCGCCAAGCACCTTTTTCTCCACGCCTCAGCCTAAAAACTGAGGCGTCGGCGTTTTCTGGGACCCGATATGCTCGAAATCAACCCTTACCGTGTGCAATTGGCGGATATCACCGGGCGTGTCGACGCGCTCAGGGGGTATCTTTGACTACGATCAGAGAGCGGATCGCCTGATTGAGGTGACGCGTGAGCTCGAGGATCCGAAAATCTGGGAAAATCCGGAGAAGGCGCAACAGCTAGGCCGTGAGCGGGCACAACTGCATACAGTCGTGTCTACGCTATCCTCGCTTTTCTCCGGTTTGCGCGGTGCTGATGAGCTGCTCGAGCTAGCCGGTGCCGAAGACGATCAGGAGACGCTGGATTCCGTCGCGGCCGATATCGCTGGCTTTGAAGCCCAGGTAGCGCGGCTGGAATTTCAGCGAATGTTTAATCAGCCAGTTGACCCGAATCCGGCGTATCTGGAAATTCAGTCCGGCGCTGGTGGCACCGAAGCTCAAGACTGGGCCGAGATTCTGCTGCGGATGTATCTGCGCTGGTGCGAGAAGAAAGGCTTTCGTACCGAGATTATGGAGGCGAGCGCAGGTGAAGTTGCGGGTCTGAAAAGCGCGACGGTGCGGGTTGAGGGTGATTATGCCTTTGGCTGGCTAAGAACCGAGATTGGCGTGCATCGCTTGGTGCGCATTTCTCCATTTGATTCGAATAAGCGTCGCCATACCAGCTTTGCGTCGGTTTTTATTAGCCCGGAAATTGACGACAAAATCGAGATTGACATTAATCCCGCAGACCTTCGCACGGATGTTTACCGGTCCTCGGGCGCGGGCGGCCAGCACGTTAATAAGACTGAGTCTGCTGTGCGCATCACGCACAACCCCTCGGGAATCGCAGTCGCGTGTCAGACCGAACGTAGCCAGCATGCGAATCGGGATCGGGCAATGAAGATGTTGAAAGCCAAACTCTATGAGCAAGAGATGCTTAAGCGCAACGCGGCGAAACAAAAGCTCGAAGACGCGAAGAGCGATATTGGCTGGGGACACCAGATTCGTTCGTATGTGCTCGATGACTCGCGGATCAAAGACTTGCGCACGGGCGTCGAGCGGCGTGATATTCAGGCGGTGCTTGACGGCGACCTAGACGACTATGTTGAAGCGAGTTTGAAATCCGGGCTTTGAGCTTTGCCGCCTGAGGCGAATGCCGCGCGGGATAGTTCGTATGGGTTGACTGGTGCTAAGTAATGACGAGCTCTAAGTCAGGACGCGCGGTAACCGCTTTTGCATCACCACAAACATCAGGTCGTCGCGTTTTGGAACTCCGAAACGGGCATCGCCGTATGGAAATGGAGCGCTTTGCGAAGTAAGCGAGTAGCCCAAACGTTGGTACCAGGCAATCAGGCTTGCGCGCAGCGAAATGACGTACATGCGCATCAGACTTGCACCCTGGTTCAACGCCCAGCTTTCGGCCTGTACCACGGTGCGGCGACCGATGCCGCCGCCTTGTAGCGTTGGGGTTACCGCAAACATCCCAAGCATTGCACTTGGTAGATCGAGCTTCAGATGCACGCTTGCAACCAGCTCGGACCCTTCCCGTGCCAGAAGAATGCACTGCATGGGGTGATTGATAATCTCTTGTAACGCATCAACATCCGTGCGTTGTCCATCCAGATAGTCCGCTTCGGTAGTCCACCCGCGGCGACTTGAATCGCCACGATAGGCCGACTCGACGAGTGCTCTTACTTCTGGCAGGTCCGCGATGGTGGCTTCGACAAAAATCAGTGACGATTCTTCGCTGTCACTCATACGGTTACGAGAGTGCCAAGGCTTTCACCATACATCAGCCGCTTTAAATCGCCATGGCGGGTCATGTTGTAGATTCGCAGCGGCATCTTGTAATCGCGACAGAGTGCAATTGCGGTGGCATCCATTACGGCGAGCTTCTCCTGCAGTACCTGGTCAAAGCTGATGTGCTCATAGCGCTTGGCATCTGGATTGAATTTCGGATCGGACGAGTAGATGCCATCAACTTTCGTCGCCTTCAACAGCAGGTCGGCCCCAATCTCGATGGCCCGCAACGCTGCTGCAGAATCCGTGGTGAAGAACGGGTTGCCCGTCCCCGCAGCAAAGATGGCGATACGGTTTTTCTCAAGATGCCTCAGGGCGCGCCGGCGAATGTAGTCCTCGCAGATCTCATTGATCTTCAGGGCGCTCATCACGCGCGCGGTTACGCCGCGTTTTTCCAGAGCATCCTGCAGTGCAAGCGCGTTCATGACCGTTGCCAGCATGCCCATGTGATCGGCGGTTGCGCGGTCCATGCCTGATCTTGCGAGGCCAACGCCGCGGAAGATATTGCCGCCGCCGATCACCAGTCCGATCTGCACGCCAAGCTCCGACACCTCAATGATTTCGTTCGCAAGTGCACCGATGACTTTTGGGTCAATGCCATAGTCTTCCGCACCCATCAGGGCTTCGCCGCTGAGTTTCAGCAGAATTCTCTTGAATACGGGCTTCATGGTGTGTCCTTGCGATGGCGCGCCCGGTACGGGCGAAAAAAAAGGGGCGGTTTCCCGCCCCCGACTGACGTTCACAGCCAAGCAACTAGCCTCGGGAAGCGGCGACTTGTGCCATGACTTCAGCGGCAAAATCTTCGCTCTTCTTCTCGATCCCCTCACCAACAACGATGCGCTGATAGGAGACCACGGAGGCGCCCGCTTTCTTAAGTACGTCTTCGACCATGGCGCCGTTGGCATCGGCAGCGGCATATTCCTGGCCCAGCAGGGTTTGTGTTCCCAACGTCTTGCGAATCTTGCCTTGGATCATTTTCTCTAGAACATCGGCCGGCTTGTTGAGATCTTTGCTCTGTTCCAGCGCGATTTCGCGCTCCTTGGCGACGATCTCCTGCGGAATCTGGCTGACGTCAAGGTAACTTGGGTTCATGGCCGCAATGTGCATTGCAATGCCGCGCGCCAGATCAACGCTGCCGCCCTTGAGGGCCACAGCCACACCAATCCGACTGCCGTGCAGATAAGTGCCTACCACGTCGCCAGACATCGCCACCGCGCGACGGATCTGGATGTTCTCACCGATCTTTGCGATCAGGGTTTGACGCTTTTCTTCCACGCTTTCACCGGACGCCAAAGGCAGTGACTTGATCGCCTCGATATCAGCCGAGCCAGCGTTTGCCGCCGACTGGGCCACTTCATTGGCGAACTGAACGAAGTTTTCGTCCTTGGCCACAAAATCCGTTTCGCAGTTCAACTCAACAATGAAGGCTTTGCCATGCGCTTGCGCCAACGCCAAACGGCCCTCGGCCGTCACGCGGGTCGCTTTCTTCTCTGACTTGGCCAGACCCTGCTTACGCAACCATTCGATGGCGCCGTCCATGTCACCGCCGACTTGAGTAAGCGCCTTCTTGCACTCCATCATGCCGGCGCCGGTGCGCTCGCGCAGTTCCTTGACGGCGGAAGCCGTAATTTCCATGGTGAATTCCTTTCGAGCTAAAATTGAACGCCCCGGCAGGCCGGGGCTGAGAACTTATGGTGCGGCCTGATTAGGCTTCCGTTTCGTCCACTACATCAGTTGGGCGCGCGCGACGTGGGGCCGGACCCGGAGGACCGCGACGCTTGTTGGCGGGGGCGGGCTTGCGATCATTGCGGCGATCAGGACGGTCATTCTGCGGCTTGCGCGGCGCTTGCTTGGCCTCCACTGGATTGCCGTGCTCGTCGAGCTCAACAAACTCGTCGCCCGCACCGGTTACTGCGGTCGGCGCAGCCGCGCGGCCCTCAAGCACGGCGTCGGCGGCAGCACGCACATACAGCTGCACGGCACGAATGGCGTCGTCGTTGCCGGGAATGACGTAGTCAATGTGATCGGGCGAGTGATTGCTATCAACCACGCCTACCACTGGAATCCCGAGCGCACGCGCTTCACGAATCGCGATTTCCTCGTGTCCAACGTCAATAACAAAAAGGCAGTCGGGCAGGCTGGTCATGTTCTTGATGCCGCCCAAACTCTTTTCCAATTTCCCAAGCTCGTGCTTGAGCTCAAGCACTTCGTGCTTGGGCAGTCGCTCCCAGGTGCCGTCGGTGCTTTGCGCTTCAATTTCTTTCAGGCGTTTGACCGATTCCTTCACGGTGCGGAAGTTGGTCAGCATGCCACCCAACCAACGTTGTGCTACGAACGGCATGTTGCAGCGCTTGGCTTCTTCGGCAACCACGTCCCGAGCGCTACGCTTGGTGCCGACAAACATGATTGAAGCGCGCTTTTGCGCAAGCTTTGAAACGAAGCTCATGGCTTCGTTGAACTTGGGCAGAGTCTGCTCGAGATTGATGATATGGATCTTTCCGCGCGCACCGAAGATGTACGGTGCCATTTTGGGGTTCCAATAGCGGGTTTGATGTCCGAAATGTACGCCTGCTTCAAGCATTTGGCGCATGGTTACGACGGGCATGATCTGCTCCTTGCAGTTCAGGTTGGGCCTCCACGGATCGGGTGCATTGGGACCGCATCCTGCGGCACCGGCCAATGACTTTTAGCGACCGTGTGTGAATTTGCTCTATTCAACCAACGGGAATAACTGGTGAAAAAGCCGGCGGATGATAAGCTCTGACCCGCTTGAGCGGCAAGCGAGTCCGCTTGTTCATTCAGCAATTTCCTCGGGACAATGCTTCCCGTTGCGGAGCCTGGTGCAGCATGCGCCAGCGCTGCCCGAAATCCAAACGCCGGAGTTGTCAATGCCGATAGTGATCAAATCTGCCGAACAAATCGCGAAGATGCGCATTGCGGGACGATTGGCTGCCGAAGTGCTGAGCATGATCGAGTCGCACATCGAGCCTGGCGTGAGCACCGACCAGCTTGACGCCTTGTGCCACGATCACATCGTTCATCAGCAGCATGGCGTTCCGGCAAACCTTGGCTATCGGGGGTTTCCTAAGACCATTTGTACGTCGTTGAACAACGTCGTTTGCCACGGCATCCCTGGCACTAAGGTGTTGAAGGAAGGCGACATCATTAACGTCGACGTCACGGTCATTAAGGATGGCTTGCACGGTGATACCAGCCGCATGTTCTACGTTGGCAAGCCAAGCGTGCTGGCGCAGCGTCTCACCGAAGCGACGCGCCGCGCCATGTGGCTAGGGATCAATGCGGTGCGACCGGGTGCCAGCCTGCGCGACATTGGGCGCGCGATTCAACAGTTTGCCGAAGCCCAGCGCTTTTCGGTGGTGCGCGAGTACTGTGGGCACGGGATCGGCGAGGTCTATCACGAGGATCCTCAGGTGCTGCACTACGATTCTGCGGAGATGGCGGCAATCATTCTTCGTCCGGGCATGACTTTTACCGTGGAACCGATGATCAACGCTGGCGCCCGTCACGTGAAACTGCTGCCCGACAAATGGACCGTAGTCACCAAGGATCATTCCCTGTCTGCGCAGTGGGAACACACCATTTTGGTCACCGAGACTGGCTATGAGGTGCTGACCGACGACGGTCATCCGCTTGCGCAGCCCTTGCCCATGTGAGGAAAGTGGTTCGCCTAGCGCACCCGTGGGCGGCTAAGCGCCAACACTTGCGTATGGCGGTTTCAGATCTGCAACTTGGTGCTTTCGCGAGACCCATGGCTGCTGCATGATGCCGCGATGAAGCGACCTACATCCGAAACAAGCATGAATTTATCCGGTCTGCGCGCTGCTGCCGCCACACAGTTTTGTGCCATAGACTTGGGCCGCCGCGCTTGCATGCCAAGATTTTGGGGCCGCTGCTATGGCTGATTCACAGCGTGCCATCCGGCGCTTGGGTGTGCATCAGGAACTGCGCCTTATCTGCATGTTTCGGCTGCTGCAGGCGGTGGCTCTTACAGTTTTGGTCATGTCGCCACTGGCCGAGCGTTTGGACCAAGCCAGCAACATCGAAATGGCGCGGGGTTCATCCTTGATTTATCTGGTGGCGGCGATTGGCTTGTACGGATTGGCTCGCATGCTGCCGCATCCGATTCGCCTGCAGGCGCTGATCGGTGCTGCGGTGGACATTCTCATTACCGTCGCCGTGCTGAAAGCCTTTGGTGGGATCGGCTCCGGGCTTGGCACTTTGACCTTAACCTCAGTGGCGCTAACCGCGCTGATTTTGCCGCCGCGACAGGCAATCAGCGTCGCGGCCGTCGCTTTGCTGCTCACCTTTGGGCAAAGCCTGTGGCTGCATTTTTACGACGCGCGGCGCAGCGACGGCGATCTTGGCGCGAAATTGCTTTTTGGCATCAGTTTTTTCTTGGTCACCATCCTGGTGCTCTGGTTGGGTCAGCGCACCAAGGAAAGTCAGGAGCTGGCCGACCGGCGTGGGCGCGATCTCACCAGCCTGGCTGAGATCAATGAGCTGATCATCCAACGTTTGCGCACGGGGGTGCTAGTGCTCTCTCCGGAAGCCAAAGTGCTGCGCATGAACGAGGCAGCGCGGCACCTGATGGGCATGCCGCCGATGAACGAGACGAATCTCAAAACGCTGGCTGCGCCATTGTTCGAGCGCTTCCGCTACTGGTTTGCGACCGGCAAACATGAGACGGCCGCGCTGCAGCTGTCGCGCGGGGTGCCCAGTACCGTGCCGCGTTTCGTACGTATGGGCGTCGAGGCGGACTCTTCCGTTCTGGTGTTTCTTGAGGACGATAGTCGCGTGGTGCGGCGCGCTGAAGAGCTCACGCTGGCCTCGCTTGGGAGGCTGAGCGCCTCCATCGCGCATGAGGTGCGTAATCCGCTCGGAGCCATCAGTCACGCGGCACAATTGCTGCAGGAGAGCGACCAATTGCCCGATGCCGACAAGCGGCTGGTCGACATCATCACCAACCACTGCGCGCGCGTGAATGGCATTGTGGAGAACGTGCTGCAGCTTTCGCGCCGGGAGAGTTCCAAGCCCGAGGATTTGCTGTTGGCGCCCTTCATGGACGATTTCATGCTGGGCTTTCGGCAGGCGCATCCACTCGGGCAGGACAAGCTCCGGCTGCATGTGGAGCGTCAGGATTTGCGCGCCATGGTGGATCCATCGCAGCTCAACCAAGCGCTCTGGAATCTGGTGCGCAATGCCTTGCGCCATGGGCGCGAGCCGGACCGGCCTGCCGACGTGCTGGTGCGTGCAATCTTGGCCAAGGAGCAACCCGGCGTGCTGGTCGATGTCATTGATCGCGGCCCAGGCATTCCGTCGGCAGTGCAGGGGCAGCTCTTCGAGCCGTTCTACAGCACTCGGGCCGATGGCACCGGGCTAGGGCTGTACATTACCAAGCAGCTGCTGGAGGCCAATCAGGCCACGATTCAGTACCTCGTGGTGCCCGGCGGTGGTTCGTGCTTCCGCATTCATCTCGCGGCCACGACGTCACGCAATTTGCTTTAGCGGGGGTGGTATGAGGAGAGGCTGCGAACCACGTCTGGCGTGTCACCCGCACTCTGGCCGAATGGCCGAGATGGCTTTTGCCTCCAGCCTTCAATCGATGCGGTGCGCAGGCTCACCTCATCCTAGGTGCGCTTGATCAATGCCGGAGGCTATAGATTCTGCGACTTTGGCTGACGGCTGCGCGCAGGATGACCGTAGGCGGCTGTGTCATTTCGACCCGCTGTGTTGCATCCTGCGGCCGGCCTGCGTTTAATGACCGTTCTCATCAAAGCTCGCGCACGACGCGAAAGCCGACGCGTGCGCTGCGGCTCTCGGCCAATACGCCCTGACGAAACGCCGAGCGCGCCTCAGCGGGAGAGGTGCCCCAGGATGCACCGCGAATCACTCTCAACTCACATCCAGGGTTGACCCAGGCCTTGAGTGATTCCGGAGCGCGCATGTACGACTCGTGCCAGCAGTCCTCGGTCCATTCCGAGACATTTCCCGACATATCAAACAGCCCGAAGGGATTGGGCTTCAGGCTGCGCACCGGCGCTGGTCCCCAAAAGCCATCGCCGTAGCCCTCGAAATAGGTGTTCCAGCGTCGCTTGCTGCGGCTTTGATCGCGTTCCCCGGTAAGATTCTCCAGCTTTTCTTCCGGGCTGCCTTCACCCCACCAATAGGCTGTGCTGGAGCCGGCGCGCGCGGCATACTCGAATTCCGCTTCGCTGGGCAGTCGATAGGTCTTGCCAGACTGCTCGCTGAGCCAGCGCGCATAGCTTGCGGCATCATTGAACGAGACGTGCAGCACGGGTTGTTTCTCTTTCGCTGTATCACCCATGAAGTTGTCTTGCCAGTTCACCCCGCGCGCCTTGACAAAGCGTCCGCTGCGCTCCTGATAGCTGGCGGACCAGCCGGCTTTTTCGGCATCGGTCTGGTGACTGGTCGCGCTGACAAAGGCGCGGAATTCTCCCACGGTGATTTCGTTCTGCGCCATGGCCAGCCCACCTGCGAAACGCAAGCCGCGCTGCGGCGCTTCGCTTGCCCTATGCCCTGTTTCCGCCGCGCCCGAGCCCATGACAAAGCGACCCACCGGCAAAACGCGCAGCACCGGGCCGCGCCCAGCGTCGTTGGCCAGCGCATCGCTGAAGCTCTCGCCGGGCTTGAAGCCGCCGTAAATGCGCTGGTTGCGCACGCGCCCCTTCAGGGTTTCAAGCCGTTCCGGCGCCAGCTCAAGTCGGGTCAACAGCGTTAGTGACGCTTCGGCCTCATTCAAGCGTCCTTGCTGCAATGCGAGATCGAATGCTTGCAGCGTGTCGCCTTCGGCGGAGGCGCGGCGTGCTTGCAGCTCGTCGCTGGCAGATTGCAGCGCGGACGATCCCGTGCCCAGGGTAAGCGCGCGCGCCAGCGCTTGTTCGGCGCGTACAAATTCGAGCGCATCGGCGAGCTTGCGCATGGATGCGAGCTGCTGCTCTTCAAGTTTTGCGCGCAGGTTCAGCGCACGTGCGTGCCCCGGCTCCGCGGCCAGTACCGCATTGAGCGCTTCCGCCGCGCGCGCGAAGCGGGTCGAACTGAGCTGGGCACTGGTTACCGCGCGCTCGGCAGTGGCCAGCTGCTCTTCACGCAGCTTTGCCGCGTCGACGAGCTGAATAAATTCCTTCATAGCGACCGTCTGAGTGCGCGATTTGCCCAGTGCGGCGCTGAATTGCAGCGCTGGCGGGAGCAACTCCTGGGGCAGACGTGCGCGTGCAATGTCAAGGAACTCTTCCAGCAAGTCGCGCATCGCCGCCTCAAGCTCAGGCGTGCTTTGGCCTGATGCGTTCTGGCCTTGCGCTGCTTCCAGCACTGTGGAGAGCGCACCCAAGGCCTCCGCATCGAAGCGCCCCTGGCGCTTTAGCGCCCTCCTGACCTGACGCAAGTCCGCTTCAAGATCAAGCTGCTCGCGCGCTTTCGCATTCGCCGCAACCGGCCCCAATGCGGATTCCTCGTCGCTGCTTTCCGCCTCGGCTTCTCCCAGTTCGGGTTCAGCTGTGCGTGCAGCGTTCCCAGTCTTGCTCAACACCGGCGTTTCGCGCTCTACTGATTCGACCGAGCTGCTGGTCGAGCCTATGCGCTGGGAACGCCAATAGCCAATCCACGCGCTGCCGCAAAGCAGCAGCAAAGCCACACAGAGACTGAACCATTGTCGCAACCAAAGTCGCATCGCGGACTTCGCTCAAGCTCGGTAGCGTGGACGGGGGCAATTCAGCGCGCAATTCAGCGCGCAATTCAGCGGGCAACTCATGGCATGCGCTTGATGATCATCAGCGTGACATCGTCGTCCAGACCGCAGCCGGCATTGAACACATGCAGCACGCGCAAGAGCTCATCGAGCATTTCACGCGGTCGCATGCTGCGCAACCCAGCGAGAATTTCGCCCATGCGTTCGGTACCAAATTCATGCCCCAGCAGGTTGCGCGCTTCGGTGATGCCATCGGTATACAAAGCAAGCGTGTCGCCCGGCGCCAGCTCAAGCGCTCGCGCGGCGGTAAACATGCCGCAGTCCACGTCAACGCCTAGCGGCATGCCAAGATCCATGGTGTCGATCCATTCAACTTGTCCATCGGCCCTAATGATCAAGGGCTGTTCATGCTGACCGACACATTCGACGCGGCCGTTGTTGTCGAGCAAGACCAAACTCAGGGTCATGTTTTTGCTGATGCCCATGCGTTCTGTCGCCTGGCACAACAGTCGGTTGAGCACGTCATAGTCGCGCAGCATGTCCCGCTGACCCTGCAGGCTGAGCGCCTGCAGTGCGGCTTGCACCATCAGCATGATGACCCCGCTGTCCAGTCCATGGCCGCTGACATCGCCGATCGCGAGCAGGGCCTGCTGGTCGCCGCATTCCAGCAGATCGAAGTAGTCGCCGCCTACCTCGCTGGCGGGTGACATGAAAGCCGCGACTTCAAAGCCATTCACCTTGGCCCAGTCCGACGCGCGCGGCAGTCCCATCAGCTGCAGACGCTGCGCTATCTCCAGTTCCGCGCTCATGCGTGAGTTTTCGTCCTCAAGACGCGCGTTAAAAACCAAAATTCGGGCGTTTGCACGGGCCAACTCGGTGGTTCGCGCAGCCACCTTGTCTTCCATCAAGACCGCGTAGTTTTCAATTTCGGTCGCCATGGCATTGAAGGTTTCGCCCAATCGACCGAGCTCGTCGCTTGAAGTCACCTTCACGCGCGCTGAAAAATCCCGTTCGCGCAAGCGCTCGGCGGTTTTCGCAAGGCTGGCAATCGGGCGTGCCATATAGCGGCCCAGCCAGCTGGCGAAGAGCACGCTGAGCACCGCGCTAAGCAGGGTTAGCCAAACCGCAAGCCAAGCCAGCTGGCGCAGGCGATTGCCTTCACTATCAACGCGGTAGTCCACTCCGAGTACCGCGATCACGCGGTCATCCGCGCTCTTGATCGGGACCGCAGCGGAAATGAAAGTGCCCCACGGATCGGTGTACCACTGGTCGGCAACGTGAATCAGCCCGTCTTTGAACGGGGCAAGGAAAAACGGTTCCGGAACATAGAGGTTGCCAATCGGATTGCCTTCTTCGGCATCGGAGATGGTTCCGTCGCTATTGTCGTCGGCTGACTCGAAATTGGAATCAGCGATGAAAATTACCGCCTGCGGCGATTCTGGTATCCGCACATAAAGATAGGCAAAGTTGATTTGCGGCTGGATGCCATCCGGCCATTCCTCCTGCGTGATGGTGTGCAAGGGCTGCGGATTGGGCGTGCTTCCGGCCTTGATCTGGCGCAGCCGCTGCACCAAGTCGAGAAATGCCGCGCCCTTCATGATGCTTTCCGCATGCTCGATCGGCACCACCATTTGGCGGTCATTGAGCTGCATCTGGCGCCACACGCCGCGTTTGCCTTCGCTTGCTGCCAAGACGTCGCGGCCGAGTAGCGCGATGTTTTCCCGCGCCAATGCATCGAACAGATAGGAACCGGTGTGGGCGACGTCAGAGAGTCGCCCTTGCATCGAGTTCAGCAACATGCGGCGATTGACCTCGTAGGAGATCATGCGCGTAAGAAAGCCAATCACAACCGCGAGGCTGGCAAGCGCCAGCATCAACTTGAAGGCGAAGCTGAGGTGTTTGCGTTTTTGCATGCTCAGAGCTTAAGCCAAGCGCGCGCTTGTTTTGGCGCGGTCGGGCCACAAGCGCCTGGATTTGTGCAGCACCGCGGACAGCCCTGATGTACTGCGGCTGGTTTCATCACTTCGGCCAAGCCAGATCGCGCACCACCCAGAGCACGACATCGGCGCGCTTTGCGTCGCCCGCGAGGGCCTGTCTTTGCTGTCCGCCAAGCCCAACTACGTATTGGCCGCCACAATAGCTTCTGGTATTGGGCCTGCTGGCGGCACCAAACAAGCGCTTTACGGCTCCGAACGAACGCTGTGCGACGTTTGTACGGCGGGTCTCAATCAGCCATTCGCATTCGCCAGTCCAGGCAAAAAGTGCGGCGCTGCTTGCTTGCAGCGCCGCAACAACCTCTGGCGCACCCAAATCAGCAGCAACCGGCAAACGGTAGCTCGCTGCCGTTTTTTGGCTAAGCCAGAGCAGGCTGCGTTTGGCTTCGCCCAAGCTCATGCAGCCTTGCGCTGCGGGGCTGCTGCTGACGCAACCGCTCACGGTAATGCCCGCGGCGCTGGCCAATTCCGGGCTCATTGGCTGCAGAGCAAAGGCAAGTCCGGCTTGTTCCGGCGTTGGTGGTCGCAGCACGCGCATGGGAAGACCTGGCACATCTTCAAACCGCGCACGGGATGCGGGCAGCCTGGCAACCGCTCGGCTGAGTGCCGCAAGTTCAGCCGAGTCAGGCCGCAACGCCAATAGCGCCAGCAGTGCGGGTTCGCTGACGCGTTCGTAGCGTGCGCACGACGCCGCAAACGCTTGCCGCATGGACCCGTCCAGCGTTAGCTCAACGTTTTTGACTTCATCCAGTTCCTTTTTTTCGAAGCTCAACACGGCCTGGCGCCACTGCGGGTACTTCTGAACCAGATCAGGCCAATCGGCTTTACCTGCGGCGCGCGCCAAATCGGCGCCCATGCCTTGCACGAAGGCAGCCTGCAAGCTGGTCTTCGTCGCCAGATCAACCTCAAGCTTGCCCAGTGCTTCCCAGGCGTTGCTCCCGGGCGGATCAAACCAGCGCCGATCGGCCAGCAGCTTTCGCACATCGTCGGCGCCAGGGGCGCGGCTGGTGGACCAAATCCAGGTCGTCGCCATGCCAAGCAGCAGTCCCAGCATTCCAAGCATTGCCCCCACAGGTGTGCTGCGCTTGCTCGCCTTAGCGGTCGGCGATTGAACCGATGCGCCGATGGGCAGCGCCGCGCGAATCGCGCTGGCGTCGGGAAATCTTGCCAGCGGACTTTTCGCCAGCGCTTGATCCATCCAGGTCTGCCAATGCGCCAATGCCGGCGGTAGGCGCGGAATGGGCTGCTCTTGATGCGCCAGCAAGGTGTCCAGCCAGTGTTCGCCCTGAAACGGCGGCTGGTGGCAGAGCAGTTCCCAGGTCATCACGCCAACGCTATACAGATCGGACCGGGCGTCAACTTCAACGCCGCGCGCCTGCTCCGGGCTCATGTATGTGGCACTGCCTACAGTCTGTCCCTCGGCGGTCACGCGGGCGTCCGTGCGTGTGGTCAGGGCGACGCCGAAGTCGGCCAGCAGAGGACGCTCGTCACGGTCGAAGAGCACGTTCTCAGGTTTGACGTCGCGATGCACCACGGCGTGCGCATGCGCATGCGCAAGCGCTTCCAGCACGGCTTCGATGACCGCAACTGCGGAGGCTTCCGACAAGCTGCCGATACGCTGGCGCAGGTCGCCGCCGGGCAGCAAAGGCATGGTGTAAAACAAGCCGCCGTCCTTGCTTTGGCCGACATCGTAAATCGCCACAATCCTGGGGTGCTCGAGCTTGGCGATCAGGCGCGCTTCCGTGGCAAAGCGAGCGACCGCCGCTTGCTCGCCGATCGAGCCTGCCTGCAAGAGCTTTAGCGCAACGCTGCGGTCCAGACGCAGCTGGCGCGCGCGATACACGCATGCCATGCCGCCGCGTCCCAGCTCTGCTTCAACGCGGTAGCCAGCAATCTCGGGAAAACCCAGGTCGGGGATGAGCAGCGTCTGCATGACTCTGAGAAGGAATGAACAGTGCGCAGATTAACCCTTCAGCGCGGCGAGCAGGCTGCCAAAGCTTTGTTCTTGTTCAAGGGTGCGGCGGCGCTTGTGTGCGTCGCCGAACCGGTTGCCAGTCCAGCGAGCTGTCCGGTGACCAGTCCAGTGAGCTGTCTGGCGCCGGCAGCCAGTCTGCGCTGGTCGCCGTATTCAGCGGCGTGCGCTTCAGTCGTTGAAGCGCGCTATTGTGCCGCCTTCAATGCCGCCAATTT
>Ga0163144_10019095_pt1 | contig 13810 bp, 19 predicted proteins | sample OliLak19BULKMAT1_FD_123175 | JGI IMG/M metagenome (GOLD analysis project Ga0163144, IMG submission 123175) | Freshwater microbial mat bacterial communities from Lake Vanda, McMurdo Dry Valleys, Antarctica - Oligotrophic Lake LV.19.BULKMAT1 | ecosystem: Environmental > Aquatic > Freshwater >... | reverse complement strand
TACGGCTTGTCTGTCTTGCACTTGACCCCTGCACAATCAAGACGAGCTCCCCCTCGCCGGCGCCGACCGAATCGACGGCGACGAGGGGGCTGCCCTTGGCGGCGCCAGCCAGATCGACGGGTTGCACCAGCAGCAACTTCGATCCGACCAGCTTCTCGTCCTTGAGCGTACAGACGACCGTGCCTGTCACGCGGGCGAAGATCATCTAATTCTCCTATTTCTTGCGCGCGAGGGTTTCGGGGGAAGAGATCGGCATCTTGCCCTCGAGGTCGGGGTGCGGCTGAGGGATGACATGCACGGCGATCAGCTCGCCGACCTTCTGCGCGGCGGCAGCACCCGAGTCGCAGGCGGCTTTGCAGGCGGCGACCTCGCCGCGGAACAGCACGGTCACGAGGCCGGTGCCGACCTTCTCGTAGCCCACGATGCGGACATCGGCGGCCTTCACGGCGGCGTCGGCGGCTTCCACGCAGGCGATCAGGCCGCGGGTCTCGATCATTCCGAGTGCGTTCATTTAAGTTTCTCCTTACGCTATGTGCACGAAATCGCCGGTTTTGATCCCGGCGGTGTTGGCCTCGTCGGTGTCCACATGAAACTCGAGGCTGTACTTGGGTCCGACGCGCACGACGACATCTTCGAAAACCACGGAGCGCCCGCCGCCGGTCCCGGCACGCACGCGCACGACCTCGCCGGAGGCGATGCCGAGCGCCTGAGCCTCGGACGGCGAAAAATGGAGATGGCGCTGGGCGATGATCACGCCTTCGCGAATCTCCACTTGGCCCGCTGGCCCGATCAAGGTCGCTCCGATGGAGCCCTTCACATCGCCGGACTCGCGCACGGGGGGCTTGAGGCCGATAGCCATCGCGTCGGTGGCGGCGAGCTCGATCTGGGTGTGGTCGCGGTAAGGTGCCACGAGGCGAATTTTCTTGAGCACACCCTTGGGGCCCTTCACATCGATCATTTCCTCGGCTGCGTAAAAGCCCGGTTGCTTGATGTCCTTCACGCGTTTGGGCTCGGCGTTCGCGCCGAACAATATCTTGAAGTGTTCCTTTGTCAGGTGGCAGTGCTTAACTGAAACGCCGGCCGGGATGTCGAGCTTGGAACGCTTTAGGCGCTTCTCGATCTCCGCAGAGAGCCCGGCGATGTCGGCGGGGCTGATCAAGTTTTTTGGAAACCCATGATGCGCAGGAAGTCCTTCTTGAGGGAGGCGCCGCCGACGAGGGCGCCGTCCACATCGGCCTGCGCCATCAGCGAGTCGACATTCTCGGCGGTGACCGAGCCGCCGTAAAGAATGCGCGTGCCCGCGGCGAAGCCGTCGCCGTGAATTTTCTTGAGCTGAGCGCGGATGAACAGATGCGCCTCCTGCGCCTGCGCGGGCGAGGCGGTCTTGCCCGTGCCGATGGCCCACACGGGCTCATAGGCGATCACGACCTTGGCGAGGTCGGCGGGCGCGAAGCCCTTGAGGCCGGCGGAGACCATCGTCTCGAGCACGCGCCAGGTCTTCTGCGACTCGCGCTCCTCGAGCGTCTCGCCCACGCACACGACCGGCGTGAGGCCCGCCTTGAGCGCGGCGCCGAGCTTCTTGTTGATCCACTCGTCCGTGTCGCCAAACAGCTTGCGGCGCTCGCTGTGGCCGATGAGGACCATGGAGCAGCCCGCGTCGGCGACCATGGGCATCGAGATCTCGCCGGTGTAGGCGCCCGCGGGCTCCCAGTAGCCGTTCTGCGCGCCGAGGCGCACCTGCGTCCCCTTCAGGATTTCGCCCACGACGGTGAGCGCGGTGGCCGGGACAAAGACAGCGACCTCTCCTGAGGCCGATCCGGCCCCACCGGCCACGAGCCTGGCCAGCTCGACGGACTGGGCCAAGGTCAAATTCATCTTCCAGTTGCCGGCGAGCAGGGGGCGGCGCAGAGGGGAAGCCATTTTCTCTCCATTTGTGGCCAATTTGGCCACACTTAACCGTCTCCGGGCGTCAGGAAGAATTCTACAGGGTCCGCGCCGTCCTGTCAATGAAAAAAAGGGCACCTTGACAGGTTTTGATTTCCCCCCTATATTGGGGGTCGCAACGCCGCACACAAAAGGAGAGCACCCCATGACCACCCTCGTCCGCCGTTTCACGCCCCTCGCGCTTATCGCTTCGCTGGCCATCGGCAGCGGCGGCTGCATGTACTCCGCCATGGTCAAGCCCAAGGCGGAGAAAACAGTGTCGGCTCAGGGGACTAAGGCTGAGATTTTGGCCCAACTGTCGGAAACATTCAAGGAACTCGAATTGAAATTCGTGAATGTGAACGAAAAGGCGGGCTATGTCGGGGCCTCTCGCGGCCACGGCTACACGGAATCGACCTTCATCGAGGCCCGGGTCATCGGCGACGCCTCGCCTTTGCAGGTGCGCGTCCAGGTCAAATCAAGCGGCAACGGTCAGGAGCTTCTCGACCAGATCATGGCCGCCTTCGCCAAGCGCGCCAAGGTCTCCTAGCGGCGCGCTAAAACTGCGACAAAGGAATGACCGTCTCGCCCATCTTTCCGGGCGAGTAGGGGTCGTTCTTGACCGCGCGCTTGCCGCGCCGGATGCGGACGCCGAGAACATTGACCTTCTTGGCCTCGAGCATGTCCTGGTCGCTGTCGCCGAAGAAGGCGATGAAATGGCCCTCCTGCATGTGCAGGTGCTTGGCCGTGGGGTCGGGCGTAAAGATGAAGGAGCGGGGTGCCAGCTTGCGCCACTCCTTCTTGAGCGCGTCGCCGTCCGCGCCCTGGCGCTCGGCCATGATCATGACGCGGAAGCCGAGGCCGCGCAGGGCGCAGGCCAAAGCGAACGGGACATACTTGACCGTCTCGAGGTCGTAAGCGTTGTTGAGCGCGGCCCAGAAGGCGGGGCCCTCGCGCTGGACGGCGACGGTGGAGGCCTTCTCATAAGCCTTGTTGGAATTGACGAGGGTGTCGTCGTAGTCGAAAGCCACGGACAGGCGGCCGATCGTGATGAGGCTGAAGAACAGACCCCAGACGCTCATCATGGCGAGGATTTTCTTGGCGGAGGTCCAGCCCTGCTCGACCTTCGCCCGCGCGTCCTTGAACACCATGTCAGTTCCCCCTCAGAATCAGCCGCCCGGCGGGAGGTGCCACCACGACGCCCTGCTTGCGGGCGCACGCGCCCAGCAGGTCGCGCGCGAGCGCGCCCGTCGGCTCCGACGAGACGAAGCGGTCAAAGACCGAGTAGCCGTCACCGCCGTTCGTCAAAAAATCCAAGGTGACAATCGAGTATTCCTTCGCGTCGTCTAGCGGCGCGCCGCCCACCGTCACGGCGGCCAGCCGCTCCCCCTTGGGGCGCGGCCGAAAGAACTCGACGCTCGCGCCGGAGATCTGGGCGATGCGCTCCATACCCACGCCGTGGTCGAGGACCGCGCGCAGGTCCACACCCTTCATGTTCAACTTGATCAGGGCGTTATCGAAGGGCATGATGTTGAAGATCGAGCGCAAGGTGACGGGGCCGGCGGGAAGGTCCGCGCGAATGCCGCCGCCGTTCTGCAGGGCCGTGTCCGCGCCCAGGCTCTCGCGATAGCAGTCCGTCATCCAGTCGCCGAGCGCGTTTTCCTTGTCGGCCTCGCGGCCCATCAGGGCCGGCGCCGTCGCGATCACCGTCTCGAAGAGCTTGCCCACGGCGTCCGCGTGCCGCGCGACGATGGCCTTCACGGCGGGATCCTCGCCGACGCGATCGGGCCACAGCTCGATGAGCTCGTCGGAGGCCGCGACGACCTTCTTCGTCTTGGGATCGATCTCAAGCGTCGCGCGTCCGGCCTTCAGCAGATAGTGCCCCGCCTGCACGATCAAGGTCCCGTTTTCACCCTGGATGGGGCGGTTCAGGAAGGTATGGGAGTGACCGCCGACGATGAGGTCGATGCCGGGCACCTCGCGCGCGATGGTCTGGTCGCCCTCGAACTTGGGCTTGCCTTCCTGCTCGAGGCCGACATGCGTGAGGGCGATAATCACGGTCGCGCCCTGTTTCTTGAGCGCCTTGACCGCCTCGCGCGCGGCGTCCACCTCGCGGCGGAACACGAGCCCCGCGATGTTCTTCGGAAAGGAGAGCCGCGCCATGTTCGCCGTCGTCAGGCCGAAGATCCCGACCTTGACGCCGGCGATCTCCTTGACGATCGACGCCCGCACCCACGGGACGAGCTTGCCGTCGGAGCCATAGGTGTTGGCCGACAGCACGGGCATCTTCATCTTGGCGATCAGCGCCTTCAGGTCGTCGCCGCCGTTGTCGTACTCGTGGTTGCCGATGACGATCGCGTCGTAGCCGATCGCGTTAAACATGTCGGCGACCGCTTCGCCTTTCGACAGCGAGCCCTCGGGCGTGCCCTGCCACCAGTCGCCGGCATCAAGCACGAGCTTCGGGCCCCTCTCCTTGGCGATGAGGGCGGCCAGCGCCGCGCCGCCGCCGACGAGGCGGTCCGTCTGGAATTTGTCGGGGCGCGGCATGATCCAGCCGTGGACATCGTTGGTGTGGAAGACGCGGATCTTGATCGTCTCCGTGGCGGAGGCCGGGGTCCCGAGCGCGAGCGCGACGAGCAACGCGAAGCGGAAAATTCTCATTCGATCAATCCTCCGGCGAGCGCGTCGCAGGCCTGCTGCACGGCCTCGGCGGCGTTCGACAGGCGCGACGACACCGCCTCGCGCTTCAGCGCATTGGTCAACGACGGATCCTCATGCGCGTCCGCGCGGGTCAGGCGGCGTAGCCGCTCGGCTTCTCCGGCCCACTTCTTGGCGAGCAAAATCGCCTCGACGCGCGCCTTGCCGCGGGCCGCCGCGGCGGCGGAGAGCGCCTTGGCCGCGTCGCGCACGGCCTCGGCGGTCTTGAGCAACCCGTCGTCCGGCTCCACGCCGTAGCGCACGGCTTCTGCAACGGCCTGGGCGCTGTGCTCGACGGCCTCGCGCAGCGCGAAGGAGGCGTCGGCGGCGTCGGTCTTGGCGAAGCCGCGGAGGCCCTTGTGGGCGAGCACGGCGGATTCGCGCCAGCCGAGGGCGCGCAGGCGCGCCGTGCGCGCGGCCGAGAGCGCGGAGGGGGCGGGGTGGCGAAACCAATCGGCGGCCGCCGTCGCCGCCGCCACCAAGGTCTCCGTCTGGCCTTTCAGGCTTTCCGCCGCGCTTCGCCTCATCAGAGCCAGTCTATTAAATTTTTTCGAGGGTCGACAGCAGGCAGCGCACGCCGCCGCGGTCGAGAGCGGAAATCGTCTCCGACCGTAGGCGCAGGCCCGCGCTCTCGAAGCGCTCGCGGTACGAGCGTCGGTGCGCGAGTTCCGCCTCCCCGGCGAACGCGTGCGACATGACGAGAAGGCCGCCCGGCCGGAGCCAGCCGGCGACGCGAGGAAAGAGGGCCGAGAACTCGGGACGCACGCCTCGGCGGTCCAGGTAGTAAAGGACCTCGGCGACGACGATCGCGTCGAACGGGGCCTCGGCGCCTGCGTCCCAAACGAGCAGGTCCCCTTCCACGAAGCGCGCGGACGGTGCCCGCTCGCGGGCCCGCGCGATGGCGCGGGCCGAAATGTCGAGCGCCGTCAGGGATTCGGCCCGGCGCGCCACGCGCCCGGTCAGATGCCCTTCCGCGCAGGCCAGCTCCAAGACGCGGCCCGGCGCGGGCCCCAGGGCCGCGTCGATGGCGTCGAGGCGGGAAATCTCGTAGGGATCGGTAGAATAGGAGAACGGGTCTTCGCGCTTGCCGAACTGACGGTTGAGCTTGCGGCGGGTCTTGAAGGCCTGCCACGCCACCCGGAGAACGGACCAGAGGCTCATCGGGTTCGCTTAGCGCCGAGAAGGTCTTTCAGACGCTCGGCGTCCCGGAAGGAAGCGCGGTGGGACAGGGCGACATAGGCCGGGACATCGCCGGCAGCCCCGGCAATTGTGGCCATATTGTCCACACCCAAGGTTCCCATGCGCGGCAAGCTGGGCCGCATGTAAAGGAACACCCCCTTGCGAGGCGGCGCCTGGCGCAGCGGGTCGAAGGCCCGGATCAGCCCAAGCTCGGCGCAGACCTTATCCTCGAGGGAGGCCCACTCGCTGCCCCGAGGGTGCCAGACGAAAGTGAGCTTCCCCCGCGCGGCCCCCTTAAAGAAGCGGTACATATCACGCAGGCGGTCCGAGCCGGGCTGGAAGGACGCCGGAGTCTCGAACATCACGATCTTCGCACCCAGGGCCTCCGCGCCGGCCTTTGTGGCCATCCAGGCCTCATGGACCTCCAGACTTTCCCGGAATGAGCCGCACATGATCTGGCGATTCTTAGGGAGTTTCCGGCCGGAGGCCGGAAATCCGCGGTCCTCGGGGCCGTGCGTAATACTGCGCAGGGCCTGAAGGGCGGCCTCGCCGCCCGCGGGGATGTCGGCTCGCCAGGCGGCCAAGGTCTCAAGCCGGGGCATGCCCTTGCCGGTGTCGGTCTCCGTGAACGACAGCGACCGCCAGTAGCGGTCCCGCCCGACGGGGTAGCCGGCGCAGCCTACTTTGATCATTTCAGGAGAACAGGTCGAATTCCGGCTCACGCCGCTTGCGCTCGACCGTCTCCGGCAGGCGCCGGGACCAACGCAGGCAGTACCAGGCCAAGGCCAGGCAGACGAGACCATAAACGAGCTCGAAGGACGCGTAGCGGGCCCACTGGGCGCGCGTGACGAAGGCCCAGGCCTTCGGCGCGTATAGGTTGGCCTCAGGCTCCCCACCCAGAAACAGATCGTAGGCCCCCTTGAAAGCGGCCAGCCCGCCCCACCAGGCAAAAATTGCCGCGGCGAGACGGGCCAGACCTGAGATCTTGATCGTCTCCATGGGAGACGCCTTGATCAACGCTTCGAGAACTGGAAGCGCTTGCGGGCTTTCGGCTGACCGGGCTTCTTGCGCTCGACCATGCGGGGGTCGCGAGTCAGGAAACCGGCGGCGCGAAGAGCCTTCTTGTGCTTCTCGTCGAGCTTGACGAGGGCGCGGGAGATCGCGTGACGGGCCGCTCCGGCCTGGCCCGAGATGCCACCGCCATTGACCTTGAGGATGTAGTCGTGGTTCTTGGCAGCCTCGATGATGGTGATGGGCTCGGTGACATCCCGAACCTGGTGGGGAAGACCGTGGAAGTACGCCTCGACGGGCTTCTTATTGACGGTGACTCTACCTTCGCCCTTCGGCAGCAGGCGGCACTGCGCGACGGAGGTTTTGCGGCGGCCGGTGGCCCAGATCGCTTCGTTCTTGCTCATGGTATCCTTACTTGGCCTTCGGCGGGTTGACGGCCGAATGCGGGTGCTTGTCTCCGACATAAATCTTCAGGCGAACCAACTGCTTGCGGGCGAGGCGGTTCTTGGGAAGCATGCGGCGCACGGCGAGCATCATCACCCGACGGGAATCGCGTTCCATTTGGCGGCGCATCGGCATGACCTTGGCGCCGCCGGCGTAGCCGGAGTGCGAGAAGTAGGTCTTCTGATCGATCTTGTTGCCGGTCAGCTTGACCTGCTTGCAGTTCGTCACGACGACGAAATCGCCGCAGTCCACATAATCGGTGTAGGTGACCTTGCCTTTTCCACGAAGTAGATCGGCGGCCTTCGTCGCGATGCGTCCGAGCACGAGGCCCTTCGCGTCGATGTGATGCCATTTGCGGCTGATAGCCGCTTGGCGGGGAGGATGCATGTAGCTGTTCTGAGGCATAGTGGTTAATCTTAACAAATTCCCCGTCGGGGGACAAGCCCTACTTCGGTGGGCGCCTGGTTCCGAAAGCCTCCCCGTTGGGGGCCTTCCAGTAGACCTCGAGCTTTAGCTTGGCCCGAGTGTAGACGGTGATGCCGGCTGGCGTCAATTTGCCGTCGGCATCGAAAAGACGCCGTCCGTCCCAGTCGGTGAGCTTGAGGGCCCACTTGGCCCCGGCGCCTCTTTTCTCGAAAAACTCGATGGCGTCCTGGGTGAGGTGAAAGATAAATTTCTCAAAGCCTTCCTTTGTCAGCAGGGGCTTTCCGGCCTCCTTGGCGCGCCGGGGTGCGATCCAGGGGCGGTAGCCGCCGAACTTCTTCTTGAGATAGGCGAGGGCGTCGGCCTCCCCCATCCGGATGCGTCCGAGCAACTGCGCATCGGCGGGGGCCCAGGCCGTCAGGTCGGGCGCGAGGATGCGGCGGGCCCACATCTCCTCGAGGACCGCCGTGCGGTCCTCCGTCGCCAGAGCCGGCTCCGGCGTCTCGGGAGCGTGGCCCCCGAGTTCCTGCGCGCCGACCGGGAAGGCCAGCAACAGCAGGAGGAGCGCCGGCTTCACTTGGCGGCGAGAATGCGGGGCAGAACCACTCCGACCTGGTCCATGTACTTGCCCTTGCGGTCAGAGTATGAGGTCTCGCAGACCTGATCGCCTCCGAAGAAGAGCAGCTGGGCGATCCCCTCGTTGGAGTAGATCTTCGCGGGGAGCGGCGTTGTGTTGGATATCTCAATGGTGAGATAACCTTCCCAGCCGGGCTCAAGAGGGGTGACATTGATGATGATGCCGCAGCGCGCGTAGGTAGACTTGCCCAGGCAGACGGCGAGGACATCGCGCGGAATCGTGAAGCGCTCGAGCGAGCGAGCGAGCGCGAAAGAGTTAGGAGGCACGACGCACTCCGGAGCCTTGATGTCGACGAAGGCCTTCGAATCGAAGTTTTTCGGATCCACGACGGTGCCGTGCACATTCGTGAATACTTTATATTCGTCCGCGACGCGCATGTCGTAGCCGTAGGAAGACAGGCCGAAGGATATCTTGCCCTTGCCGTCCTGACGCTCGACGAACGGGTCGATCATCTTCTTCGTCTGGGACATCTCACGAATCCACTTGTCGGACTTGATCATGGATCGATTATATCTATTTTACAAATGGTGCCAGGCGTCCCGTTGTTGCATAAGTGGGATCGAGTTACGCAACAACGGGTCGCCTGGCACCAATCAACTGATCCCGGGATCAGTTCCAATCAACTGATCCCGGGATCAGTTAAAGGCGCTCGGCGGCGAGGTGGCCGGAGACGCAGGCCGATTCGATCGTGGCGGGAAAGCCGGTGCGCGTCCAGTCGCCGGCGAAGGAGAACCCGGGCATGCCGGAGCCGGGCTCAGGCCGTTTCGCTTCGTCGCCGGGAACGGGCGAGAGGGTGGCGAACGGTTCTTTGACGACCTTCGACGCGAGCACCTTCGCCGTTGAGAATTCCGGGATGCAAATGGCAAGGTCGCGCTTGGCGGCCTCGAGAATTTTCTCCGGCGAATAGCCGATCTGTTTATGGGCTCCTGAAATCACCGTCGCTACGGTTTGCCCCTGCTCCTTCGTGCCATGAATACGAGTCTTGTTGAACACCCAGTGGGTTTCCGTGTGGAGCATCCCCAGAAACCGCTCGCTCATCACCGGTCTATCGAGCTTCATCGTCACGCCGACGATCGGCGCCGGCTTGAGCTGCTCCCAGGAGCCGCGCAGCGTCGCCGGCAACCCGAGCTTCTTTAAGTCCCACGAAGGAAGCGTCGAGACCACATGGCTCGCCTCGAAGCGGGAGTCCATGTCGGTCACGATCCCCCGCACGCGCCCGCCTTCCTCGATGAGGCTCGCCGCCTTCGCGTTCGAGATCACTTTTCCGCCGCGCGCCTCGATGAAGTCGCGCGCGGCGTCGGTGTACAGCTCGGAGAGACCGGTCTTGGCCAGCGCGAAGCGCGAGGAGTCGCGGCCCGTAAAGAACATGGTGCGCAGGGCCTGGACGAAGCCCGCGGCGGAGGCGACCTCGGGCTTATCGTTGAGAATGCCGATCGCGGCGGGATCGAAGAAGCGCGTCTGGAAATTGGCGGAGACGCCGAGGCCGGTGAGCCAGCCGCGCACCGTCTGGCGCTCGACGGCGTCGGGCACCGGGCCCGCGCGCATCGACTTGAGTGACCGGTCGAAGGCCAAGAGAGCGTATTTTTCCCGCAGCGACACGCCCTTGAGACCGAGCAGACCCGCCGCGAGGTGCAGAGGCGCTGGCAGCCAGGACGGGCAGGCTAGGCGGTCGCGTTTGCCGCCGGCCTCCGCGTAGTCCACGGTCACATCCTCGTAGATGTCGAGCTTGTCGTGCGTGCCGATCGTCGTCAGGAATTTGCGCGTGGCGAAATAGCAGCCCATGAACAGATGCTGGCCGTTGTCGATGTCGAGGCCGTTCTCCGAAAACGAATACGCGCGCCCGCCGAGATGCGGCTTCTTGTCGAGCACGAGGACCTTGCGGCCCTTCTCGGCGAGCGCGACGGCGCAGGACAGGCCGGCGAACCCGCCACCGAGCACGACGACGCGATTCTTGTCAGATTCCATGACAATACAGCCAGGCGCGGAAGGCGTGGTACGCCTTGCGCCAGCCCGGCAGGCTCGTCTTGTGGAACAGGACGCGGAACTCGCGCGCCTTGATCTCGTCGAGCAGGGCCTCGTAAATGTGGGCCATGACCTCGGCCGGTAGGAGCTTGAGCCGATCGCGGAAGTCCACGAGGTTGCGCGCGCGAGCGTAGTAGGTCTTCGCGCGCTTGTACTGGCCTTCCATGAGGTGATCGAAGGCCGGGCCGTGGTCGCGCAAGGTCAGGCGCTCGACGGAATAGCCCGCGGCGCGCAGCTCCGTGAGCGGCAGATAAACGCGGCCGATCTCGAGGTCCGCACCCACATCGCGGATGATGTTGGTGAGCTGGAAGGCGTAGCCGAACACCGTCGCAAACTCGTACATCGCCTCCTTGCTCGTGTAGCTCCAGCCGAAGATATGGACGCACATGATCCCCACCGAGGACGCGACGCCGCGCATGTAGCTCTCGAGGTCCTCGATGGTCTCGTACCGCGTCCCGTCGAGATCCATCGCGCAGCCGCGGATCATTTCGAGAAACGGCTCCTTGGGAATCTTGTAGTCCGCGATCGGCTTGATGAGGTCGCGCGCGATCGGGTGCTCTGGGACGCCTTGGTAGAGGCGCTCGATCTCATCGCGCCAGAAGTCGAGCTGACGGCGCGCCTCGTCCTTTGATAGCCCCTCGTCGACGATGTCGTCGATGAGGCGGCAGTAGGCGTACACCGCCGACAGCGCCTCCCGCTTGGGTTTGGGCAGAAGCAGGAACCCCAGGAAGAAATTCGACTTTCTCTCGGCTTGGGCCGACGCGGTCATGTGCCGATAAGGGCGCGCGCCACCAGCGGAATCCACTCCCGTTTTTTCAAGGTGGGGCGCGTTCGGATGGTGTCGAAGTCGAGCTTATGGATCAGCTTGAGGATTTGCATACCGCCGTACCAGGTCAGGCGTATCTCGAGTGAAAGGGGCCAGTGCAGTTTTTCCGGCAGCGGCCGGCCCTGCTCAAACAGGGCGCGCGCGCGGGTCACCTCGAACTTCATGAGGCTCTTGAAGCGGTCATTGTAAACGCCCATGCGCAGGTCGGCCTCGGAGTAGCCGTGCGCCTTGAAGTCCTCGTCGGGTATATAGACGCGGCCCTTCTTGAGGTCCACGGACACATCCTGCCAGAAATTGGCGAGCTGCAAAGCGGTGCAGATCGCGTCGGAATAGCGGAACAGCTCCGGGTCCTTGTAGCCGTGGATCATCAGCACGATGCGGCCCACGGGATTGGCGGAGCGGCGGCAGTAGTCCAGCACCTCGTCGAAGGTCGCGTAGCGGCTTTTCTCCGTATCCTGCAGGAAGGCGGACAGCAGGTCGTCGAAGGGCTCCTTCGGAAGGTCGAGCTCCTTGAGGGTTTCGCCCAGCGCGAGGAAGACAGGGTGGGTCGGGGGCCGCTTGCCGGTGTCGGCCAGCATCGAACGCCAGTTGAGCAGGCATTCCCGGCGCCGGCCCTCGTACTCGGGCTCATCGGACATGTCGTCGGCGATGCGCGCGAAGGCATATAGGGTCGCGACATGTTTGCGGAGATGCCTCGGGAGCAGAAGCGACGCGACCGGGAAGTTCTCGTAGTGGGAGTCGGCCAGGGCCTGGCAGAAGCGATAGGCCGCGGCGGCGTCGCGCGGGTCCTCGAGCCTCGTCTCGTAGGCCTTGAGCGTGCCCGCCATTTATTTTTTCCCGATGCCGATGCGCGTACGGCCGTCGCCGCGCTTGGAGTTCAGGCGCTTGACCGGCGCGTTGGACCACTCGAACACGAACTCGCCGCAGCGCACGCGATCGCCGGCCTTGATGCCGGCCTTCCTGAGCGCGCGGTCGACGCCGATACGCTTGAGCGTGTGCTGGTAGCGGCTGATCGCCTCAGGAAGGCTCACATCGAGCATCGCGGAGGCGCGCTCTACGAACTTGCCGCGCAGCTGAAATTGGCCGCCGCCCAGGTTCTCGACGGTGAAGCCCTGCTCGACGGTGTGGACGGAGTCGTCGAGGGTCTTCTCCTCGAAATGGACCGGGCCGTCGTGCTTGGCGAGCACGGCGATGACCTTGTCGAGAAGGGCCTCGACGCCGTCGCCCGTCGCGTTGGAGATCGCGAGCACCTTTTCGCCGAACTTTTTCTTGAGCTGCTTGTACACCGCGTCGCCCTCGGGCAGGTCCATCTTATTGACCACGAGAAACTTGTGCTTCTTGGCGAGCTTCGGGTTGAACTTCTTAAGCTCGGTCTCGATCGTCTTGACGCCCGAGAGCGGGGTTTCCCCCATGTAGCCCAGCGGATCGACGAGATGGATGAGCACGCGCGTGCGCTCGACATGGCGCAGGAACTTCTGGCCGAGGCCCTTGCCCTCGGAGGCGCCCTCTATAAGACCAGGAATATCGGCTACAACAAAACTCACATGCTTGTGATAGGCGACCCCGAGGTTCGGGGACAAGGTGGTGAAGGGGTAATTGGCGATCTTGGGGCGGGCATTTGACACGCGCGCGACGAAGCTCGACTTGCCGGCGTTGGGGAAGCCGACGAGGCCGACATCGGCGAGGAGCTTGAGCTCCATGATGAGCGTGCTTTCCTGGCCCGGGCCGCCCTTCTCGGCGAGACGGGGCGCGGTGTTCTTGTGCGACTTGAAGGAGTAATTGCCGCGGCCGCCGCGGCCGCCCTCGGCGGCGCGCCACTTCTGGCCTTCCTTGTGAAGATCGGCGACGAGCAGGCCGTCCTTGTAGACGATCGTGCCGACGGGCACGGGCACCGTGATGTCGTCGCCACGCTCGCCCATCTTGTGGCCGCCCTTGCCGTGGCTGCCGCGCGGGGCGGTGAGGTGCGGCCGGAAGTGGAGGTCCATGAGGGTGGTGAGGCGGGACACCGCCTCAAACCAGACATCCCCGCCGCGGCCGCCGTCGGCGCCGTTGGGGCCGCCCCACTCCATGTACTTCTCGTGCTTGAAGGAGAGACAGCCGTCCCCGCCGTTGCCGCCGGAGACGAAGACTTTGACTTTATCGATGAAATTCATGGGGTGCCCGAAAGCATGACGGCCGCCGGTATTGCCGGCGGCCGTCGTCGATCGCGCCGAAGCGCGACGAAAGTCTACTTGGCGGCAGCGGCCGCTTTGGCGTGCATCTTCGCGGTGACATTGCGCGCGTCACCGACGGGGTACACGGACGCGCGCTTCTTGTCCTTGTACGCCCACTCGAAGGTCACGACGCCGTTGATCTTCGCGAACAGCGTGTCGTCCTTGCCGCGGCCGACATTGAGGCCGGGGAGAATCTTCGTGCCGCGCTGGCGCATGATGACCATGCCCGCCGTCACGACTTCGCCGCCGTAGCGCTTGACGCCGAGGCGTTGGCCATGAGAATCGCGGCCGTTATTCGATGAACCCTGTGCTTTTGTAGAAGCCATAGTTTTTTAATTAAGAGAGATGCTGTCGATTTTGATGCTGGTCAGCCACTGGCGGTGGCCCTGCGTCTTCTTGTAGGCCTTCTTCGTGCGCTTCTTGAAGACGATGATC
>Ga0163144_10019092_pt1 | contig 13811 bp, 9 predicted proteins | sample OliLak19BULKMAT1_FD_123175 | JGI IMG/M metagenome (GOLD analysis project Ga0163144, IMG submission 123175) | Freshwater microbial mat bacterial communities from Lake Vanda, McMurdo Dry Valleys, Antarctica - Oligotrophic Lake LV.19.BULKMAT1 | ecosystem: Environmental > Aquatic > Freshwater > Lake... | reverse complement strand
TGCGCCGGGATTGGGTCGCCAGCCAAGGCGCTGGCGACGGAGCCTATCTCCGATCGGTGACTGAGCCAGCAACGCCGGATCGCGACTCAAGCCCAAGTAGATTTGAGCGTTTATTTCTGACCGGGTCCCCAAGACCGAGTATACCTCCAACCATCCGCTCCATCCGCGTAATCCGCGGTTGATCGATGTTTGAACTTCAACAATCTGCAACCTCGCTGGCTGGATTGCCGCGCCCTTGTTCCCCGGTCTCGCAATGACCATGGAGGATTTGAAATTTCCGGGTTAGTGCCTTCCGCGGCACCTTCGATCTCCAAAGTTCCAGCCCTCAAAATGAAATTGAAATCCGGCGAACCCGGAGTTCGCGTTCCCTGGCGAAACGCGGTCCCGACCTTTGCCAAAGGTCAGCGAGGTCAGCCCTCAACCTTGTCCGCCAAAACCCGCCCAAGCGGAAGATCAGCGCGGCGGCTGGGCGCTCCAGCACAGACCCGCCGATACAGGGCCTCATACTGCGGCACGATCGCATCGGCCGAGAACATCGCTTTCGCGCGCAGCTCCGCTTCGCGTCCCATGGCGATCCGTCGAACGGGGTCGTCCAGCAAACCTTGCACCGCTCGCGCCAGGACTTCGGGTTCCGCTTCGTTGACCAGCACGCCGGTTTCTCCGGTGGTGATGACTTCGAGAATCCCTCCCACCGCCGTCGACACGCTCGGACAACCAAACCACATCGCCTCGAGAATACTCAGACAAAAACTCTCCGACTGCGAAGTGAACACGCCCAAGTCGGCGGCTTGGAGATAATCCTCCACTTCAAATACGTTCGCGCGCACCAACACCTGTTCGGTGAGACCAAGCCGTCGGACAGTCCCAACAAAGGGAGAGAAATCGCCACCCGCCAGAATGAGTAACTTGATCGTGTTCCGCGGTTGAATTCGGGCCACCGTTTCAAGCAGCAAATCGATGCGTTTTACCGGGCGCAGATTCGAAAGGTGGACCAGCAGTTTCTCCTCACGCAGGCCCAATTCCGCCCGCACCTCGTCCCGCGGACGTCGGGGAGCACGGGGGGTGAAAAAATTATGGATCACATCGATCGGCCGTTCGACCGCGAGCAAGCGATAGGTCTCATCCCGCAGCCAGGACGACACCGCCGTCACCGCATCGGATGACATCAACGCATGCCGAATCGCGGGACCGTAACCCGCATCACGCCCCAGCAGAGTCGTGTCGGTCCCATGCAGCGTGGTCACCACCCGGGGCTGTCGACCCGCCGGCACCATCGCCCGCGCCAGGATCGCCGCCGTGGCGTGCGGCACCGCGTAATGCACGTGGAGAATGTCCAATCCACAGTCGCGGCTGACCTCCGCCATCTTCACCGAGAGCGGCAGCGTGTAATCCGGATATTTGAACAACTCGTAATCGTTGATGACGACCGGATGAAAATACATCCGGGGTGCGTTCAACGGCATCCGGAACGGGCGCTCGTAGCTGATGAAATGAACCTCGTGGCCCCGGCGCGCGAGTTCCTCGCCCAAGGCCGAGGCGAGGATGCCACTCCCGCCGACGGACGGATAACACGTGATACCGATTTTGAGGAAAGACGTCATGCAGTGATCCCCGAGCACACCCATGATCGGAAAGGTTGCGAGCTTGTCCCGCGAGGCCACCGAAAACCAGCGGGAAAACCTGGTCCGTCCGCTCCCTCAACGGCAGCGATCCGGCTCGCGCCGGCGAAGTCACCTTTCGCTCAAAACTGCCGCACCCCACGCTCCAGCGAGGCGAGTGACGGCACCACCAGCGGATCCGCTGGAAAGAGCGGTGTGACGCTCTGGAGTCCCGCCCGCAGGCCGTGCAGCCGCCCCCGGGCGACCTGCATCTCCAGATAGTTGCGGGTCTTCATTTGCGAAGCATGAGCCGACATCGCACTGATCCATCGCCGCATCACCGGATCAGACGATGTGTCCACCATCAGCGGCGTGATATCGCGGGGCTCAGCATCGGCGCTGATGGCGTAATAAAACAACTGGCCAATCGCATGCGGCTTCAAGTCTTTCAACTCGCTCAAACCGCCGTACCGCGCGAGGCGGGCGGCATCGCGAACCATCCTGCCCAACTTCGCGTGATCCGGGTGCTGGTTTTCCACCAGCGTGGGCGCAAACACGATCAGCGGTCGCATCCGCCGGATAATCCGGGCAAGTTCGATGGTGCGCGGCACTGTGACTTCAAAGTGAGCATCGCCTCCAAAATCCAAAAACTCAATGGACGCCTCCATCATCTCGGCCGCCCGCTGGGCTTCGCGCGTGCGCTGCGCTGGAGTGCCATTCGTGCCCGCTTCGCCACGTGAGCACACCACCCAGTGGGAAATCCGTCCGTTCAATGACTCCTGCGCAATCACCGCGCCACAACCAAACTCAATGTCATCCGGATGCGCGCCAAACGCCAGCAAGGCCGGTTCCCGGCCATCCACGTCCGGTCGGGGATGCGCCGAGCGGAATGACGGTGTCTTAGAGGTACGCTTCATCGGATCGATCAATCGGGTCACGGTTGACTAACAACAACTCCGGCGCGTCCGAGGGATTCAGATACGCCTGTTCCCCCATGCCGGCAATGTAGTGCGTGCAATGCAAGACCGACTGCATCCAGCGCAACCTCGAATCACGGGTAGGACTGATCTGCGCCTTCGTCACATCGCACGCCGGCAGTGTCACATAACTATCCCCGCCTTCGTGCAGCTTCGGCACCCCATCGAGCCAGCGCGCCCGCACGATCTCACCCTGATAGGACACATCAACGAAGTAGTCCGTAATGTCAGAGGCCGCTTCCCGCACCACTCGATCACTGGAACGTACCACCCGAATGCCTTCAAGCAGGCCCAGCTGACGATACATCTCGAGACAGAAATCCGCCATGGTTGTTGCCTGAATGCACTTGAAACAGTCCACCCGCGCCGCCTCCGCAAACGCACCCAGTTGGCGGGCCGTATTCGCCTGCCAGCCCGCGGGAATGCGCTTCAAAAACAGGGGCGACCATTTCCGCTGCACCTTGTTTTCAAAGGTGAAGTTCAGCATCATCGGTTCATCCGTCTTCCGATGCCGGAGGATCGTCTGCGTCTCGCGCGGATCGTGATCACTGTCGTGATAGAAAAAGACGATTTCCCCTCCCAACTCCGCCTGCAGCCGACGCGCCGTCTGAAATTTCGCGAAAAGAAATCGCCGCGGAAAAAATCCGCAAGGTTGCTGCCCAAAGCCAATGATCGGTGCGGAACTCATCAGGAAAAAAAGCGGCGATAGGTCCACTCCAGGCCAGGGCCTCCCGCCGTGGCGGACCCCGGCGGAGGGCAAACGACGCCTTCAGTGCGACCCCGCGTCTTCATGCAGCCTGAGTCCGCGTCGAGTGCGGTCCGCCCGGACCAATCACCAGCTGTAACAATACACTGAATACAACGCAGGCGACGCAGCCGATGACGTTGTACCAGAGATAGGAGAAATCGAGGACCGGGATCGTATCCTTCAGGAAACGCAGCGCAAAGATCAGCAACTGCGCGCCAATCGCACCCCAGAATACCGCCGTGCCCCGCACGTGTTTCACGAAAAACGCGACCACGAAAACGCCCAGCAACACGCCATAGAAAATCGAGGCGATGATATTGATGGCCTCAATCAGGTTCTCCGCGAAGCCCGCGAACAAGGCGAACGCGATCGCGAACGCACCCCAAAGCGCAGTGAACCATTTCGCATTGCGAACGTTCCTGGCTTCATTATGCGCCGCCAGCGGGCGAAAATGCCGCCACAGATCGATCGTGCTCGTCGTGCCGAGCGCGTTGAGTTCGCCCGCCTTGGACCCCAGCGCCGCCGCAAACATCACTGCAATCAGGAGCCCGATCACGCCGTTCGGCAGCTGCGTCAGAATAAACGTGATGAACACATAATCCGAGTCCTTGACCTTGGCTCTCGGATCCGCCGCGCGCAGCGCATCCTTCGCCTCTTTCCGCACGGCCTCGACCGCTCGCTGCGACTCCAGCATCGCCGCCCGGGCGCGCACTTCGGCCGCGCTCCCTTCGGTCTCACGCTCAGCCACCCAGGCCGCGATCTTCTCCTGTTTCACCTGATGCAGTGCCGCGTGCTTTTGCTCCAACGCCAGGAACTGGCTCGCATTCTCTCCCGTGGAATGGCGCTCCCATTCGACCCGATTGAAGAACACCGGAGTGTTGGGCTGGAATTGATAAAACACGAACAACAACGCTCCGAGCACCAAAATAAAAAACTGCATCGGAATCTTGAGCAGGGCATTGAACATCAAACCGAGCCGGCCTTCCCGCAGCGACGCACCTCCAATATAACGCTGCACTTGGGATTGATCCGTTCCGAAATACGAGAGTGACAGAAACAAGCCCCCAAACAATCCGCTCCAGAAGGTATAGCGACGATCAGGATTCATCGAGAAGTCGACCGCCTCGAGTTTCCCCAATGCGCCAGCGATATGCGCGGCGTCACCCGGCAACTTCGTTAACAACACCACAAATGCCGTCACCATGCCCGCGAAAATCACCCCCATTTGCCACTTCTGGGTTAGGTTCACCGCCGCGCTGCCGCCTGTGACCGTATAGACAACGACCAGTACCCCGATAAAGATAATCGTCAGGTCCAGCCGCCACCCAAGCACCGTCGAAAGAATGATCGCCGGCGCATAGATCGTCACTCCGCTTTGTACGCCGCGTTGCAGGAGAAACAGCGCCGCCCCGAGCAGCCGCGTCTTCTTGTCGAAACGCTGCCCAAGAAATTCATACGCCGTATACACCCCGAGTTTGCGATAAATCGGCAGGAAGACCGCGCACACAATGATCAACGCCAGCGGCAACCCGAAGTAATTTTGGACAAACCCGATGCCGCTCTCGAACCCCTGCCCTGGAATCGACAGGAAGGTGATCGCGCTCGCCTGCGTCGCCGCAACGGAAATTCCAATCGTCAGCCAGCCCGTGGACTTGTTGCCCTTAAGATAGGTATTGAGGTTGTCGGTGTGCCGCGTGCGCCACGTGCCATAGGCCGCAATACCCACCATCGTTCCGAGCAGCACCATCCAATCAAGGAGGTTCATGCGTAGACGCGGGTGATGATCGCGAGAAAAATGACCATGAGAATAAACGCGCCGAAAACAAACGCGTACACTCCCTTCCAAGTCCGAAAACCGGGCACGCCGGGCGGCTCATTATCTGAGGGCGGTTTGGCAACAGGGGTAGGAGAAATCGGCATGAGAGCGACGCGCTAAAAATTAACACCTGTGGCAGGCGCGGGTGAGGCTGAGGCGGGAAGAGAGGATCATTTACCGAGCGAGACCAGATTGGCAAACAGGCGATACGCCCCCGGAACCCCCGCCGGCAACTGCCGGAAAAATGCGATCCCGGTATACACATAATAACCGCGGCCGTGTCGGGCCACGAGTAGCCCGCTGGTTAATGGCTCCTCCCCCGGATCGTTAAACGCGAGCACCGGCGTGTACCGCGCTTCATCCCAGCTGCTGGGAAAATACGCCCCCCGCTCCTGCACCCAGCCTTCAAAGTCCGATCGACTGAGGCGATTGGGGCTGGTCAACACCGGATGATCAGCCGCCAGAAACGTCACCGGCGATTTCTCGTCCGTCACTCGCAACTGGGGCGCCGGCCCGGCAATCGAGAGCGCATAGGGCCCAAGCGGCGGCAGCGATCCGGCCGGGCGATTATATTGAGCCACCACCGTGCCTCCCTGCTCCACATAGGCGAACAGCGCGGGCAAACCCGCCGCGAGATCGGCACGCTCATTGAAGGCCCGCACCCCGACCACCACCGCATCGAGGCCGCGCAGCCTTTCCGCGTTCAGATCCGCGCCGGAAAGGGTCGTGACCGTATAGCCAAGTTGCTCCAAGGCGCGCACCGAATCATCACCCGCGCCCGCAATATAACCAACGTTTTTGCCGCGAACCGCCACGTCCACACTCAGCAATCGCGCCCGCGCCGGCGGCTGCAAGAGCATCAGCGGAAGGTGCGGATAATCGATCGCGACGCGTTGCTGCGCAAAGCGCGCGCCGCCAATGTCCGCACTCGCGGTCACCCGACCCGAAGCCGCCTCGGCCGGGGCGGTGACCGTGAACGTAAAGCCCGCCGTTTCGTTCACCGCTCCCAAGCGAAACGCCTGGTTCTTCGGCGCCACACTCCAGCCGGCCGGCAACTCGAGTTGCACCGTGCCCGCCGCTCCGGCTCGCGCCGCGGTGACTTCGACCGTCACGCCTTTGGCCTTGCCCGGAGCAAAGACCGACACGTCGGCGGTAAAACGAAGCGACACCGGCGAAATCACATCCACCCGCCGCCGCCGTTCTCCCTTCGACCCCGGAATCACGTGCACCGGCTCGTCTGCAATCACCAGCCGCTGGCCGCCCACCTCAAAATGATACTCCACCGGAAACGCCGGCGCGTTCTCCGCTTCCCCAATCAGCCGCGGATCATCGACCCGGGAAACCCCGCTACTGCCCTCGGCTCGCAACCAATACGGATGCGTGAGGGGCGCGTCGGCCGGAACTTTCAGGGCGACTGCGCCCGTCATCTCCTGTCCCGCCTGCAATGCGCGGCCGACGGCGACCGTTTGCCGCGGATAGTGCACCCGCGTCTCCAACCATTTCACCGGCACGGATGAGGTGATGCGTACCGTCTGCGCCAAACGCAGGGCCTCGCCGGGCACCACTTCTGCCTGCGTTGCCCGCGTCGCCACCGCAAGCCCAAGGCAGGATTGCACGATGCGATCGAGCTGCGCACGTTTATCCGTCACCACGGGATCATTCGGAAGCGCTGCGAGTTTGCCGCGCAAGACCAGCAGCGCGGGAATACTCGCCGCGGGATCATCAGCCTTGAACTGCTCGACCGCGGCCTGCGCCAGCCGACCAATCTCAACGCCTCCGGGGTAACGTGACCACGTCACGTCCACGCCATCCATCAAGTCTTCGCGCGCCTGGTCTCCGCCCAAATGAACAAAGCTGGCCTGCACCGAAGCCTGCGCGGCCCGGCTGGCGAGCGCGCCGAAACCCTGGGTAATGTGCCGAGCCCGGCTGCGATTCGCGATCGCACTGAACGTCTCGCCAGTCACCGGATCAAACCCGCCAATCTCAAGTTGCAAGGTAGGCCCGGTCAGGGCCGAACTACCACCGCGACCACCGGAAAATCCATTCCAAACTACCCGCTTGGGCTGCCACACCGACAGGCCTTGGGTAAGCTGTTCGGGAAATGCCTTGGGATCTCCCGCGAGCTTGAAGGCTTCCACCGCGAGAATCCCGGATGCCGTATGATGACCGTGCCCGCCACTTCCGGGCGGTATCGGAAAACGGGTGACAACCACATCCGGCCGAAACTTCCGGATGACGCGCACGACGTCGCTGAGCACCTGCTGGCGGTCCCAGAAGGTCAACGTTTCCTCCGGAGATTTCGAATAGCCGAAATCGATCGCGCGCGTGAAAAACTGCCGCCCGCCATCGAGTTCACGCGCCGAGAGCAGTTCCTGGGTCCGCGCCACGCCCAATTTCTCATCGAACTCGGGCCCGATCTCGTTCTGTCCGCCATCACCGCGAGTCAGCGAAAGGTACGCGGTGCGATAGCCGCGACCGCGCGCAAAATAGGTGATGAGCTGGGTGTTCTCGTCATCCGGATGCGCCCCAATGTGGAGCACGGTCCCGACCGTCGAGAAGCTGCGCAAGTCATGCAGAATCGGTGAAATCAGATTGGCGTTTTCCGCGACTGCAGACTTTTCGGCTGCAACCAATCCAGACGTGAGCAAAGCCATCAGACCAACGCCAAGGGCGTTTTTAATCCAGGAGTCCCGGCGTCGGTGACGTTGAAAGTGGACAGGAAAAGCAGCGATCATTTCAGGGTGGCGAGGAGTTCCTGGTTACGGCGCGGGTACTCCGCCGCGACCGCCCCACTCGCCGGCCGCCTTATTGAAAATGAGTGTCCACTCATTGCGATTGGGAATCGAGAACAGCGCATACGTGCCGGCGGGAAGCTCCTTTCCGTCAAACGTGACCGCCGTGCTAAAGGTGATCTTGGTCGCTTGGTTGGCGCCCGTCCGCCAGATCTCTCCATACGGCTCCCATTGGCCGATCATGGTCCGGCCGCGGGCACTTGGACGCGAATAGACAACCTCAATATCTGTGAATCCGACCCGTTGCTTGATCGTACTCGTAGGACTGAGCGGTGGAACCGTCACACGCGGCCCCTTTGACGCAGGAGTCTGGGCAAAAGCGGACGAGGCGAGGAGCGCACCGAAAACCAGAACGCGGCTGGGCAAAGCAAAAGAGGTTTTCATGAGGAAGAGGAAGACCGTGAACGTGTTTGCGCCTGAGATACAGTCCAGAACGAAGAACGTGCGAGTCGATCGGCTGGACGCTTCAAACCCCAGTAAGATGCGTCCCGCCCGACTAAATCCCCTCGCCTGGAAATCACGGCGGCTTCGCCACGAGATATTGTTTCACCCACAGAATCAGACGAGGCGGAAAAACCAAGGCAGGAGGGAACGATCGAACCTTTAAAAACCCAATCCAATACAGTTTTACAGGAGATCGCGGAGAGCGCAGAGATCAGAAACAGGTTTGGAACAGACCGGGTTTTCTGTCTCCTAGGTTTTTCCTCCGCGATCTCTGCGGCCTCCTGTTAAATCCGCGGTTTGGAGATCGAAACGATAATTTTATGAAAGCTGAAAACTGAAAGCTGAGTTCATCCCGAGGGGGATAGATTTGTCAGAAGATCAGCGGAGATTAGCGTTCCTCCACGGTTTTTCCTTCATCGTCTCTGTCAGCGGTTGAACCTTCCCGCTCTCCAGTTCGGCGTCGCGCTTCGCCGCCTCAGCGAGAATGGCTTCTGATTCGGTGGCTTCGATTTCTTTCCGCGGATTCATGCGCGGAAAACTCACGGCACTTCGTAAATCTCGATCAGCCCCTCACCCGTCCCGGCCGCGGCTCCACGCACCTGCACGGTGTAGCTGCCAGGAGGAAGACTCGTGAGCAATGCCGCATCCTTGCTGCCCGGATCCAGCTGAAAAGCGCCCACTAAATCGAAGGTCGCCGCCAGCCCCGAGGACCAGTTGTCATTCTCCGTCAGCTTCGTCGAGCCACTATAGACTTCAAGAATTGGATCGACCAGGAAACCGGTAACCCCAAACACGCCAAGCCTCGGACCCACGGCGCGAATCAGCAATTGCTTGGACCCCGTACCTGCGATGGTGAAACCCGCGATCAGAATATCATCGCCCGTGCCAACGCGGTTGCGCGCCGATACATTCACCATCCGCGGCGAGTTGCCCGTGCCGAGGTCATAGGCTTCAACGAGCACCACGCCAGGGCCAGTGCCTTGCGCCCAAATGGAACGGCCCCCTTCGATGCTTTGCACGAATGCGGCATCGAGACTGTTGGCGGCAAAACCAAAGGCGCCGACGCTGCTGAACGTGTCGGTGAGATTCGAGGGCCAGTTGTCGTTTGAGAACGTCTGCGTGGTTCCGTTATACAATTCCAAGCGGGGATCCGTCATCGCACCCGCGAGACCAAATGCCCCCAGAGCCGGGCCCGCGGCCCGCACCAGAATATTACGCGCACCGCCACTGACGAACGTGCCGACGATCAACGTCTGACCGGCAGCCATCGTGGTCCGGACCGAGAGATTCGACAGCCGCGCCGTCGGCCCCCCGCTCCCCGCGACCGAAAGTGTCACCGACGAACTATCCGCCACCGTGCCGGAACTCGTGGCGCGCACGCGATACGCGCCCGCATCGCCAGTCTGCGCCGACGGAATCATGAGCGACGCGCCCGTCGCTCCGTTGATCGCGACGTCGTTCTTGAACCACTGATACGAAATGGGAGCACTCGACGTTGCCGTCACCGAAAACACCGCCGGCTGGCCCGCCGCCACCGACTGGTTCGAAGGCTGGTTTGTAATGGAAACGCCCGCACCTGTCGCCGTGCCCACAATCAACTTTGCGGTCGCCGTTTCCACCGTGGCGCCACTCGTGACGCGCACCAGGTAGGTGCCAGCATCGCCGACTTGCGCGGACGGAATCACCAACGTTCCGGACGTAGCGCCCGGGATCGCGCCACCGTTTTTCAACCACTGATACGTCAGCCCACTCCCGCTGGCCGTGATACTGAGCGTCGCACTCTGGCCGACTTGAACCTGCTGGCTCAAGGGCCGAGCCGCGATGATAATGGGACCGCTGCCGGGGGGCGTGACGGACAACGTGCCGATCGTGCTGTCAATCGAACCACCCACGCCGGAGATCCGCACCGAGTAGGTGCCAACCGCATCCAGCTGCGCGGACGGGATCGTCAGGGTCGAACTGGTCGCGCCACCGATCGGCGCGCCATTTTTCAACCAGAGATACGTGAGACCACTGCCCGAAGCGACGACCCGAAACGACACGGCCTGGCCGACGCTGACGTCCTGATCCAGCGGTTGCACGGAAATCACCGGCAATGCGGCGGAACTCGCCGGCACGCCCTTGCGGATCGTGTTGTTGGAGGTATCGGCTATATATACAGTCGTGTTATCAGCAACGACGTCGGTGAGATCATAGAACCGGGCCGCCAGGCCTACGCTGTCGACGGCGCCGACGATGTTCGCTGCGCCCGCGAGAGTCGAAACCGCTCCATTCGCGATCAGGCGCAAGGTGCTGTTGCCGTAATCCGCGACGAAAATATTCCCCGCGTTATCGAGCGACACGCCGCGCGGCGTGTTGAAACGCGCTTCGGCAATGGTGCCATTGGTCGCGCCGCTCGTGGTCGTACCAGCGATCGTCGTCACCACTCCCGCCGACGTAACGCGACGGATGGCGTGATTCTCGCTGTCGGCGACGTAGAGATTGCCGCCGCTATCCAGTGCGATGTCGAAGGGGGTACTGAAGCGGGCGGCGCTGCCGGAGCCATTAACGAAACCAGGTTGCAGTGCTGCACCCGCCAGGGTGGACACATCGCCACCTGGCGAAATCTTGCGGATCACATGATTACCACCGTCGGCCACGAACACGTTGCCGGCGGCATCAACGGCCACACCATACGGGAGAAAAAACCGCGCGCTGCCCGCCGGACCGTCGGTTGCGCCCAACTGAAAAGGCGCGCCCGCATAGGTCGTAACCACCCCTGCGGGCGTAATTTTGCGGATCGTGAAATTTTTTGCGTCGGCGACGAAAATATTTCCGGAGGAATCAACCGCGATGCCCACGGGGAAGTTGAAACGGGCGGCACTGCCCGTTCCATCCGTCGAGCCCGCTGCGCCAGGCGAACCGGCCAAGGTCGAAACGACCCCTGCCGGGGTCACTTTGCGGATCGTATTCCCAACGGTATCCGCCACGTAGAGGTTCTTCGCGGAATCCATCGCGATGCTATACGGATTATTGAATCGGCCCGGCGTCCCATCAAACGCACTACCGCCGCCAGCAAAGGTGATAATGGAATAATCCTCGGCCAGCGCAGGAGTGACTGCGCCGGCGAACACGACCAGTGTAGCGAAACTCAGAATACGAAACGGGGATAGCATCATGATAGGCAAAAAGGAGCTCATGGGAGCGCGGAAAACGTGAGTTGTTCCGCATGGTGGAAAAATGCCATCCGTGAGCAAGCTCCATACCCACCCGCGGCGCGAAAACCCCGTCAATTTTCCCGCGAATACGAGGCTATTTTTACGCCCGACGCAAAGCTCGCGCCGTTAGATGGGTTTGCACCGCCTGCAGGCTCCAGGTCGTGAAAACCTGCTCGCGTATCAGCCCGCCTTTGCGTGCCGCATTCACGCCGGCCCGGACGTGCATTAAACCGCTCGTGTCATGCGCATCCGGATTGATCGCGCACAGCAAGCCGCGCTCGGCCGCCTTGCGCCAGTGCCGCCAATCCATGTCCAAGCGCCACGGGCTCGCGTTCAGTTCAATGATCACACCGTTCGCAATCGCCGCATCAATCGCTTTCGCGACGTCGATCCGATAGGCCTCACGCCGCAAAAGGAGACGCCCCGTCACATGCCCAAGCATCAACGTGCAGGGGTGCTCCAACGCTTTCACGATGCGCCGCGTCATCGTCGCTTCGTCCTGATTGAAGAGATTATGAACCGAGGCGACGACGTAATCGAGTTTCGCCAGCAGCGCGTCATCGAAGTCAAGCGCGCCATCCGTCAGGATATCACACTCGATCCCGGTGAAGAGATGCGTCTTGAATCGCTTCGAGGCATTGATCGCGTGGATCTCCGCGATCTGTTTCAACAAGCGTTCCTCTGAAAGCCCGTTGGCGACCACGCTCGACTTCGAGTGATCCGCAATCCCGAGGTATTCCCAGCCCAGCGCATCCGCCGCCGCCGCCATCTCCGTGAGCGTGTTGCGTCCGTCCGACGCGGTCGTGTGATTATGGAACGTCCCCCGCAGATCGCCCAACTCCACCAAACGCGGCAAGGGCCCGCGCTCCGCGAGTTCAATCTCGCCCATGCCCTCGCGCAACTCCGGCGGAATGAAATTCAAACCCAGGGCGGCAAACAGCTCCGCCTCGGTTTTGGGCTCCACGCTCTCTGTGCTGCCGCCCTCCCCGGCTTCAATGTTTCCGCTCCTCCGCTTCTCCGCTTTTTCCTTCGCCGAGCCTTCCCCTTCCGCCGGCACCAATCCCCACTCGCTCAGACTCAGACCGCGGGAAAGCGCCCGCTGCCGCATCTGCACGTTATGGTCTTTCGATCCCGTAAAGTGATGTAGCGCGAAAACAAACTGCTCCTCCGGCACGAGCCGCAGATCCGCCTGCAACCCCGACTCGAATCGCACGCTGGCCTTCGTCTCGCCCTGCGCCGTCACTTCCTTGACGCCCGGCATCCCGACAAACCACGCCACCACGGGCGCTACTTCGGTCGCCGCCACAATAAAATCGAGATCGCCCACCGTCTCCATGCCGCGTCGCAAACTCCCCGCCGCCTCTGCCCGACGCACCTGCGGCAGCGCCCGCAATCCGGCGACAATGGGCTCCGCCACCGCTGCCGCATCCCACCAGAGATGCCTCCGTCCATACGCCTCGCGATTCTTGATGCCCGCCAGAATCTTTTCCTGCGTCTTCACGCCAAAGCCATCGAGCTCCGCCACGCGGCCATCGAGGCACGCTTGCGTCAGCCCGGGAATATCGAGGATCGAGAGTTTGTCGCGGAGCGCCCGGATCTTTTTCGGCCCCAGCCCGGGAATATCCAACATCTCCACTAAACCCGGTTCGACCGACGCCTTTAGCTTATCATAAAACTCCAGTCGCCCCGTCGTATGCAACTCGGCGATTTTCTTGCCCAGCGCCTCGCCGATCCCTTTGACCGTCTGCAGTTCGTTCTGCACGATTAAGCGGGCAAGATCGACTTCCTCGATGCCTTCGAGCGTCCGCGCTCCCGCTTGATAGGCCCGCACCTTGAACGGGTTTTCACCCCTCAATTCAAGCAACGTTCCAATCTCGGAAAGCACGTCAGCGATTTCGTTTTTCGTCATGAGAGGAGGCTAGCTTCCAACCATCCGCATTCGGCGGAAAGGTAAATCCGACGACGCCGAGATTTGAGATCCAAGATCTGGTCAGCGTTTTCCGAAGTTCGAGACCTGCGGTTCGGACTTCGCAGTCCAACCTCTGACATTTCAAATCTGAGAGTGAAGGAAAAAGTCATGGAGGAACGCTAATCTCCGCTGATCTCCGCTAATCTATCAGCCCGGGATAAACGCTGACATCGTGATTCGTTCCCATTCAAGGGTGCCCTCATCCTTGTAGATTTCAGGTTTCATAAAATTAGCGTTCATTAGCGAAGATTAGCGTTCCCTCCTGCCTTG
>Ga0163144_10019091_pt1 | contig 13811 bp, 10 predicted proteins | sample OliLak19BULKMAT1_FD_123175 | JGI IMG/M metagenome (GOLD analysis project Ga0163144, IMG submission 123175) | Freshwater microbial mat bacterial communities from Lake Vanda, McMurdo Dry Valleys, Antarctica - Oligotrophic Lake LV.19.BULKMAT1 | ecosystem: Environmental > Aquatic > Freshwater >... | reverse complement strand
TCGTAATCCCCCCCGCGTTCCGCCGACGCATGCGTGAGGGCCAACTCCAAAAGGCTCGGCCGGGCAAACACATGGGGCAACTCGTCGAACACGACGCCCAGCCTAGCGCGGCCCCCGCGAGTTTAAGCGCAGCGGCGCGTCCCGGCGTCGCGTTCGGCCGTGGGGTCAGTGCGTGGCGGGCGCGCGGGCGGCGTCGGGGGCGTGGCGGCCGGTCAGGCGTTCGTACTCCTGTTCGGCGAAGCGGTCCGTCATGCCGGCCAGGTAGTCGCAGATGGAGCGCTCCACGCCCACCTCGTCGCACCACAGGCGGTACCACTGGGGCAGGCCGTGCGGGTCGGCCACGTAGGCGCTGAACAGGACATCGAGCACCGCGGTTGCGTGGTGCGCGAGTTCGATCAGGTGCGGGTGGCGATAAAACGCCTTGAAGAGGAACTTCGCGAGTTCGGCGACCTTCGGTTCGAGCTCATCGGAGTGGCCGATCAGCATGCCGGGCAGACTGCGCGCGCTGTGGGCGTCCACGAGGCCCGCGCCAGCGATGCGGTCGGCGCTGGCGTCAATCAGGTCGACGATGCAAAGTTTGATGAGCTCGTTCGACGTGCGTTTGATGCGCAGGTTCACGTCCTTCGACGCCGCAAGGAAACCCGGATGGCGCTCGTCGACACGCGCGCGCGCCAAGCGCCAAAGCCCCGACGCTTCGATCAGCGCGGCTTCCTCGAACATGTTTGCGCGCAGACCGTCCTCGATGTCGTGCACGTCGTAGGCGGTCGAGTCGGCGAGGTCGACGACCTGCGCCTCGAGGTAGGGCCAGCGCGGCCGCGGGTCGAAATCCGCCGGCCAATCCTCCGCCTTTTCGTGCTTCAGCAGCGATTCGCGCAGCTCGCGCGTCAGGTTGAGTCCGTGATAGTCCGGACTGCGGCGCTCGAGCTGATCGACGACCCTCAGCACCTGGTTGTTGTGCCGGAAACCGCCGTGGCCGGCCATCAGTTTGTCGAGCGCCCATTCACCCCGATGCCCAAATGGCGGATGCCCGATGTCGTGGCACAACGAAAGGGCTTCGGCAAAATCGACCTCGAGGCGCAGGGCGCTCGCGATGGAACGCGCGACCTGCGCGACCTCGAGGCTGTGGCTGAGGCGCGTGCGGTGGTGGTCCCCTTCGCGGTTGAGGAAAACCTGCGCCTTGTACATCAGGCGGCGGAAGGCGGTCGCGTGCACGATCCGATCGCGGTCGCGCTCGAACTCGGTCCGCAGCGGGTCCAGATCCTCGGGTACATGCCGGCCGAGGCTGCGCGCACTGCGCAGCGCAAACGGCGCGAGCACCGCCTCCTGGGCGGCTTCTTTCGCGGCGCGGTCGAGCAGGGGATAGCGGGTTTCCATGGCGTTTGGGACCGAGCGCGCGGCCCCCGCACTCTACATGCCAAGGACCGCTGCAAGCGCGCCGTCGTTACAGCAAAAAACGGTGGTGACACCAAAAAGCGCTGGTGACACCAAAAAGCGGTTCGCGCGCGCACTGCGCCGCGGTGTGATGGTGCGATGGCGGCGGGTGATTGGGGTGAGCGCGCCTTTGCGGCGGGTTATTCGAAGCTCTACGCCCATCGCTCGCTCGAGGCCGCCCGCACCGAGGTTTCAGGGCTTCGGAACTGGATCGGCCCCGGGGCCTGGAATGGCCCGGTGCTCGATGCCGGGTGCGGCGCGGGCCGCCACGTGGCGGCATTGCGCGCGCACGGCGTGAACGCGTTTGGGCTCGATCGTGCGCTGCCGCTTTTGTGCGAAGCACCGCGCGAGCTTCGGCCGCGGCTGCTGCGCGCCGACCTTCGCGCGCCGCCGCTTTCACCCGCAAGCCTCGTTGGTGCGCTGCTGCTTTTCCAAGTCCTCGGCCATGGCAGCCCTGAGGCGGACCTTGCGATCCTGCGCGCGCTCCACACGGCGCTGCGGCCAGGCGGGTTTGTCGTCGTCGACCTGCTGGCATCCGACGGGCTGAGCGACCGCCTCGTTTGCTCCGAACGGCAGAACGCGGCCGGCTGGATCTGGCAGATCGAGCGGCGCATTCAGGGCGGGCGCGTCCAGAAGTGGGTCCGCGGAGCGGAGCAGGCGGGGCCGGGCCGCGTCGAATGGTGCGAAGACCTGCGCATCGTCGACGCGGACCAACTCGCTGGGCTGCTTGCTGCGGCGGGCTTCCACCACATCCAGTTCGCCGGCGACCTCGCGGGCGGCCGCGGGGACCCCCGCGCTCCGCGCATCGTCGCCCTCGCCCGCCGCGCGCCCGAGCCGGCCCGTAGTTCCGATCCAAGCCGCTGATCGGGCCGCTATACTCCCCCGCCCCCGACCCCGCCCTCCCACACACATCCGCCATGCTGCAAAACGTCGTCTTCAGCGAACTCGCCCGCGAACTCCAGGCCAAGGCCCGCGAAATCGCCGAAAAACACGTTCGCCCCAACGCGGCCAAGTTCGACAAGGCGCAGGAGTACAACTTCGATGCCATGCGAGCTGTCGCCGACGCGGGCTTGCTCAAGACGTGGATCCCGCCGGAGTACGGCGGTGTGGGAGCCGGCGTGCTGGCGCTCGCGATGGTGACCGAGGAGCTCGCCCGGGCCGATTCGGGCTTCGGGGTGGCGTTTGCCGTCAACGCCCTCGGCTCGTTCCCGATCCTCCTGGGCGGCACCGAGGCACAGAAGCAGCGGTGGTTGCCCCTGGTAGCCAAAGGCGAAAAACTGTGTGCGTTCTGCCTCTCGGAGAAGGGCGCCGGTTCCGACGCGGGGGGCCTCGCGGTGCGCGCCGAGCAGGAGGGCGCCGACTGGGTCATCCGCGGCGAGAAGAAGTGGACAACCAACGGCGGTGTCGCCGACATCTACTCGGTGTTCTGCGTGAGCGACCCGACCTCGAAGTCGCGCCGCATCAGCGCCTTCGTCGTCGAGAAGGGCACTCCGGGTTTTTCGATCGGGAAGGTCGAGGACAAGATGGGGATCCGCACTGTTCCGGTTGTTGAGACGCACTTCGACGGGGTTCGGGTGCCGGTCGACAACCTGATCGGCGGCCGCCCGGGGATGGGGTTCAAGCACGCGATGATGACCCTCGACAACGCCCGTCCAGGGGTCGCTGCGCAGGCCGTGGGCGCCGCGCAGGGGGCGCTCGACCTGGCGCTCGTCTACGCCGGTCGCCGCAGGCAGTTTGGCGCGCCGATCTCGAGCTTCCAGATGGTCCAAAAGATGCTCGCCGACATGGCGATGAAGACCCAGGCCGCGCGCTGGCTCGTGTACTCCTGCGCCGCCGCGGTCGACGCGGGCGAACCGGAGGTCACCAAGATCGCCGCGATGGCGAAGTGTTTTGCCACCGATGCCGCGATGGAAGTCGCGACGGACGCCGTGCAGATCTTCGGCGGTTACGGCTTCATGGAGGACTACCCCATCGCCAAGTGCTTCCGGGACGCGAAGATCCTGGCGATTTACGAGGGCACCAATCAGGTCCAGCGCATGGTCATCGCGCGCAACCTGATCAAGGAGTCCGAAGCGCTGCGCCACCTCGACCCCTACATCCCCCAGGAGACCCAGAACAACTACGGGGCGCCGTCGTTGGCCTGACCGCGGACCGCGGGACGGAATCGTCTCACCCACCTCCGCCACCGCGGGGGGAGGGCGCTTGGCAGGGGTCGCGCGGGAGCGTGACCCCTGCTTGTGTTTCGTCCAGATTCGGGGCGGTCCGGATAGAGCCGGCGGGCGTCGCGGACGCCCCGAAATCGGGAACTTCGGGGGTTCCAGTCGAAGGACCGCAAACTTACGTCCACTGGAGGGTTGGGCTGCGTAGAGAAGGGCAAGCCGCCCGCGCTCGCACGGGTGTGCCACGGACCTGTCGAGGTTTCGATCTAGTCAGTCCGGGGCGAGGCGGCCACTTGTAGAGATATATTCTTGGACACATCCGCCGCGCGGCGGCGGGCGAAGGGCCTGCATCGGTCCCCCAACCCGCCCCGACCACCCCCCGGCGGGGGGCAAAAAGAGAGAGGAGATCCCATGGCACGCAAGACACTGACCCACGCGGAATTGGACAAGAAGCTGGACGCCTTCGCCCAGGATTCGGAGCAATTTGAAGCGCGGTGCCGCACCTGGATTGCGTCCCTCGACAAGCGCGGTGTCCACCTTGAGATCAAGGACCCGACACAGTGGCGGCGCGTCGACGTCGAGGCGCCTGTGCAACGGGCGGCCAACCTGGACCAACTCCGCCACGACGTGGATCGCATCGCAATCCTCGGACGGGCCGAGGAAGCCCAGCTCGCTCGCCGCGTCGAGTTCGCGCGCCTGCGCCTGTCCGTCGCCCGCGGGGGCGAAGTGGACACCGAGGCCCTGGAAGGTGTCGGACTGCTCGCGTCCACTTGGATGGGCGGGGGCACGGCTAAAGACCTGCCTTCGGAGCGCGTGATGCGCCGGGCAGCGGAACTCCACGCCCTGCGGACGGAAATGGTCGAGCGCAACCTCTACCTCGTCCTCATCAACGTGGAGCGCTACGCCCACACATCGACAAACCGACACGACCTGGTGCAGGAAGGCTCGGCCGCCCTGTTCCGGGCGGTGGACGGCTTCGACTGGCGCCGCGGGCTCCTGTTCCGCACCTACGCGGTCCACTGGCTGAACCAGGCGTTCCGCAACTACCTCTACAACTTCTCCAACACGGTGCGCGTGCCCGTGTACCTGCAAAAGGCCCTGCGCCAGATCCACCAGGCCAAGATCAAGATCGGCAACCCGGCGGCTTCCTATGCGGAAATCGCCGCGACGGCCGACCTGCCAGAAAACCTCGTGGAGTCGGCCCTCGCGGCGGCGCGCTCCAGCTACAGCCTGGACGCGGAGCTGGGCGGTGACGGGGGCGACGGCAACCGCCTGCGCGACATGCTAGTTGCCGCGGACGACGGGCCGTACGACACACGCCTTGAGGACGTGTCGCTCCAGGACGGCCTGGGGCGTGCGCTTGAAAAGCTGTCCGAGCGGGAGCAACTCGTCGTCGGCATGCGCTTCGGCATCGGGCGCGAGAAAGAATGCACCCTGGCCGAGGTGGCCGCGGAACTCGGTGTGAGTGTCGAGCGCGTGCGCCAGATTCAGGTGCGCGCCCTCGCGAAGCTCAACACGCCGGCGCTGCGGCGCGAACTCGATCCGTTCCTCAACTGACCGTGCCCGCGAGCGGAAGTTCCGCGTGAGACGGGCTCGAGTGCCGACCAAAAGGCGGCATTCGAGCCCGTCCACTTTTCACCAAAGAAAATGCGCGGCCGCCGCGTGGACCCGGGTGCGGTCGATCGCTCTCAGCCAGGGCAGGTGCAATCCCCGGGGCGTCCTTCTACGCACACCGGCCCGGCAGCTAGCCCGGGTTATTCACCAGCTTTGCGATCGGACGGCCCAACCGGCGGCCTTCGGCCGTCTTTCGCCCTCTGCGGCACTTTGCGACCACGGGCGTCCTCGTTGACCTGGTCAAGGTCGACTGCAGGTCCCGCGGCCGCAAAGCACCACCAGGCGACGACTTGGGCTCGTCTGCTCGAAAACCTGATGAATAGCCCGGGCTAGACGAGTTCAGCACCTCCACGACGGCGTTTTTGCCGAACCTCCCGCGCTGCGCGCGCCGCTTTTGCACGGCAGCGCGCAAAAAACGCACAGCGTTCAGGGGCTGCTCCTTCGCTGGGGGGGCCCGCGCAGCGCACAGTCGGGATGCGGGGGAACTTTTCACAGAGCAGTGCGGCGCCCGCAACAGCGAATCAACGCGCCGTTCGATCGCTGCTCGGCACGGCAGTTGCAAAAGTGGCCGCACCGTGCGAACGCAACGCACATGGCCGCCAGCCACGGGATGGAACGCCACCTGGTCCTGCTCGGGTAGACCCGGGGCGTTGTGCCGGGTACGCCCTGCGCGCGCAAAGACCTTTCAGGCGTCGCCAAGGCCACTTCGTCACGGATTCGTAGCATTCCGCCGGTCTCATCGAGACGGTCAGCGATAGATTGCTCCCTCCCCCCAGGAGACATCAATGCCGAGCGTTCTGCTAGTCGACGACGATCACGCCACCCTCACCGCTCTCACCGTGCTCGTCGAGAAGCTCGGGTTCACGGCGACCGCCGTTTCGACGTGGAGTGACGCCCGCAACGAACTGCTCAGCCGCGCTCACGACGTCGCGCTGCTCGATGTGTTCCTGCCGGGCGGTTCGGGCATCGACCTCCTTCTGGAGGTCCCCCAGTCGCACCGCCCACAGGTGGTGCTGATGAGCGGGGACGAATCCGTCGGCAAGGCGTTTTCGACGCTTGCGCTGCAGGAGCTCCACTTCGTGGCCAAGCCGGTGGACCCGCGTGTGCTCTCGCGCTGCCTCGCAAAAGTGCGTCGCCGCTGCCGCGTCGAGGATGCGGCCAACACTCCCGCGGAGGTCCCTGGCCGCGAGCGCGGAGCCGGGCGCCTCGTGGGGACGTCGGCGGCGATGGAGCGTGTGCGCAGTTTGATCGAGCGGGTCGCCCCGTCGGCGTTCTCTGTATACATCGAGGGGGAGAGCGGAACCGGCAAGGAACTCGTTGCCGTCGCGATCCACGAATTGAGTTCGCGGTGCGACGGCCCGTTCGTGGCGCTCAACTGCGGAGCCGTGCCCGAGAACCTGATCGACTCGGAGCTCTTCGGCCACACGAAAGGTGCGTTCACCGGCGCTGCCTCGGCGAATCAGGGAGTATTTCAGCAGGCCAACGGCGGCACGTTGTTCCTCGACGAAATCGCGGAAATGCCCATCGACCACCAGGTGCGCCTCCTGCGCGCGCTGGAAACGGGGCGCGTGCGCCCCGTAGGCAGCAGCCAGGACGTGGAGGTTGACGTGCGCATCATTTCGGCAACCAACCGCCACTTCGAGCAGTCGATCCGCGACGGCGATTTCCGCGAGGATCTTTTCCATCGCTTATGCGTGTTCCCGATCGTCACCCCGCCGTTGCGCGACCGGCCCGAGGACATTCCGCTGCTCGCGCAGCGCTTCCTCGATGAACTCGCGGTGCGCTTCAAGGACCGCAAGCGTTTCGCTCCCGAGACCGTCGCGGCCCTTGAGGCTTATGCGTGGCCGGGGAACGTGCGCCAGTTGCGCAACGCGGTGCAGCGTGCGTTCGTGATGGCCGACGGGGTCATCACCCCCGACAGTTTGCCGACGCTCGTTCTCAACCAGGACGCCGCGGTGCGGCGCCAACCCGCGGCGGCGCTGCCCGGCGCTTCCGCCAACACGATTCAAGTGCCGGTGGGATCGACTATCGCCGCGGTCGAGCGCCGCCTGATCGAAGCCACGCTGGCGCATTCGAGCGGCGACAAACGCGCGGCGGCGGAGATGCTCGGCATGAGTCTGCGCACGCTCTACAGCCGTCTGAAGGAGTATGGCGCGCCCACGGAGCCCATGGGTGATGGAGCCGGCTAAGCCTAGGACAAACGGCGCATGGGATGAGATCGAAGGGTTAGTTGCCCATTCCTCCTCCAGCGCAGCGGCGGCGAACGGTCCGGCGGAGCCGAGTCGCCCGATGGCCCAGCCCGCGTCAAGGGCCGCGTGCGCCCTCGCAGCGATCGTTCTCCTGCACGCGCTATTTGTCCTTCTGGGGTGGTTCCTGCGCGAACCCGCGTTCACCGCCATCAACCCTGCGATGGTGAGCATGAAGGCCAACGCCGCCCTGGCGATGGCTCTCCTGGCGCTCGCAGTTATTCTCGCCGCTCGGTGCGTTGGGCGCTCGCGCGCCGCCCAGTGGACGTTTGGCGCGGCGATCGGGATTGGCCTGTTGAGCCTCGTGCAGGATGTCTTCGGCCTGCAGCTTGGCATCGATCAGATCGTGTCTGAGGACTTCGCGCGGCCCGCGTTGACCATGCACCGCGGGCGGATGGCACCCCTCTCAGCGCTGGCCGTGGTATTCCTCGGCACGGCGGGGTTGTGGCTGCGCAGTGGGCGCGCGCTTTCGCGTGTCGGTCAACTGGCGACGGGCTTCGGCGCCCTACTCGCCGCGCATACGCTGTTCGGATACGCCTACAACGTCGAAGCGCTCTATCGACTTCCGGGCACGACCGCGACGTCGTTGCAGGGCGCCCTGAGCCTCGGTGTGCTCGCGACCGCGCTGATCTTCGCCGACCCTCACCGCGGTTTTGGCAAGTTGGCGCTCGACCCGCGGCCGAGCGGCATCCTGACGCGCCGGATGGTGCCGATCCTGTTCGGCTTCCCGATGCTGCTTGCGTGGATAGCGCTGAGCTTGAACCTGTCGGGCGCGATGTTTGCGACCGCCGTGACCTCGGGAGTGTCCCTTGCGACGGCAGGCGTCCTGGCCTGGTCGATCCTCGCGCTGCGCCGCAGCGAAGACGCGCTCACGCGCTCGGGCGCGCGGTTGCTCGCGAGCGAGCGTGTGTTTCGCTCCTCGTTCGAAAACGTCTTCGTGGGGATGGCGCACGTCGATCGCGCGGGCCGCTGGACCCATGTCAACGGCGCGCTGCAGCGCATCCTTGGCAAGGATTCGAACGATCTGCTCGGCCACGACGTCGGCGAAGGCATCCATAGCGAGGACCGCGCCCTGCTCGAGCGCGAGTTGCAGCGCGTGCAAAAAGGTTTGCCGTCGAGCAGCAATTTGGAGCTGCGCTGGCGTTCCGGCGCAGGGGACTGGCGCGTGCTCAGCACACAGGTGTCGCGCATCGACGACGACGCGGGGCAGCACCAGCACTTCGTATTCGTGCTGGACGACATTACCCTCGATCGGGAATACGAGGAGCGGCTGCTCGTCCAGGCGCGCAGTCTAGAGGCCGCCGGTGTGGGGCTTGTGATCTGTGACGCGCGCCGCGGTGGACAGCCGATCGTGTTCGTCAACACCACCTACGAGCGCATCACGGGCTATACAGCGGCCGAGATGCTCGGACAAAGTTGCCGCATCCTCAACCGTCTCGCGCGCGACCAGCAGGAACTCGATGAGGTGCGCGCCGCGATCGCGCAAGGGCGGGACTGCGCGGTCACGCTGCTCAACCACCGCAAGGACGGGACACCGATCTGGATCGAACTGACGTTGACGCCGGTCCGCGACCGCCGCGGCCAGGTGACCCACTTCATCGGGGTGCAGAACGATGTCACGAAAAAGCGCGAACTCGCCGTGGAGTGCGATCGACTCCTGCAGGACGCGGTTTCCGCGCGCACCCATGCCGAGCAGGCGACGCGGGCCCGGGATTCTTTGTTGACGATCGTGTCGCACGAGTTGCGCTCGCCGCTCAACTCGATCCGCCTGTGGGCGACATTGTTGCGCACGAGCGGAGCGGACGATCCGCGACTGCTCGAACAGGCGGTGGGGCACATCGATACGAATGTGGACCTGCAAAGTCGCCTGGTCGACGACCTCCTCGACGTCTCGCGCTTGTCCGCAGGTCGCCTCGAGCTGCGTCGCGCCGAGGTCGACCTTGTCGAGCTGGTCAAGGAGGTCGTCGAAGAGGCACTGCCGCGCGCGAAGGCGTCCAACGTGAGCATGTCCGCAGACATTCCCGCGGGGGAACTCTATGTGGACGGCGACATCACGCGCCTGCAGCAGGTCGTGCGCAACCTCATCGAGAACGCGATTAAGTTCACTCCCGAGGGCGGCGAAGTCAGCGTGCGCCTGGGCCAATCCCAAGACGAGGCGAAGCTCGAAGTCACCGACTCCGGCTGCGGCATCGAGCCGAGCAAGTTGGACCGCGTTTTTGACCAGTTTTGGCAGGGCGACGACCCGGGTCAGCGGCGCTTCCGCGGCCTAGGCCTCGGTCTACACATCGTCCGCCACCTCGTCGAGCGCCACTCCGGCAAGGTAGATGTGGTGAGCGCGGGAGTCGGGAAGGGTGCAACGTTCACCGTGTGCCTACCGCTGCTCGATTCGCCCCGCGAAAAAGCACGGCGCGAGCAACGCCCGAGCCCCGAGGCCGCCGAGGTGGGCGGCGACGTCCTTGTCGTCGACGACGAGCGCGCGACCGCCGAAGCTCTGGCCCTTTCGCTGATCGTGCGCGGAATCCCGGTGCGGACGGCGCTCGACGTGGAATCCGCGCGGCGCGCCATCGAGGAGCGCCGCCCCAGCGTGATCGTCAGCGACCTGATGATGCCCAACATCAGCGGCATCGAGTTCATCCGTGGCCTGCGACAAGAAGAGGTGCGCGGGGGATTCCCGCGCGCGCGGGCTATCGCCATCAGCGGTCGCGGCAACCCGTCCGATCGGCGCAGTTTGCGCGTGGCGGGGTTTGACGCGTTCATGGCCAAACCCATCCGCATCGACGCCCTATCCCGCTGGATTCGCGAGGAATCCGCCGAAGCGCCGATCGGCTTCCTGTGGCGCCGGATCCTGATCCACGGCGAGGTTGAGGGGGTGACCGCCCAACTTGAAGATCTCGATCTCGAAGTGCGGGCGGTGCCCGATCTCGAAGCGGTGCGAGTGGCCATGCGCGAATGGCAGCCGGACGTCGTGGTCCTCGATGCGGACCGCGCGGGGGTCGATGAGGCAGTGCGGCGCCTGCGCATGGACTTCGCGGACCCCGTCATCTGCGCGCTGGTGACCGATCCCGACGCCCTGCGCGAGTCCGCAGGCTTCGATTTCATCCTGCACAAGCCGCTCGACACCGCGGTGCTCGTTCGCACCCTGGGCATCCATACCTGACCGCGTGGGAGAACATCGGCACGGCCCGGACGAAGTCGCGGTCAGGTGCCTTTTGGCCCATCGCCTGGCGGCGCTGGAGCTCGCTCGCGGACAAAAACCGGCCAAGGCTCCGATTTTTTCAGCTCGCTGACCGCGTGGGAGAACATCGGCACGGCCGCGAGTAGTCTGGGCCGTGCCGATGTCCCCAAGCGGTTAGACGGTCTGCTGGAGTCGGCTGACCACGTCGTGGGTGCGCTGCTGCGCGGGAAGCAGTTCGCGCACGACGAAGGCCGCTACCGGAGCATTCATGTCCGAGCGCTTGTCCGTGTACTCGCGCAAGCCGTGGTCTTCGCCTTCCTCGAGCACGGCGATGGCCGCCTTCTTGCCCATGACCTTGGCGCCGCCTTCCACCAGGCGGGCGAAGGCACCCCAGGGACCCGAGCTATCAGACGGGGTGCCTCCCAGACGCTGAACCTCCGCCCGCAGAGCGTGGGAGCGCTGTTCATGGGACTGACGGCACGCCGCCAACTCCGTAGACAGGGCGGGCTCGTCCTTCAGCTTCTCGATGGCCTGGCCGTAGGTTTCGACGGCGGAAAGCTCCCCGCGCAGGAGGGAGTTGAGTTGCTCGATGTCTTCTTCGCGTTGATCGTGCTGCATGTTCAAACGAGTGGGGGTGGACGGGGAGTGTTCGACGCCACAGCGGCATCGCCCTGCCCTCTACAAGTTCAGTGCCACTCCAAGGCGGGTTCGTCGGATCGATGTCGAGTCCCATACGTGCGAACTCTGCACAGGGTCGGTGACCTATGCGCGAACCGCATGCGATCGCCCGTAGCGGGCCGTCCCGCGGTCGCGCGCAAGTAGAAGCGGAAGTGGAAGCAGTGGAAATCGGGCGCGGCACGGCTGTTGCTGACACTCCACGTCGGCGCCCGTCCCCGAGCGCCCTTCCAAGACCCCTTTCACTGAACAGTCATGCGCAACGTCCATCGATTCGCGACCCTCGCCCTCGTCCTCGGCCTATGCAGCGGCGTTGCTGCCTGCGACGACGATTCGGTCAAGGGCAACGCCCGTGAGGCGGGGGATGCTATCGAAGACGCTGCCGACGAGACCGTCGACGAAGTCGAAAAAGCCGTCGATGACATCAACGACGGCTGAACCGCGAGCGATCGCCGCAAGGAGTATTCCCATGTTGAGCTGGAGCATCACCTTTTTCATCCTCGCCATCGTCGCCGCAATCTTCGGATTCGGCGGCATTGCGACGGGCGCCGCGTCGATCGCGAAGATTCTCTTCGTCATCTTCTTGGTGATATTCGTCATCAGCCTCGTGATGGGCCGGCGTGCTGTAGCGCGCTGACGGCCAGCGCGCCACACACGTGGCGCGCTCGTATCGCCCGCCATTGAGCCTTCCTTTCCGAAGGCGTGGTGGGTGCAAATGTGGGGGGGGCAAGTTGGGATCGCCTGCGACCGGCAACAAAGGCGCGGCGGCCCGTGCTCCCCCCGGTTGATCGATGGAGCCGGTGCGTCCGGCACGCGGGCGATGACGCTCGACGGGCGCACCGGCTCCGTCTCTTACCCGACAAATAACGCCAGGATCGGCGCACAAACAACGGACACTTCAGTGAAGCGAGCTCTCCTCAGTCACTCGGAGATCGACCGCACTCTCAATGGGTTCGCGGCCGATCCGGAACGGTTCGAACCACTCACTCGCGCTTGGATCGAGGTCCTAGAGCGCGATGAACCCGCGATCGAAACCCGCTCCAGCGTGGACTGGCGCCAGCCCTGCGCGCGCACCCGCGAACGGACAGCCGCCGACCCGCTTTACAGCGATGTTCAGCGCATCCAAGTCTTGGAACGCGGCGAGGAGCTATCCCTTGCCCGACGGATCGAGTTCGCGCGCTGGCGCTTCGAAGCCGCGCGGCGCAACTGGGCCGACGAGCACCAGGACTTGACCGAAGCCGACCCCGCGGAAGTGGGTCGCCTTGCCGCCGCCTGGTGGCGCGGGGCAGAGGATCAGGGTTTGCCACCCACGCCAGTCTTGCGGCGCGCGGCGGAGTTGCACGCACTGCGCACCGAAATGGTCGAGCGCAGTCTCCACCTTGTCTTCGCGGACGTCGGCCGTTACACCCGCCGTGGGCATCCCCGCTCGGACCTCGTTCAAGAGGGTGCCGCCGCGCTCTACCGGGCGGTCGACCGTTTCGATTGGCGCCGCGGTGTGTTGTTCCGCACCTACGCCGTCCACTGGGTACGCCAGGCGTTCCGCAGCTACGTCTACAACAGCTCCCGCACTGTGCGGCTCCCCAACTACCTCCACAAAGCTTTGCAGCGTGTGCGTCGCGCGCAGAACCAGCTCGGTGATCCCGCAGCGACCTACGCCGAGATTGCCCGGGTGGGCAACTTACCGGAGGGTTTGGTCCAGTCCGCGATCAGCGCCGCGCGTTCCTGCGGTAGCCTTGAGGACACCGTGGTTGGCGACAAGCGCGCGGCACCCGGCGGAGCAACGCCGTTGCGCGATCTGCTCGTGTGCGACCACGAGTGCTTCACCGACGATCCGTTCGCCTCGACGAGCCTCGAGGATGGCATCACGCGCGCCATCGACCGGCTCACCGACCGCGACCAACTCGTCGTGCGGATGCGTTTTGGCATCGGGTTCGAACGGCCCGCGACCCTGAGCGAGGTCGCGGTCAAGCTCGGCGTCAGCATCGAGCGCGTGCGCCAGATCCAGGCGCGGGCTCTTGTCCGGCTCAAGACGCCGGACCTTCGGCGCGAGCTCGATCCGTACTTGCCCTGAGGACGGAACGGGAACGCGCGGGGGCTGCAGCGCCCACAAACGGCACGCCGCACGCCGCACACCGATTGCACGTAGGTATTTGGCGATCGTGTGAGCGGGGACGGCAGCGCCGTTGCTTTGGGCTCCGCAGCGGCTCCCAGCAGCGGCAAAGACGTTTCGATGCTTATCGGGCTCTGCCCGCTGGGTGCGCGGGCCTCTGGCCCGCCTGGGAGAGTGATCCCCCCGGTGTCAGGGTAGTTGCCGCCCCACCCGGCCTGCGGCTGGGCAGGGGCCCCGCGGCCCCCAGAGATCAGGCGGCAACTACCCTGACACCCACCGAGGAGTCCGCGGAACACGCAAGCGCGCTGCTGGCGACGACGTGCCGCCGCGAAGGCGTGCAGCCGGGCCAGGTCGCTCTGCACCAGGACTCTGCACCAGGACTCTGCACCAGGACAGCGGCG
>Ga0163144_10019089_pt1 | contig 13813 bp, 10 predicted proteins | sample OliLak19BULKMAT1_FD_123175 | JGI IMG/M metagenome (GOLD analysis project Ga0163144, IMG submission 123175) | Freshwater microbial mat bacterial communities from Lake Vanda, McMurdo Dry Valleys, Antarctica - Oligotrophic Lake LV.19.BULKMAT1 | ecosystem: Environmental > Aquatic > Freshwater >... | reverse complement strand
CGGAGATCGTCAACCCGATCACGAACTGCGGCGTGAGCGCGGCTTCCACGGCGGCGACCGCCAGCTGCGCCGCGCCCGTCTGTTCGCCCTGGAGCTCCGACGCGACCTCCGCCTGCCCCATGTCCGAGATGGTCTCGCGGCTGTTGAAGACGATCGGGCCGCCCGCCAGCTCGGCGTGCGCGGTGAGCTCGTCACGCAGCACGTACACCAGCGTGTCGCGCAGCTTCGATTGATTCGCGACGATGGCGGCGTGCCTGCAGAGCTGGTCCTCGCCGCACTTGGAGAGGAAGCAGTCCTTGTCGACGGTGCAGGCGACGCCCTCGGGGTGGCCGGCCGGAAACACGACGACCTTGATCGGAGGCATCGCCGAGTTTCCCCCGCTCAGGTGCGGCGGCGGCGGTGGCGCGCGACGCGCCAGGGGCTTGGAGTCTCCGAGCACGTCGCGACCGACGACGGTCGTGGACGCCGTCGCGCCGCACGCCACCGAGACGTCGCCGGCGGCCTCCCAGCCACCACCCCCGTACGCGACCAGCATGTACGGACCCGCCGGCGCCTCGATCGTGAACGCGCCGTCGGGGCCGACCACGCCCGTGATCACGGCACCGTCGATCGGATCGAGCGCCGTGATCACCCCGCCGCCCAGCGGCGCACCGTCGACGGTCGCGATCTGACCGGTGATCGTACTCGACGCCGAGCACACCTGGATCACCGCGCCGGCCTCGCCGCGACGGATCCCGTCGAGCGTCTCGAGGCTGAGCGTCACCAGGTAGTCGCCGTCCCCGTACCGGCCCAGGTGCTCGGACAGCAGCTCGATCCGGCCCGACGTCAGCTCGCCCTCGCCGATCGGCTGGTACTCGGTGCCGAGCCCGGGCAGCGACAGGATCTCGCCGTCGGGCGTGGTCAGCCAGCCGGACAGCCGGAGCGGCTCGAGCTCCGCGCCCCGCAGCTCGACCGCGGCGCGCACCACATCGTCGGGCTCGGCCGAGGTCCTCGACAGGTCGAGGCGGATGCCGGGCCCGCTCGCGATCCACACCGTCGCGGTGGCGAACGCGATCAGCGCTTCGTCCGCGTCGATCAGGACGGCGGCCACCGACCAGTCGCCTTCGGCGTCCGACGGCAGGATGACGTCGACCCCGCCGTCAGTGGCGGGGCCCACCTCGACCAGCTCGGCCAGCGTGGTCCCGGCGGCGACCGCGGCGCCATCGGGATCGATCCACCACTGCGGACCGCTCGGCCGCGCGCTGCCGGTGGACAGGTAGCCGGCGCTCGACGGCGTGATCGGATCTCCGGACTCGCGCAGGAGCAGGCCGAGCCGTGTGCCTGCCGGCACGTCGGTGGTCCACGTGACGGTCAGGAGCTCGCCGGTGTCGAGCTGGGCCGGGACCTGCAGGCCCACTTCGGACGGCATGGTCACCGGCTCGTCGAGGACGTCGTCGCCGGGCGGGACGCCATCGTCACCGCCGCACGCGGCGAGCGCGAACGCGGTCAGGATCCAGAGCCGTCGGGAGATCATTGCGGGTACCCCGTGCCGGCGACGTAGACGTCACCGACGGTGTTGGTGTCGTTGGCGGAGAAGTTGGTGGCCTTCGTGGTCCACGCGGCGAGCGAGCCGTCGGCGGACAGCCACACGCACGGCTTCGGGCTGCCGTCCGTGCCGGTCCCGTGGTCGTCGTCGCCCTCGACGCCGGCGGGCGTGACGGAGATGCGCCGCAGGCTGGGCGTACAGCCCGCGGCGCCGAGGCAGCGATCGCGGACGAACACGTCGTACTTGTTGTTGGTGTCGTTGACGACCAGGTCGGTCGCCTTGGACGTGAACGCGACGAACCGGGTGTCCGCGGAGAACGCCGCGCTGAAGCCCCAGTCGTTGCTCGCGCTGCCACCGACCGCTGACACGTTCGAGGTCGTGGGCGTGCAGCTGGTCGCGCCGAGGCAGGTGTCGCGGACGTAGACCTGCATCTGGTCGGTCGGGTTGGACTCCGCGGTCCAGCCGGCGCCGTACGTCGAGAACCCGACGTGGCGGCCGTCATCGCTGATCGCGACGCCCATCGGGAAGCTCGACGTCGGCTCGCTGCCGTCGGCGAGCCAGGTCGCGCGGGTGATCGACCGTGTGCACGCGCCGTCGCCGAGGCACGTGTCGAGGACATAGACGTGGCGCCGGTCCGGCTCGGCGGCCAGGTCGTCGAGGCCAGGTCCGAACGCCGCGAACGCGACGTATCGACCGTCGCCGCTCACGGCGGGGAACTCGGCCGCGGTGGCCGGGGTGCCCGACAGCGTCTTGCTCACGAGCTCGGTCCGCGGCGTACACGCCGTCGCCACGCCGAGACAGGTATCCGAGAGGAAGACGTGGACCGTCGTGACCGCCATGTTCGCGAGCCCGTCGAACACGACGAACCGACCATCGCGGGAGATCTGCACGCGGTTGATGAAGCCGAACGAGCTCACCGAGGCGTCGTCGGGCAGGAGCGAGGCCAGGACGGTCGTCGGCGTGCATCCGGACGCGCCGATGCAGGTGTCCCGCACGTAGGCCCCGTCGCTCGGCGCGCCGGCGACGAGGTCCGTCGCAACCGAGACGAACGCCACGTACCGGCCGGTCGCGCTGATCGCAGGCAGGGTCGACGCGGCGTCGGCGTCGCCGCCGGCGGCGTCCACCGAGACGCGGACCGTCGAGGGCGTGCAGCTGCTCGCGCCGCGGCAGGTGTCGCGCACGAACACGTCGGCCACCGCGTTGCCGTCCGCCGCGACGATGTCGGTGGCGCTCGACTCGAACGCGACGTAGCGGCCGTCGGCGCTGAACGCGCCGCCCTGCCCGCCGCCGGCGAGGCCCGCGGTGGTGACCGAGACCAGCTCGTCGACGCCGATCACCTGGACCGGGAGCGGCTGGATCGTGAAGTCGAGCGGCGCCGCGGCATCGGCGGCATCCGGCGTGACCACGGTGACCTCGGCGGTGCCGACCGTCGCGAAGTCGGTGGCGGGGATCTCCGCGGTCAGCCAGGTGCTCCCGACGAACGTGGTCGGCCGCGCCTCGCCGTTCCACATCACCACGCTGGTGGAGCGGAAGTTCCAGCCATCGATCCGGAGGGTCGCGGCCGCGTTGCCGACGATCAGCCGATCCGGCACGAGCTCGTCGAGGACCGGCGCGGCGACGCCCAGGATGACGTCGAATTGCTTCGACCCGGAGATGCCGCCGCCCGCTTCGGTGTGCGCGACCTGGAGCCAGCGCAGCCGCGCCGTCGACATCAGGTCGGCCGGGACGTCGGCCGCGAGCTCGGTCGCCGAGATCACCCGCGTCGTCAGGGCCACGCCATCGAGCATCACGACCGCGTCGGCGTCGAACTCGCCCGCGACCTCGATCTCCAGGTCCGCGCTGCCGACCGTGACGCTGGGCGGTGTCACCGAGCTCAGGATCGGCTCGCGATAGCTCGGCAGCCCGGCGCCGTCGAGGGCGCTGGCGTCGTGCATGACGGTCGAATCGTCGCCGCCGCAGCCGAAGGCCAGCGCCGATGCGATCAGGAAACGGCAAACCCCGTGGTGCCCCATGTGACGCCTAGTATCAGCTCTCGGACGGGCCGGCCGATGAAATCTCTCAATGGTGGTGACCGGCCGGCGCCGGCGCCACGGGAGTGGTGGTCGTCGTGGGCGCGGGGGCCGGCTGGGCCACGGCCTTGGTCACCTCGTCGAGGCCGGGGAAGTCGGCGTCGGCGGTCTTCCACACCTCGGCGAGGGTTGTGTAGTGCGCGCGGGCGGCGACGGCGTCGCCGGCCTTGGTCGCGGCGCGGGCCGCGGCGAGCAGCACGCGGGCGCGGTTGGGGTGATCGACGAGCACCGCCTCGAGCTCGGCGAGCGCCTCCTTCGGCTTGCCGAGCTGCATCAGCGTGTCCGCCAGGCCCTCGCGCGGCGACTCGCCGGTGACGGGCGGCTCGGGGTCGGGCTTGGCGTCGAGGAGCGCGACCAGCTTGCGCTCGAGCGGCAACAGCGCCTTCCAGTCTCGCTTCGCGCGCGCGAGCTGCGCCTTCGCCATGAGCTTCTCGATCGGCGCGCTCTCGGCGCGCTGCTTGTCCGCGTCGGCCTTGCCGTAGAACTTCTCGAACCACGGCGTCACCGCCGCGATCGCCGCGGCCTCCTCCTTCTGGTGCTTGCGCACGCCGGCGACGTCCCCGCGCTCGGCCGCGGCCCGCGCCCGCAGGCCGGCGAGCTGGGCGCGATCGAACAGCGCGAACGGGATGGCGTCGTCGCCGGTGGGCAGCTCGGGGTCGATCGTGGCGGGCGCGTCGAGCGGCGCGAGCAGCGCGTCGAGCTGGTCCCACGTCTGGGTGTTGAGCAGGTAGCTCGACACGATCTCGCCGTAGAACCCGCGCGCGCCGGCGAGCCCGGCGCGGAGCTCGTCACCGAACAGCGCGACCACGGCGTCGGCGTCGCGGCGATGGCCGAGCTCGAAGTGGATCGACAGCAACCAGGTCAGGCTGTGGAAGTCCTTGCGGTCGGAGATCAGCCCGGCCGACGCGACCCACGCGACCGACGTGTCCCACGCCGACTGGCAGCTCGCGAGCGCCTCCTCCCACAGCCCGAACCGCCCGAAGATGTGCGCGGGCATGTGGCGCGCGTGGTACGCGGCCGGCGCGATCGCCGCGTAGGCGCGGGCCGCCGGCAGCGCGATCGCCGCGAGGTCGGGCGTGTCGAACGCGTGGATGATGTAGTGCGCGGCGCCCGGGTGCCGCGGGTTGTGGCCGAACACCTCGAGCGCGAGCGACCCGGCGCGCGCCTGCTGCGCGAGCACGCGATCGTCGTCGACGTCGTCGGACTGCAGCGTGATCGACAGGAACAGCGCGGCCTCGTCGTCGTCGGGGTAGTCGCGGTGGAGCTGCTCCAGCGCGGCGATGAACGCGCGGCGCCGCGACAGCACGTCGTCGGGGGCGAACAGCGCGCGCGTCGCGTCGATCCATGCGCGCTCGCGGGCCGACAGCCCGGACACGTCGGTGATCAGCGCGAGCTCGGCGCGGCCGCGCTCGACGTCGTCCTGGTGGAACAGGAGCTGCGAGTAGCTCATCGCCGCGCCCCAGCGCGCCATCACGAACGTCGGATCGGCGGCGATCGACGCGGCGAACAGCCGCTGCGCCTCGGTGTACCAGAACGAGTGGATCGCCAGCAGGCCGTCGACGAACAGGCGGCGCGCCTCGGCGGTGCCGCCGGTGACCTCGAACGTGAGCTGCCCGAGCGCGGCGTCGACGTCGGGCGCGGTCGGCGCGGTCGGCGGCTCGACGACGACGGGCGTCAGTCTACTCGCCGCCGCGCGCGGCCCACGCCGGCGTCGCGTCGATCCCGCGCGCGGCGAACCGCGGCTGGAAGTCGCGGGTGAACGCGCGATGCAGGATGTCGGCGTACTCGCGCGGCGGCGCGAGGCCCCACGCGCGGTCGGCGTCGGTCATGGCGGCGGTCGCGGCGTCGGTGAACGCGGGGTTCGCGGTGCCGTAGCTGCGCTCGAGATCTCCGAACATGCCGGGCAGATCGGCGTCGAGGATCTTCGGGATCCAGTCGGCGAGCGGGGTGGTGAGCAGCCAGTCGAACGCGAGCCAGCCGAAGTCGCGGTGGCGGACCTCGTCGCGGAGCACGCGATCGAGCGCGGCGCGCGCGGCCGGCACCGTGCACCCGGCGCGCAGGTGCGAGAACAGCGGCACCGCGACGGTCTCGCCGAGGCAGAACGTGCGGACGACGGTGCGCAGGACGTCGTGCTCGAGCGGGACGTGCGGCCGGCGCGCGAGCTCGAGCGAGCCGCGGTCGATCCGCGGCGGCTCGGTGCCGCCCGCGGCGACGTAGACCTCGTGGCTGATCCGCGAGTGGGTCAGCTCGTCGTCGACGATCCGCAGGCCGGCGTCGATCACGTCGGGCGACGCGCCGATCTGGATCAGCCACAGCACGAGGTGCTGCGTGGTCGCGGCGGAGCCGTACTCGGCGGCGATTCGCGCGCGCCACTCGTGGCGGACGCGATCCGAGGCGGGCGCCGCGGCCTTCGCCTTGGGCTTCGGCTTGGGCTTCGCCGCCGGCTTCTTCGGCTTCACTCCGGGCAAGACGCCCTGGTGGGAGGAGGCGGATTGCACGTCGCGCCCTTCGGGCAGTCGCTCACCGCCATCGTGAAGCACTCGGTCGAGCCCTTGTCGGCCCACAGGCTCCACGTCTCGCCGGCCTGCATGCCTTCGGGGCACGCGACGGCGCGCGCCGGCGCCGGCCTGCACTTGGGTTCCCCGGGACAGTCGTTCGGCCCGTAGGCCTTGCACGAGCCGTCGGCCTCGACGCTGATCTGCCAGCTCTCGTCGTAGCTGGAGTCCTGTCGCAGGACGTAGGGCTCGGGCCGCGGCGGGTTCGAGATCACCACGGGGTCGCCGTCGGGCTGACGGTGATCCGTGGTCTCGGGATCGGGCTGCCGATGATCCCGCTGCTCCGGATCCGTGTTGGTGCTCGAGGCCGGCTTGTTGCTGGCGACGATGCACGCGGGGAGCGCGGCGACCGACAGGATCAGCGGCGCGGCGAACGTTCGGCGGGGCTTGCGCGAGCTCTGCATGGCCAGAACCTACCAGCGCCGTTACGGCGTGACCACCACCTTGCCCCAGCTCGCGCGGCTCTCGATCGCGGCGAGGGCCTCGGGCAGCTCGGCGAGCGGGAACGCCTTCCAGACCTTCGGTGACAGCTCGCCGCGCGCGACCATCGGCATCATGGCCTCGTGGGCCGCGATCACCTTGGCGTTGTCGCGGAGCTGGTACGCGCCCCAGTACAGCCCGACGACGGCACAGTTCTTGAGCAGCACCTTGTTGGCCTTGAGCTCGGGGATCCGGCCCGACGCGAAGCCGATCACGAGCAACCGGCCCTCCCACGCGATGCACTTGAGGCTCTTGTCGAACACGTCGCCGCCCACCGGGTCGTAGATGACGTCGGCGCCCTTGTTGCCGGTGAGGCGGTTGACCTCGATCGCGAAGTCGTCGTCGACGTAGTTGATGACGTGGTGCGCGCCGGCGTCCGTGCAGACCTGGCACTTGTCCTCGGTGCCGGCGGTGGCGATCACGGTCGCGCCGAGCGCGCGGCCGAGCTGGATCGCCGCGATCCCGACGCCGCCGGCGCCGCCGTGGACCAGCAGCGTCTCGCCGCGCTGGAGGTTCGCGCGATGGATCAGCGCGAAGTAGCCGGTCTGGTACGTGATCACGAAGCTCGCGGCCTGCGCCATGTCGAGGCCGGGCGGGATCGCGAACATCGCCTGATCGAGCGCCGGCATCTCCTCGGCGAACGCGCCCCACATGCTGTTCGCGATCACCTTGTCGCCGGGCTTGAACCGGCTCTTGGGCCCCGCGACGACGACCGTGCCCGCGGCCTCCATGCCCGGCACGAACGGCAGCGGCGCCTTGACCTGGTACTTGCCGGCGATCGCCAGCAGGTCCGGAAAGTTCAGCCCCGCCGCCTCGACCTTCACGATCGCGCCCGCGTCGGGCACCTCGGGTCGCGGGACGTCATCGAGCTTCAAGACCTCGCGGTACGGACCGAACTGGTGGGCTCGCCAGGCGCGCATGATGCTGCGCATCTTAGCGAACAGCGGGTCTAGAACGCGAACGCGCCGGTGAGGTCGAAGGTGATCGCGGTGGCGGTGTAGCCGCGGCCGCCCTCGTCGGTGCCGGTGAAGTACTCGGCGCCGACGGCGCCGGCGAGATCGAACAGGCTGACGGTCCAGACGTGGGTGAGCTGGACGCCGGCGCGGTAGAGGCCGGCGTCGATCGTGCCCATCGCGGTCTCGGTGTAGCCGGACACGACGCCGGCGCGCACGGACGCCGAGTTGCGCGTGCCGATCGACGCGGCGAGGAAGCCGGTCAGCGACACGCCGCTGTGGCCGAACGCGCCCGGCTCGAGCGCGAGCGTCTCGCTGTCGCGATCGAGGCCCGACTGCCAGAGGTAGCCGAGGCCGGCGCCGACCGCGTAGCGATCGCCGCCGAACGTCTTGAGCAGGTCGGTGTGGAACTCGATCGTGTGCCCCCACGACGAGCCGCCCTCGGCGCCGGCGACGCCGTCGAACGAGCCCTTCACCGCGCCGACGCGCAGGCCGGGCACGAACCCGAGACCGTCGCTGCCGGGCGAGCCGGCGAACGCCTCACCACTGACGAGCAGGACCGCGAGGATGACCGCGGACCTCATCGGCAGATGCTCCCGTACTTGCCCTTCTCGGTCGGCGTGCAGTTCGGCTTCGACGTGTCGGGCGCGCCGGTCGCGGGCGTGCCGCCGCCGCCGCCGCCGCCGCCGCCGCCCGATCCGTAGTACCCGGGGCGCGCGTTCGTCGACGTGCCCGGCGCGACGCGTCCGCATCCCATCCCGACCACGATCACCAGCAGCCCGAACACCCTCGCGATCGACATTCCCCAAGCTAACACGCGCGATCCTCGACCCATCCACCCCGCTCCGCGCGAGCACCCGACCGTTACCCCACCGACGCGATGATACGATCGCCCCGATGAAGCGGTGGATCGCGCTGCTCGGAATCGCGGGCGCGCTCGCGCAGCTCAGCTGCGCGCGCAAGAGCTGCCTGCGCGGCGACTGCGCAGACATCGCCGTGTGCGAAGGCGTCACGTTCGACTGCGCCCCGGGTGAGCTGTACGCGGGCACCGTCGGCGACGCGGATCCGGCGGTGCGGTTCGTCCGCGCCGAGGGCGCCGACGGCGACCTCCTGCTGACGAACGGGATCGTCACCGCGGTGTTCGACGCGCTGGACGAGCCGCACGGCCTCGCGCCGACCGGCGGCAACCTGCTCGACTTCGGGCTCGCCGGCGGCGTCGACGACGTCAACCTCGTCTATCAGATCGCGGGGATCCTGCCCGACGACGCGTTCGCGTACGAGACGCTGGAGATCGCCGCCACCGCCGAGGCCGCCACGCTCACCGCGATCGGACATCTCGACGGCCGGCCCGAGATCCGCGTGGTCACCCACTACGAGCTGCGGGCGTGCGACCCCGGGCTGCGCGTCCGCTCCGAGCTGTTCAACGACTCGCCCGACGTCCAGGCCTACGTGCTCGCCGACGTGCCGCACTGGGGCAAGCGACGCGTCGTGCCGTTCGGGCCGCGCGCCGGCCAGGGCTACGTCGCGCCCGAGCTCGACCTGCTCGAGCTGGAATCGCTCTACGGATCGTTCGACTACACCGCGGCGGCGACGCCCGCGGTCGGCAGCCCGGGCTACGCGGTCGCCGCGTGCAACCAGGTCGCGCTCGACGGGATCAACGACCTCGAGCTGTCGGCGTGGGGCACGCCGATCCAGCTCGTGCGCCCGGGGGGCTCGATCGTCCTCGAGCGATTCTGGGCCGTCGCGGGCGTCGGGCAGGGGCCCGCCGCCGCGATCGACCTCGCGCTCGGCGTGCGCGACGAGGTCGTGGGCAGCTCGGTCGCGCTCGGCGTCGGCGGCACGATCACCGCCGGCGGCCTCGGGTTCGGCGGCGACGCACGGCGCGCCTCGGTGGTGCTGTTCGCCGAGGACACGCCGCTGTCCGCGGTGGTGCCCGGCGACGACGGCGTGTTCGCCGCCGCGATCCCGGTGCGCCCCGGCCTGCGCTACGAGGTCTCGAGCTTCGGCCGCGTCGTCGCGTCCGGCGACATCCCGGCGAGCGGCGACCTCGGCGACCTCGCGATCGACCCGCCCGCGATCCTCCAGGTCGCCGTCACCGACGGCGCCGCGACGCCGCTGTACGCGCAGGTCGTGCTGATCCCGGCCGACGACGCGACCCGCGACGACACGCGCGGCAGCTTCCACGGCCGGTTCGACACCTGCGCGCCGTGGCTCGGCCCACCGCACGGCAGCTCGCCGGCGTGCAACCGCCTGCTGGTGGATCCCACCGGCGCCGAGGTCGAGGTGCCCGCCGGTCGCTACGACCTCTACGCCACCGCCGGGCCCGACTTCTCGCTGACCCGGCAGCGCGACGTCGCGCTGGTCGCCGGCGAGATCACCACGCTCGCCTTCACGCTCGAGGCGCTCGACGTGGTCCCGGCGGGCTGGTTGCGCGCCGACCTCCACGTCCACGGCCGCAACAGCTTCGACTCGGCGATCCCGGATCTCGATCGCGTGCGGTCGTTCGTCGCCGCCGGCATCGAGGTGATCGCCGCGACCGATCACGATCACGTCACCGACTACGCGAACGCCGTCGAGGCGCTCGGCGTCGGCGATCGCGTCGTCGTGCTCGGCGGGATCGAGATGACCCAGCTGATCCCGTGGATGAAGGTCGGCGACGAGGACTTCCCGCGCGTGATCGGCCACTTCAACTTCTGGCCGATGACGCCGGATCCGTCGGCGCCCCGCGGCGGCGCGCCGTGGGACGAGGGGATCGAGCCGGGGCAGCTGTTCGATCTCATGGCGCCGTACCTCGGCGACGACGGCATCATGATGATCAACCACCCGCTCGGCGCGTCGCAGAGCGGGCGCGACCTCGGGTACCTCGAGGCCATCGGCTTCGATCCGCGGCTGCCCGTCGGCGACCCGCTGCTGCGCGTCCCGGGCGACGGGCACCGCAACCTCGACTGGGACGTGATGGAGGTGATGAACGGCGCCGGCATCGGCGACCTGGTCAAGACGCGGCCCGCGTGGTTCTCGCTGCTGTCGCAAGGCTTCGTCACGGCCGGCGTCGCCAACAGCGACTCGCACGGCCTCACCGACGCGCAGCTCGGCTGGGGCCGCACGCTCGTGAACACCGGCGGTGACCTCGCGAGCTTCGACGACGGCACGTTCGACCGCGCGGTCAAGGACGGCAGGACGTCGAGCGGCACCGGCATCACGATCCTGCTGTCGATCGAGGACGCCAGCGGTTCCCAGCGCCCCGCGACGGGGTTCACGCCGTACCAGCCCGAGCCCGGGGACGAGCTCGTGATCGAGGTGCGCGCGGCGCCGTGGGTGCCGGTGACCGAGGTGCGGCTCGAGTTCTCGCAGGGCTTCCGCGTGGTCGTGTCCGAGGGCGCGTTCCCGGCGCTCGATCCGTTCGGCACCGACGGCGTGGTGCGGATCGTCACGCGGTTCCCGATCTCGAGCATGTTCGGTGATCGTGACGAGTGGGTCGTCGTGTCGGCGGGCATGCCGCTGCCCGACGCCGACGACCTCGACGACGACGGCATCCCCGACACCACCGACAACGACGGCGACGGCGACATCGATCTCGACGACCTCGAGGACGGCGAGGACGCCGGGCCGCTGCGCGAGCCGGTGGATCCCACCGACGAGGACGATCCGCGGTACGCGCTGACCCGCGTGATCCCCGGCGCGTGGCCGCACGCGTTCACCAGCCCGCTGCTGATCGACGTGGACGGCGACGGCTGGGATCCGCCGGGGCTGCCGTGAGAGCGCTCGCGATCCTGCTGATCTTGACGTCGACGGCGGCGGCCGAGCCCTACCCCCACGACGTGTGCGACGACCCGATCGACGACCCGGTGGCGATCGGCATGCGCGCCGGCGGCTTCGACGCGCCGCGCAGCGCCTGCCTGCGCGCCACGCTCGACGCGCGGGTCCGCGGCCACGCGCTGATCGACACGCCCGAGTTCTACGGCACGCTCGGCGGCGAGGTGGCGGTCGGCCTGCGGTTCGTCGAGGACCTCGGCCTCGAGTGGGGCGCGACCGTGCGGCTGGTCGACGTCACGTTCGCGCAGACCGCGGTGATCACCGACACCGAGCTCCGCTACGGGCCGGTGTCGGTCCACGCCGCGATGGATCATCGCCGCTCATCGCGCCTCCGCCTCGCGGGCCTGCTCGGCCTCGAGGTGCCGTTCACGCGCTCGGAGCTCGAGACCTCCACCGCGGGCGCGCAGCTCGCCGGGCTCGCGACCTGGCGCGCGCTCGATCGCGTCGCGGTGCACGGCCGCGTCGCCGCGCTCGGCTGGTACGGCTCGTCGGTCAGCGGGACCAGCGTCCGAGGCGCGGCGGTGGTCTCCGCCGACGCGGCGATCCGCACCGTCCACTGGCTCCACGCGTTCGCCGGCCTCGAGGCCAGCGCGGGCTGGTACCGCGGCGGCGTCGACCACGTGGCCGCGCGGGTCGGCGCGCACTGGCGGGTGTACTCCCGGTGGCGGGTCGACGTCGGCGCGATCGTCCCGGTCCTGGGGAAGGAGCGCCTCGATCTCGCGTTCACGATCGGCGTCCACCGCGATCGAGAGTAGAGTCGGCGCCATGAAGCGCCTCCTGCTCGGGTTCCTCGCGGCGTGCGGTGGCAGCGGCGACGACGCGGCGGCGCCCGACGCCTCGTCCGGCTCGCCGGACAGCTCGGTCACCGGCGAAGATCTCGTCATGGAGGCCGACGACTTCGGCTGCATCCTCGACGGGACCAAGGTCAACCAGTTCTTCCTCCAGAACCCGCTCGGCCACCTCGACGACGCGGTCGCGGTCGCGAACAGCGCCACCGGCGGCGCCTACCCGGTGGGCACGGTCCTCCAGCTCGTCCCGCAGGAGGCGATGGTCAAGCGCGGCGAGGGCTGGAACCCGACGACCAACGACTGGGAGTTCTTCGCGCTCTCGGTGTCCGGCACGACCACGACGATCCAGGCGCGCGGCGTCGAGGACGTGGAGAACTCGTTCGGCGGCAACTGCTTCGCGTGCCACTCGCAGGCCGAGCCGCAGTGGGACCTGATCTGCGAGGACACCCACGGCTGCGACCCGCTGCAGATCAGCGACGGGATCATCGCGAACCTCCAGAACGGCGACTCGCGCTGCCCGTAGCCTGATCGAGCTCGCGACCGACGTCACGTCGGGAGCGCCGGCGGAGCCCGAGCGCGGCGAGCAGGACGAGCAGCGCGGCGCCGCGCGGATCGGCGGAGGTGCCGCAGCAGCCGCCGTCGTCGGGCGGATCGGTCGGATCGCAGGCGTCGCCGGGGCCGTCGCCGTCGCCGTCGAGCTGGTCCGCGTTGGGATCGTCGGGGCAGTTGTCGTCAGCGTCCGCCACGCCGTCCTCGTCGGCGTCCGCGAAGCAGTCCGAGGGCTCGCCGTCGTCGCAGCTGTGGCCCGCCTCGACCGCGCACACGGCGTCGCAGCCGTCGCCGTCGTCGCCGTTGCCGTCGTCGCAGGCCTCGCCGTCGTCGAGCACGCCGTCGCCACAGGTCGGCGCGCACACCGACGGCGCGTCGACGCACGCGAAGCCGTCCTCGACCGCGCAGCCGACGTCGCAGCCGTCGCCGTCGTCACCGTCGCCGTCGTCGCAGGCCTCGTCGCCGTGGATCAGGCCGTCGCCGCAGATCCCGACACAGTCGCTCGGCGTGCCGGTGCAGTCCCAGCCGGCTTCGATCGCGCACGACGCGTCGCAGCCGTCGCCCGCATCGGTGCCGCCGTCGTCGCACGCCTCGGGCGTCACGAGCAGCGCGTCGCCGCACACCGCCGCGCAGGTCACGCCGTCGCCCGCGTAGCCGGTCAGGCACGCGCAGGTGAAGCTGCCGGCGGTGTTCGTGCAACTCGCGTACGCCGAGCAGTCGTCGGTGCTCGCCACGCACTCGTCGACGTCGCCGCAGGTCGGCGCCGCGCCGGGGTTGTTCACGCAGCCGTAGTCCGCCGGGTCGCCGCAGCCGCCGTTATTGGTGAGGCACTCGTTGATGTCGGCGCAGCTCGGCGCCGCGCCGGTGTTATTGGCGCAGCTGTAGTACGTCGCGTCGCCGCAGCCGCCGTTGCTGGTCGCGCACTCGTTGATATCGGCGCAGCTCGGCGCCGCGCCCGGGTTGTTCGCGCAGCTGTAGTACGTCGCGTCGCCGCAGCCGCCGTTGCTGGTCGCGCACTCGTTGATGTCGGCGCAGCTCGGGGCGGCGCCGAGGTTGTTCGCGCAGCTGTAGTACGTCGCGT
>Ga0163144_10019087_pt1 | contig 13814 bp, 7 predicted proteins | sample OliLak19BULKMAT1_FD_123175 | JGI IMG/M metagenome (GOLD analysis project Ga0163144, IMG submission 123175) | Freshwater microbial mat bacterial communities from Lake Vanda, McMurdo Dry Valleys, Antarctica - Oligotrophic Lake LV.19.BULKMAT1 | ecosystem: Environmental > Aquatic > Freshwater > Lake... | reverse complement strand
ATAAGAACTTGGACTTGATCGTATCTGATCTTGTTGCAAGGAAAGACGGAGGCACTCTTAAGCTCAAAGGGCTCCTGAGTCCGAAGGGTGGAAGTGAATTAGTGTTTTCTTCCGATAGCATTCCCCTTCGCAATATCGATATCGAACCTAAGCTCGCTCTATTCGAAAAAGGATTGGTTACAATTGATGGGTATTGGCGGCCCAATCAAGGCTGGGGTGTGGATGGAAAAATTACTGATGCGGTGATAGCGGGAGCGAAATTAGGAAAAGGAACAGCCGTGCTTCGAGGAACGGAAGATACTTTTTCGCTTTCCCTTCAGCTCGAAAAATGGATGAAGCTTGATTATCGCGGCGTTTACAAAAAGGATCTTCTTTTTATTGATTTGCTCGAAGCAGATTTAAAAGATCAGGGAATTTATGCGGGATTGGCTTATCTAGGAGATTGGACGGAGGATCAGCCCGTTTTAACTCGGGGCAATCTAGCTTTTCAGTGGCGTCCTGAGTCTGGATATTTCAAGACACGCGACCTGCGCATCTCTGCTCCTCATCTTGATGAAGGACGTCGAGAAGATGTGCTCGACGTTCCCGGGTCGCAGCAAATTGAGTGGAAAGATTCTAAGTTGGATAAAGGGTTTTTGAAGTGGATGGGGCCATCGACGCTTGAAACCGAAGGAAATTTGGGTGATTCGACTTTAGGCTTGAAGGCCGATTTTCCTTTGGGATTGGTACGACTGTTTCTACCTGATATAGATATTCGAAGAGGACGGGCCTCTCTTGAAGCTCGGATGCCTCTCTCTCCAAACTTTGCAACAATGCGAGCCGAAGGTTTAATCAATAATGGTTTGCTTCGTATTCCGGGGATTGCTTCTGAGTTTTCAAATTTGAGTTTGGCTTTTGATCTTCAGCGGAGCCAACTCGGTTTGCAAGATGGCCGTATGAATTCGGGAGCGGGGTGGGTCACCGTGCGAGGTGTGTATCGACTCGATTTTGATAAACCTGCGGCCGATCTTTCGATCAATCTAGAACGCGCAAGATTAGTTTTGTTGGATGATGTGCCTGCAGTCGTGGATGGCTCTCTCCAGCTACGAGGAGAGAGCGCCCCCTATTTGATTTCTGGAAAAGTCATCGTGACAGAGGCTCTCTATGCTAAAGAGTTTGAAACATCGGCAGTCGACATGTCGGGAGCAAGCTTGGAAGAGGCTGCCCTTAAGTTTGATATGGACGTTGAAATTTCGGACAACACTAAAGTGCACAATTCGATTGTGGAGTCGCAAGTGCGCGGACGTATCACATTGAAGGGCGATTCTTTGGTGCCCTTGATCAATGGAGACTTGGAACTCCCCGGCGGAAGCATTTACGCGAACAACGTAGAGTTTAAAATTATTCAAGGGCAAGTACAGTTTTTTGGAGACAAAGAAGGCATTCCTATTGTCAACTTAAGAGCCAACACAACGGTTCGTTACAGCGCAACCGACTACAAAATTGAAATGAATGCGCGAGGGCCGGGAACTTCTTTGAGTATTGAGTTTAGTTCGGAACCTGCACTGAGCAACCAAGATATCGTAAGTTTACTGGCCTTTGGGGTGATTCGCCAAGATGAGGAGTTCTCCGAAGGCAATGACGATCTTGTATCTGCGGCTCAAGCCGAGGCCTTTCAAGCAATTTTTGGTAGAGCTATCGGCAATAGCTTGAGCAAGTCGACTGGGTTTGATGTGCGTCTAAAAGCTTCTTCTGCTTCGGGCCCTGGTAAGTCGGAAAATGTTCCGAAGGTGAGTGTGATGCGTCGTCTTTCGGACCGTGTAACTGCGCGTTTTGCCAGAAGTCTCGATATCAGCAATCCAGAAAAAGACTTGCAGGTGGATTATCGCTTGCTAAACAACGTGAACCTTTCGGGTGTGTGGGAAAGTCCAACACCAGAAGAAACATCGGTCGGTGTCGACTTGCGTTTCCGCTTTGAGGTCGAGTGAGAGAATAATGAAGTTGCGTTGGAATTCCATGAAGCCTTCTTTGTTGCTCTCTAGATTTCTCTGTAGGGTTTTTAGTGGATTGATGTGTCTTTTGGTTTGTGTAGCTTCTCTGGAGCTTCGTGCGGAGCCTATTGAAGAACTCGTGTTGCCCGATGCTGGTGATTTGAGCCCTGGCCGTATGAGAGAGCTTCTTGGTCTTTCTGAGGGTGCTCAGTTTTCGGAGGCCGAGGCAGACAAAGGACTCAAGCGTTTGGCGAATACGGGCCGCTTCCAAGCTTTGGCTCTTAACTATGATGAAAAAATCGGACGTTTGGTTTTGGAGCTTAGACTTTTTGATGTGTTGGAAAGAGTTGAAGTCTCATTTTCAAAAAATAACCTTAGCGAAGAACTCTTAACTCTCTTGCGTGCTGATATACGCGAAGTCTCAGGTCTCTCTCGGGGGGATCAGATATCTCTTGATCAGATGAATGAGATTAGAGAGCGCATCTTGAGAAGACTCCGTCTCAGGGGCTTTCCTGATGCTTTGTTGGTTTTGGCTCTAGAGGAAGGAGAAGATGAGTCGCAAAAACGTCTTCTTGTTTCTGTAGATTCCAAAGATCAGCAAATGGTTTCAAGTTTAGAATTTCAAGGATTTCGTGCCTCCGATCTGACTTCTCTTAGAGAGTTATTGGAGCGCTCGGAATACACGCTGCCCTATTTGGCAAAACTCGACGTACCCGCTGAGATTCTAGACCGTCCTGAAGAATATTTAATTTCTCAGGTTAAAAAATTACGAGATGCCGACGATGGCCGACCCGTAAAATATAATATCGAGTTTCCCTATGATCAGGTTTTGGTTTCGCAGGCTTTAGGTGATTGGGGCCAGCGCATGCGAAAGGCGGGTTTCTTTGATTTTAAAATTGAAACTAAACTCATAGAAAGCAATTCTAAAAAGCATTTGCAGGTCAGCTTGGATCGAGGGCTTCGTTACAATGTCCAGTTCCGTGGCAATGTAAATTTTTGGGAACGCTACTTGAGGGAAAAGGTTTTGGATCGTCCTATGCGCCTGAGCTTGCCTTTCAGCGAGACGGATGCCCACACAGTAATTCGCAACATGTATCTTGTTCAAGGCTTTAGAGACATTGAAATAGATTTACAGAGAGAAAGTCTTGGGAGCGAGAGAAGGTTAACTTTTTATATCAAAGAAGGGCCTCGCTATTTCTTGGGAAATATTATGTGGGACGGAGTGTCCTCTTCAGAAAAAGACATTTTGAATGAGATTGTTCAAAGATGGCGCGAAGAGTTCTCGAGTCCATTTCACCATGTCTACTATGACGAAAGAAGCGTGAAGGCCCAGTTGCCTCGTCTCTTGGAAATGGTGAGGTCAGAGGGTTATTTACAGGCACGTTTTTTGGGATCACGATCCCTTGCTAAGCGGAGAGGAAATCGCATTCCTGTTGAAATTCCAATTCAGCTAGGACCACGTTTCCGACTGAGAGATATCGTTGTCGAGGGAAGGCATCCGCTGGATGAAGACACACTAGATGAAATTGTGGATATGCAACCAGGCGATTTGGCGAGCTCTGATGGAATTACGCGAATTGCGACCCGTTTGAAGGGCGCTATTCAACAACGCTCTCATTTATTTGTTTCGGTTCCAGAGCGTTTGGATGAGATCGTTTCGTTCTCCGACACGAGTGATGAAGTTGATTTACGCTATACGATCGAGGGCGGCCCTCGTATCAAGGTAGGACAGATCGTTGTCGATGGGTTGCGTAAGACAAAGGAAGAAGTGGTGCTTCGCGAATTTAGACGTGAAGACATGGAGACTGGTGAGCCCTGGAAACCAGAAAGCCTAGATGCCATTGATCAAAGGCTCCAAGCCTATGGGCTATTCGGAAACTTGCGTATGCAAATGGTTAACGGTCGTATGCTTGAGCGTGCTGAAGAAAGTGCAGACGGTATCGAGGTTCAGGAACGTGATTTGAAGATCACATTGAACGAGCGCCCTGGCGGAGCTATCGAGTTCGGACCTGGTTATCGTACGGATCTCGGAGTGGTGGCATTTGGTGAGTACAATTACCGCAATCTCGATGGAATGAATCGCAGCGTAGTCGTGCGTGCCCAGATTTCAAGAAAACTTGAAAACTATCAGTTTCCCGAACAAAGGTTTTCGTTCAGCTACCTTGAACCTTACCTACTTGATATCCCTCTTTCGTTCCGCTTCTCTACAGCCTACGAAAAGCGAGACCAATACATATACGATAAATTCAATCAGGCTCAAGATGGGTCCTTTAAGTTGGACGAGATCTCCACCTCATTTACGGTGGGTAAAGAGTTTAGTCGCCACATTGCGCTCAGGCACAATCTTTACTCACTCTCAAAGCCACGCATTTTCGATCTACTAGGCCAAGGCGGAAAAGACTCTCAAAAATATCGAATCGCCACCATGGGGCCTACGCTTACTTTTGATTTTAGAGACAATATTTTTAATCCATCGAGTGGCGTTCTTCTCTCGTCGGCCATTGAATACGCGTCTCCAGATTTAGGAAGTTCTGACACCGTTAACTATCTTCTGAGTAAAAGTGATCTCTCAGTCTATTTCCCGCTAAGAAAAGATTTTATGCTGGCCACGAGCCTCTCCTATGCCTACATGCGCACCCTCGAAGATGCGCAAACTCTCCCCGTAGATCGCCGACTCACTTTGGGCGGAAGAAACACCATCCGTTCCCTCGAAGAAAAGAAACTCAACTTCTTCGACCAAACTCAAGTTCAAGTGATGGGAAGCTACCTCTACCGAATGGAAATTCGCCAAAACTTATTTGAAGGAATCGGTCTCGCCTACTTCTTCGACTCAGGCCGTGTCGATGCCCAAGGCCTAGACGGAGAAGGCTGGCGCGAAGCCGTAGGCGTAAGCCTACGCTACATGACCCCCGTAGGCCCTCTAGCCCTAGACTTCGCCTTCAACGGCGACCAAAAACAAGGCGAAGACTTCAGCCGCATCCTATTCAGCGTAGGCGTATTTTAATTCCCCACCCATTTTGTATACAAAACGGAGCAACGCCTCCCTTAGAAAGTTTCTCCTCCGACTCTCGAGGTCCCCCGAACAGGAGGGGGATAAACTTTCTAAGGGAGGCGTTGCTCCGTTTCTTCAACAATTAAAACTTAGGACTTACTGCATGCTCACGCTAGAGTTCGCAGTTTGAGTCTTGTATTTCTCAGAGAGAATTTCGACAGCTTTAAGACGAACGCTATCATAGTTAGCCCCTGCATCTTCTGAAACACTCATTTCAACGTCAGGCTTAACACCCACGTTCTCAATGTAGCCACCGCTGCTTCTTACGAGAAGCGATTCGGTTTGGCGAACATCGATGTTGGCATTGGGAGATTGTGAATAGCTCACAACGTTTCCGCCCGCGCCCATCGTGTTTGCACCTACGAGAGTTCCAATTTTTGTGTCCTGTACGATTCCCGCGAAGATGTCACAGGCAGAAGCACACATTTCGTTCACAAGAACGGTGACGTTGAAGTTCTTCTTCAACTCGGTATGCGGCTTCAGGTAGTAAGGAACCAAAGTGTTAAGGCTGTAAGCACTCTCTTTAGGAGAGATGCGAAGACCTTGCGCTTTGTAAGCTAACAATTCGGAGAGCAAACGACGGTTAAGTTCTTTTTCAGCGTCAGAAGGTGCGGCATAAACGCCGTCTTCGAGACTGTCGATCCAACCTTCGTTAAGACCGATCTGAATTTTGGGCATCTCAACAACGTCGTTGCGAAGAGCTTGAGCCAATTCCATAAGAAGCACAAGTGAGCCGCCACCGTTGTTGATCGTGTCGATTACTAGGTCTTGAACTCCAAATTTTTGCATCTTCTGAAGAGTAGCTTTGACTTCATCCATGGGGTTGCCTTCGGGAGAGAAGGTGTCCACAAGCATGTAACCCATCATGATAATCTTTTCGTCGATCTCCACGGGGAAGATGTAAGCGGGGTAAATAGTTGCTTCGTTAAGAACGACCGCTCCTTCTGGAAGAGTGCGTACAGCTTCAAGTTTTTCCTGAGCAGTAGCTTTTTTGAGGCTTGCCACTTTGCTGGTCCAAGTTGCTACATCGTGAACAATTTGCATTGAAGAGAGGCGGCCTGTGAAACTCAATTTTTTGCGAAGGGCTTGTCCCATGTCGAAATTGACGGGGCTTCCATCAAATCCAATGAGAGCAAAGGGAACTTTGTCGTTTTTGTCAGACAAAATGTAACTGCTGCTTGTGGGGGCTGAGTCGTCGTCTTGTGAACCTTCAGCTCCGCCTACATTGGCTTCTTGGGCAGCTTTTGCAGCTGCTGTGATGTCGTTTTGATATGTGAAAAGATCTTTGGAGATCCAGGGTACGATAACGTCGACTTCACTTTCACCATCAACAACTGTGAGGGTGACGTCTTGGCCTTCGGGAAGAGGACCGCGTGTTGAAAGTCTTGTGAAGAGACGCGGCATCAAGGCAGTGAGGTCGGAATCGTCGCGCCCTGTGGTGCGATATTTCGAACTGACTTCTTTGATGTATTGAGTGAGAGGCACACCGTCAATTTTGCTGATAATTGTGCCTACGGTGATGGGGTATGAAGTTTCGGCTTGGTTGATTGTAGGAGCCAACTCAGTCACAACGAAGTTGTCACCTTCGCGACGACCGGTGAATCCGAGATAGACAACTTTTTCACGGCCGGGTCTTCCAGAGGCGGTGAGAGTCATTGATGTGTGAGCATCTTTGAATTCAGCAACAAACTGGTGAGTAAGATTGTAGAACTCTTGGTTGTTGGCAGTTTCCGCTGCTGCTTCCAAGTACTTCGATTTGAGTTCTGTGTAATCAAAACCAAAAAGGCTTTGTTTGTATTCAAGAGGAGCGTAGTTAGCTCCGAACTTGCTGTAGAGCCACATCATGTCGGCTTGTTTTTCTTCAGGAGAAAGTTCTCTGCGGGGCACAGGATCACAAGCCCACATCAATGAGAGTGCAGACATCATGAGACCTTGGCCAATATGTTTCATCAACTTCGAATTCAAATTCACAACAGGTATCCTCCTAAGCGTGATTCAGAGTGCTCTGCACCACAGCGGAGGCGAATGTACGGGCGACGACACGATGAGTCAAAGGATATGTTGTAAGCACATGAAATTAAAAAGAAAACAAGGTTAAGATTGTGTTATAACGCTAGGCGTTATAAAATGGAGCAGTTATGCAAATACAGGGCTCAAAGCTTACCTCTATATATGTGTTGGCTGGGCTTTGCCTTGGAATTCCTACCCGAGCTTTGGGTAGTGAAATTGATAATTTTGCTTCGTGGGACCAAAGAAATGATTTGGCCAATGCTCGTCCGATCATCGAAGAAAATACAAAGAAATTTTGGAACGAAGCCATGGCAGAGGCCGGCTCGTTGGAATCGTGCGACGAAGAGCTTTTGTACAGAGCTTTGCGCGCAAGATTCGGTAATCATGTGGGTGCCGAGTTCGGTAAATTGTTGTATGCCGACCACGGAATGGATCTTCGCGTGGTGGATCGTTCAGACTCTATCTATGGAGACTTCGGCCTTTTGGACTCTTTGGTGCTGAGCACCTTCATGGAAAAAATGAAACTCGCACAAGCTCTCAACATCGCGATGGGCGGAGTGCTTAGGTATGACGAATTCTATTTTGGTACCGATAAGCTTGAACACCTCTGGGCCACGGGCTGGTCCTATTTCAAAAAAAATTATTTTTCTAAAAATGGAAGTCTTGAAAAAGCATTCGAATATGGAGAGGGTTTGGAAGGTGGCATACTTGGTTTAGGCACAACCGGAGTTTATTCTTTTGGCGATCTATCGGCCAACTTCAACGGAATGCGATTTTGGAACCATGTTCTTTTAAAACAAGATGACATTCTCGGTGCTCCATACAACTTGGGGCCTTATGTTGAATGTAGGGATAAACACTGGGTGAGCAAAGAGATTCCAGATTGGTCTAACTACATCGATGCTTCGTGGAGTGAGGCTAACAATTGTTCCAAATTCAGAAATGAGACTACGGTTGCAAAAGTGAATGAGCGGTTGGCTGCCATGACTTCTGCGGGAGAGTCTCCACGGACTTGTCCCATGGAGCCGCAAAAAATGGAAAAGTTGGAAGTTAAATATTCTCCAGCATCCAATCCACAGATTGTGGACCGAGTGCTTAATTTGGAATTTGGATTTTTTGAAGAAGAAAAAGTTAAAACCCATCGTGAGCGTTTGCGTGAATCCCCAAGAAATCGAGTTTTGGGCGGAAGAGGTCGCCAATGAGAACCTTCCTATTGTTGATATTAAGTATCTTTGTGTTGGCTGGTGATCCGGGTGCAGCTCAGGCTCAGCGACGGAGTCATTTGAGGACAGATTTAACCCAAATTCCTAAAGAGGTAGTTCAGGCCTTGAACTCACCCCATCGAAGCCTGCTCTTTTACAAGAAACCGATGGGTCCTCATCCAGAAATTTTTAAAAAAAACAGCGCTAATAGTTACGCTAGAGTTTCTTTGCACGGGTTGAGTTTGAGGTCAGATGCAACTCCTGAAGAAATTCGTTGCTGGAATGTTTTTAAGTCGGGCGGTCTTGATTGCTCGAGTGTTTCAGTGAAATCGTTAGATGCGAATGTGGATTTGCTTAGTAAAGCTCGTCAGATATCTAGAGAGAACGGTTTGCTGGTAGCTCGAGAATATTTGGAGCAAGCCATGGTGCTTCAGGATGATTCCCGGGGGGAATTTGAAGAGAGTGTTATTTATGCCACTCACGAAAAGGATTGGGTCTCGGATAATTCGGTTCTTAATATGAGTGTTGAAGAAAAATCGAAGATTGGCATTTATGTCATCTTTGGAATCGATTTGACTGGAGATAGTCCCAATCGCGAATTGATTCGTCGTGCAAATGCTGAATTGTTGAATATGGGATTCTCGAGTCGATTGGTGAACACTGAGCCGGCCGTGAATTACGAAAAGAATGCAGCGATTATTGGTAAGGAATTCGAAGACAGCGTGGATCAGTTTGATCAGGTTATTTTTGTGGCGGCTTCAAAAGGCGTTTCTGATTTATTGACTTATATGTTGGGCGAAGGTTCTACTTTTTCACTGGAGCAGCGCCAAAAGGTGAGGGGGGTGGTTTCCCTCTCGGGAGTCGTGCGTGGCTCAAGCGTGGCCGAAGCAATTTCTGAATCCAACACGGCACTCCTTTCGATCTCAAGAAAATTTATTGCCTCACGTTCTGTGCGGCCCATCGAGGGTATTCGTGCTCTTGCGTTGGATCCCTGGGCTGGCAAGTCGCCTCGTCTTCTTAAGGCAAATTATCCCAATATTCGTTGGATCAGCGTGTCGATGTTGCCTGCAGATGCCGACGCATTCGTACCCAGCGGTGCATTGGGAATGGAATTGCAGGAGTCTGTCTTTCTGAACGGCAAGCATTTTAGCCCGTCAGATGGGCTAGTAGAAACTGCAGCGACTATCTTGCCTCCTCTGACGGGAGTTAAAGAATGGATCGTGCGTGGATATGGACCTCATGCTCTGGCACTTGGGACTTTTCTAAACGGTGACGCAATTGCTCCGAAAAATCGCACGGTTGACGGTGTGGATCCCGAAGCGGGGGCGGAAGTTTTGAGTTCCTTCATGAGAGCTATGGGTAAAGAGTTTATTTCCGGTCAATGACGAGCTGCCTTTCCCTCCATCTTCGTGCTAAAACATTTTAAATGTTCGGGTTTTTATCGCGTTGGAGACATGCTGGACGAGCGCGTATGCAGCTTGACTCGCTCCTCTCCTACGCCTCCCCAAAAGCTCCACTTCAAGAACGTTTAGAGTGGCTTGTTGAGCTCTTCCGATGGACCCGATCTCAAGGCAATGTGGCTCTTTTGCGAACAGAGCTTCAGACGGGGCAACTACAGGCCACGCGTATTCGCTATTTGTTGATTCAACTCGAAAAGAATACGGAGAAAAAACTTAAAGTCGCTCAAACTCTTCGCTCTATTCTATATGACACCACAGCCTTGGATCTTTTCTGTACGACAGGACTGCCTGCGGAGTCTGGATTTTTCTCGGAAGCGATAGACCGCATGACCGAAAAGTTTCTTCCGCGTCCTCCTCATGAGGACGAATTGGGTGAGGTTTTTGTTCGAGTTTTTTCTTCCCAAAACGATATTCACTGGCTTGAGAGACTTGAAGGCGCGATGCTTTCGGAGCTTTGGGCACTCTTTCACTACGGAGCTACTCCTGAGGACGATAAAGTTTGGCGGAAGCTTAATGGTGAAATTGAGGATGCGATTTTGTTTCTTGCAGGACAAATTCGAGCTTTCGGACTGGCTCCTAAAATTAGGTTGCGCATGTCGAAAATGGCTTTACGGGATCGTCCTTTCTTTGAAATCACTTCGGTGAGCGCTCAGGTCCTAAAAGACATGAGATTTGAGAAAGTGGATGCGAACCATGCGGCACTGAAGGCCTTCCGTTATGTTATTGCTCAATGTCGCTTGGAGCTAGAAGTAGCGAATAAACACTTGGATGTTTATGGCGTGAGCGTGAGTATTGTCTATCAGTTGGACCGTATCGAATCTCTTATCAAGCGCATGGAAACCTTGTTTTCAATTTTGCTAGGCGAAAGAAATGATCCGAAAAAGATGATTCGCTTTGTGTGTCTCTTGATCACCGAACTTAGGGATCGAGAGAGTTTCAGATCCTTCTTTGACGAAAATCTTTCTTTGTTGTCGATGAAAATTGCCGAACAAAGTGCTGAAACGGGTGAGCATTACATCACCCGTACCTCGAAAGAGTATGGAAAAATGTTTCGGAGTGCGGCCGGCGGCGGGGTGATTGCTGGATTTATCGGATTCACAAAAATATTTTTAGAGGAGATGACTCTTTCTTATTTTGTTTTGGGAATCTTTAAGTCGATTAACTATTCGGTAGGCTTTGTTTGGATGCATGTTGCGGGTTACACGCTAGCAACGCGTCAACCTGCCATGACGGCCAATGCTCTTGCTGCTAAAATGTACAATCTCGAAGACGAGGTGGCTCGATCTAACTTGGTCGATGAAGTTGTCAATTTGATCCGTTCTCAGGGCGCGGCAATTTTTGGAAACGTGGCATTTGTGGTTCCGACTGCTCTCTTGGTTTCGACTGTTATGCTTTATTTGAAAGGGGCTCCGATATTGAGCCATGCTGAGGCGATCCATTCTCTTGAAGAATATTCTGCTTTTGGCCTAACTCCCATTCATGGTGCCTATACGGGGTTTCTTCTCTGGGTGGCTTCCGTAATTGCAGGATGGGTGGCGAATTGGTCTGTGTACCATGAAATTCCACAGGCGCTTTCTTCCCATCGACGTCTCAAGGCCGTCTTAGGGCCTTCTCGTTTGAACAGATGGATTGCTAGTTATCAGAAAAATTTGAGTGGTTGGGTGGGCTACATTGCTCTCGGGTTTTTGCTGGGAATGACCCCCAAAATCATGTCATTTTTTGGTCTTCCGCTTGATATTCGTCACGTAACAATTTCCTCAGGAACCCTCACCTACGCAACAGCAAGTATCGGATGGAATTTCATTTATCTTTCTGAGTTTTGGTTGGCACTCTTCGGGATTGTTTTGGTTGGAATTATGAACGTAGGCGTGAGTTTCTTCATGGCACTCTTGGTGGCTCTCAAGGCCCGTCGTATCGACGCTTCATTGCGGGATGAAATTTATTCTGAAGTGTTTCGTCGATTTAAATCAAAACCATCTTCCTTCTTGCTACCTCCCCGCGCACATAAGGCATCGTGATGAGTTTAGGTTTGTGGCTTGTGGGTGTTTATCTCTGCTCCTTTTCGGCCGGCACTCTGGGCGCTCTTGTTGGCATTGGTGGTGGCATTATTGTTATTCCGTCATTAACTGTATTGTTCGGTGTTGATATTCGGCATGCGGTTGCCGCCTCGCTTATCGCTGTGATCGCCTCCTCGAGTGCTGCCTCCATAGGCAACTTGAGGCGTGACATGGCCAATGTGAAATTGGCGATGTTGTTAGAGACAGGTACTGTCACGGGCGCGATTGGTGGAGCTCTTCTCTCCGCTTATGTTTCTAAATCATTTTTGTATGCCGTTTTTGCTCTGTTGCTGGCGTATGTCCTCTTTTCATTGCTGCGCAAGGCAACTTCAAAGACCTCTATTGATGAAGAAGTTTATGAAGTGCGCAACAAGCCGTTGGGGATTGTCTTGTCTTCGGGAGCTGGGCTTTTAAGTGGCCTTCTTGGAGTTGGCGGCGGTGTTGTAAAAGTGCCTATGATGAATCTCGTCATGGGGGTGCCCATTCGTGTTGCAGCGGCCACAAGCAATCTAATGATTGGGGTGACCGCAGCGGCTAGCGCGATTGTCTATTTTATGCGCGGAGATACGATTCCTCTGATTGTGCTACCGGTAGCGCTGGGGACGATCTCTGGAGCGCGTATGGGTGCCAAGTGCTTGCATCGTATTCCTTCAGAAAAAATTCGAAAGTTGTTTATTGGGGTTCTCATCATTCTGCTATTGCAAATGCTCTATCGTGGGGCGCGCTCATGAATGTGTCGCAAGGATCATCGCCCAATCGTCTGATTCTCACGATTCTAAGGTTAGGAGTCGTGGGCAGCTTCGTTTTGCTTGTACTCGGATTGTTTCTTTTTATTAAAGACAATTGGTCTCTGAATATTTTGGGAATGGATGCAGGTTCGCTGATTCGACTTTTGGATGCGGGGGAAATGGGGCTTGATGGCAGTTCGGTGAATGTTTCGGCGAATGCTTGGATGAATGCGGGACTCTGGCTCCTGATCTTTACACCTTTAGTTAGAGTGTTTTTATCTTGTATTCATTTTGCTAAAACTCGAGATCGCTTCTATTTTAGAATCACTCTTCTGGTGTTGGGGCTGCTGGTGGCCTCCATTTTTCTAGGAGTCGTGGAATCTCACTAGGTTAGCAAATGGGTTACGAACGCGTTCTTATACTTCTTCTTTCTACTGTTCAGTTCACTCACATTTTAGACTTTGTTATCATGATGCCACTCGGGCCTCAGTTGATGAGAGCTTTTAGCATTGATGCCAAAAGTTTTGCTCTACTGGTTTCGAGTTATACATTCAGCTCGGCAGTGTTTGGATTTGCCGGAGCCTTTCTGATTGATCGCTTTGATCGAAAGAAGGCGATTCTGTTTGTTTATGCTGGTTTTTTGGTGGGCACCTTTTTGTGTGCCTTGGCCCCTACTTACGGAACCCTAGTTGGTGCGCGTATCTTTGCCGGAGCCTTTGGTGGCGTTGTGAATTCTCTCGTATTTACGATTATTGGCGATCAGATTCCACAAGAGCGTCGGGGCAAGGCTACTGGTGTGATTATGGCTTCCTTTTCTGTGGCCTCGGTGGCTGGGGTGCCCATCGGATTGTATTTTGCGGAGTTGATGAGTTGGCATGCTCCTTTTTTTGGTCTCGCTGGAGCAGGAATGCTTGTGTGGATTGCTTTCTTGTTGAAGGTAAAGCCCATGAGAGCGCATCTCGATACGCTATCTAAGGTAAAGAAAAGTTTTAAAGAGGAGCTTAAAATTTTCGGTCAAGTTTTGACTGAGGTGAATCATCAGAGAGCTTTCGCTCTCACTCTTTGTCTCATGTTTGCGGCTTTTTCTCTGATTCCTTTTATTAGTCCCTATGTGGTGAGCAATGTGGGCTTGCCTGAAAGCGAACTGCCTTTGATTTATTTGTGTGGAGGAGCCTGCACGTTTTTTACTTCCCGTTATATCGGGGTGCTCTCTGATCGTTACGGGATGTTTTCGATCTTCTTTAAAATTGCTTTGGCTTCGATGATTCCAATTTATGTTTTGACGAATTTGCCGCCTGTGGCAACGCCTTATGTGTTGATCACCTCAACTATTTT
>Ga0163144_10019086_pt1 | contig 13815 bp, 8 predicted proteins | sample OliLak19BULKMAT1_FD_123175 | JGI IMG/M metagenome (GOLD analysis project Ga0163144, IMG submission 123175) | Freshwater microbial mat bacterial communities from Lake Vanda, McMurdo Dry Valleys, Antarctica - Oligotrophic Lake LV.19.BULKMAT1 | ecosystem: Environmental > Aquatic > Freshwater > Lake... | reverse complement strand
GGCAACAATGCCTACGTCACCACGAGCACGGACCTGGACGGCAACCCGCGCATCGTTAATGGCACCGTGGATATGGGGGCTTTAGAGTGGCAGGTGCCCGCGCAATTCCATGCGTTGGCGCGCCCCGGCCCCAATGGCCTTGCCCTGAGCTTCACTGGCGAGAGCAATCGCGTATATGTCGTGCATGCCAGCTCCAATCTGACGGCTTGGTTCCCCCTGTGTCTATTCACCAACTTCCCCGGCGCCGCTCCGCTCGTTGACGCGCCTTCGCCGCCTCCGCCGGCCCGCTTCTACCGTGCCCAGCCCGTGCCTTAACTTTCGGACCACCAATCATGGGAACTCAATTCCTGTCCGCAGGGATCCTAGTTCTCCTCGCGACTTGCGCGCCAGCTGCCACCCTTCACGTCAGCGCCGCCAGCACCAACGCCGTTCCGCCGTTTACCAATTGGACCACTGCCGCGGTAACAATTCAGGACGCAGTGGGATTGCTGGCACGGAACCCATCAACGCCCTGTCGGTGCTGTGGCTTGCTCCGCCGGTGATCACGCCCACCAACGTCATCTTCACCTGGACGAGTCTCACAAACCGCACTTACACCCTGGAGCAGGCGACGAACCTGGGTGGCGCGCCTATCTTTTCAGTGCTGTGCAGCAACCTGGTCGGCCTACCCGGCACCACGAGTTGGACGGACACCAATGCGCCCGGTTCGAGTCCGCGTTTCTACCGACTGCGGGTGTCGCCTTGAGCCGCGGCGTGATGAACAACCCCAGTCATCATAGGGAAAAGGGGGTCCTCACTTTTTCCGCTGCAGAGCCCCTGTTTTGAGAACGGAGCAAAATCCTATCTTACCCGATGCGCCAGCCTGGCGGATCAGCAATACGCGGCCGCAGGCGGATTTTTGCCGCGAGAAACCAGTGCCAGCCGCCGTGCCAGCAAAACGGTAGTTAGCGGGTTAGAACGAGTGGCCGCGAGTTACGTGAAGTTCAGCTTGATTCGCACGCGCAAGCTCTTCACTCTAAATGGCGAACCGAGTGCTAAGGCCTTGGCTTCCAGAGCTTAATTGAAGGAGATAAACGTCGCGGAGCGACGCTCGAACACAAAACCCATCTGATGGATCCCCGTCAACCGTCGCGACGCGACGGAACGCGCACGGCGCACCGGACCGTGGATTGAAATCCACGGCTACCATCATTGGGTCGCTCCGCGACCAAGGCCTGCGCGTCGTGCGCACTGACGCGCTCAATAGGTCGCCCGGCCGCCGGAGAGATCGAAGACTGCGCCGGTGGTGAATGAGCAGTCCTCCGAGCTGAGCCACGCCACCATGGCGGCCGCTTCATCGGTTTTGCCGAAGCGGCCCATGGGAATCTTCGAAAGCATGTAGGCGATGTGCTGTTCGCCAACCTGCTTGAGGATCTCGGTTTCGATTACGGCGGGCGTGATGCAATTGACAATGATATTGGAGGTGGCCAATTCCTTGCCGAGGGATTTGGTGAGTGCGATGACACCCGCCTTGGCGGCGCTGTAATGGGAGGCATTCGGGTTGCCTTCCTTGCCCGCAATGGAGGCGATGTTCACGATGCGGCCGTAACCGCCCGCGAGCATCCGGGGAACGACCGCGCGGCAGCAAAGATAGGGCCCGATCAGATCGACGTCGACCACCCTGCGCCATTCGGCGGTGGGTAATTCCCATGTCTTGCCCGTGGCGCCGGCAATGCCGGCGTTGTTGACCAGGATGTCGATGCCGCCCAGGGCGGTGACGGTCTGGGCGGCGGCTGCCAGCACCGCGTTTTCATTTGTGACGTCCACGGGGGCCAGGTGGACCCGGCCGAGTTTGGTGAGTTCCGCCTCGGCGATGGCCAGGGCCTGGGGATCCATGTCCCAGAGGCTGACGGCCGCGCCGGACTGCAGGAGGCGCCGGGCGATGGCGAGGCCGATGCCGCGGGCGCCACCGGTCACGACGGCCCTACGATTTTTTAGATCGATTTGGTTCACCCGTGGTTCCCCGACCGCGCCGCCCAGGTGGGCTCACGCGCAACCCAGTTAGATCACCACCGTCGAACCAGGCATGGGGAACGGATAGATCCCATCGGGACCCGGCAGCACGCGCGGCAGGGCGTCCCAGCTCAGTTTTTCCGGCAGAAGATCCAGCTTCGAGTTGAGCGCGGCTTCCCATTCGACCGGCTTTCCGCCATTGGTAGCCATGCGGCCCATGATGGCGGTGAGTGAACTTTTGGCGCCGTATTCGGCTTCGTTGTACGGCTTGTCGTTGAGAATCGCGTCGAAAAACGGGAAGTGTTCCAGGCCCCAGCCGTCATTGGGCCCGGGCATTCCTTCCGCTGGAGCTTCCTTTGCCTTCCAGCGCCAGGCCGAATCGCCGCCGGAGATGCGGAAGCCGCTGATGTCGCACTTGCCCTTGGTGCCGACCGCGTACTCAGTGACGCTCGACCAGCAACCGGGGATCTGGCGGCATTGGCTGAACACCCGCACGCCATTCTCATATTCATATTCGACCGCGTGATGATCGAAGATTTCGCCGCTGTCCGGCCCTTTTTGGTAGGCGCGCCCGCCCATGCCCGAGGCGCGAACCGGGTAGCCCTTCAATACCCAGTTGGCCACGTCGAGGTTATGGATGTGTTGTTCGACGATATGATCGCCGCAGAGCCAGTTGAACATGTACCAATTGCGGACCTGGTACTCCATTTCCGTCGGCGGACGGCCCATCGATTTTTCGAGGTCGGCGCGTTTGGCCTTGGGACCCACCGGGCCGCCGTTCCAATAGACCCGCATGTCGAGGATGTCCCCAATCGCTCCGTCATGGAGCCGGGCGATGGTTTCGAGATAATTGGGCTGATGCCGGCGCTGCAAGCCGACGGCGACCTTCAGATTCTTCTGCTTGGCGGCCTCGGCGGCGGCCAGCACCCGGCGCACGCCGGGCCCATCCACAGCCACGGGCTTTTCCATGAAAACATGTTTCCCCTGCCGCACCGCCTCTTCGAACATGAGGGAACGGAGGCCGGGAGGGGTGGCGAGGATGACAACGTCCGCGGTGGAGATGGCCTGTTTGTAGGCTTCCATCCCGATGAACTTATGGTCGTCATCGACCATGACGCGCTCGTTGTTTTTGACCGCGGCGGTGACTTCCTTGATGGCGCTGCCGGTTTTGTCGGCAAAGGCGTCGCAGACCGTGACGAGCTTGGCCTGTTTGCAGGCCTGAAGGGCCTGGGCGGCGGCGCCGGTGCCGCGTCCGCCACAGCCGACGAGAGCGACACGGATGGTGTCGCCGGGCGAGGCACCCAGGGCGAATCGTTCCACCGGGAGGGCGCCCAGCAAGGTCCCGCCGGCAACGGCGGTCGAGGTGGACTTGAGGAAGCTGCGGCGGGAGACCACCGGGTCGGTCGGGGACGGCTGGGAATCTTTCATGAGATGGAGTGCTTGGTTGATGGCGTTGATTCGACGTCGATCCGCCCGCGCGATGCAACGCTGGCGAGACGGAAGGGACGAGCGCGAGGCTAGTCGCATGGCGGGGAACTTGTCCAATGTTTTGCAAGCGCACTTCCTGCTTGCGCGATGGGCCGGTCCGCAGAGAATCGCGCGGTCGAAATTACCAATCATCAACCCACCATGTTCTCCCACGTCGTCATCTTCTGGACCAAAACCGACAAGCCCGATGCCGCCGCCGCCCTGCTCGCGGGCGCCGAGCAGTATCTCAAGCCGATCCCCGGCGTCCTGAGTTTCCACATTGGACGGATGGTGCCCAGCCAACGCCCGGTCGTGGAGCAATCGTACCAAATCGCATTGAACCTCGTATTCCCCGATAAGCAGGCGCAGGACGACTACCAGGTGCATCCGCTTCACCTGGAATTTGTCGAGAAGGCGTTCAAGCCCAATTGCGCCAGGTGCGTTGTTTACGATTTTGAGTAAGGGCCGGAATCAAAAGATCCGCCATCTGGAAAAAAACAGGAGCGAAACCACGACGAAGAAGGGCAGAAGGATCGGCACGGCAAACTTGAAGAGGTATCCGGAAAACGTCGGCGTTTTCACCTTCGCCTGTTCCGCGATTGCCTTGACCATGAAATTCGGCCCGTTCCCGATATAAGTCATCGCGCCAAAAAACACCGCCCCCAGGGAGATGGCGATCAATTCGTGGTCGTGGGCCGCCATGAATGCCTGCATATCGGCGGCTGAATTGAGGCTGAGTTCGTGCCGGCCCATCGCGGCGGCGAGGAAGGCAAGGTAGGTCGGTGCGTTGTCGAGCGTGGCCGACAACGCCCCGGTCAGCCAGAAGACTTTCATTTCCGTATCGAGCCCCAATTGCCCGGCATGGGACCCGAGGTAATCGAGGGCCGGCACCATCGTGGCAAAGATGCCGAGAAACAGCCAGGCCACCTCCTTGATCGGCGCGAAGGTGAAATCGTTGGCCTCATGGATCGGTTTGGGGGTTGTAAAATAGGCCGCCACCGCCGCCCCAATCATCAACGCTTCACTCAAGCCGGCGGGGTGCCGGACGAAGACCGCGCCGAGGATGACGCCCAAAAAAAGGAGATTGCGGGTGCCGTCAAACTTCCAGGAACCTGACGCCGTCTCCCGCTCGCGGACGGCTGCGCTGGCCCTCAGGAAATTAGGCCGATCGAACGCGTAAAACACCGCGATCATACCGAGCACAGCCAGGAGCCAGGCCTCCCAGCAATGCTCCAATACCCACCAGAAGGGCACGCCCTTCAAGTAGCCCAGGAACAGCGGCGGATCGCCGATGGGCGTCAGGCAGCCACCGACATTGCTGACGATGAAAATAAAGAAAACGATGTGGAAGGAGGTGACGCGATATTTGTTCATCCGAATCCATGGCCGGATCAACAGCATCGAGGCGCCGGTGGTCCCGACCAGGTTGGCCAGCACCGCCCCGATGAACAGGAATAAACAATTCACCCAGGGTTTGGCTTCGCCTTTGACGCGGATATGAATGCCGCCGGAAACCACGAAGAGCGATCCGATGAGCGCGATGAAACTGACATACTCATGGGCCACGAGCAGCATCCGCTCCCCGTGGCGCAACACCGCCACGTAATAGATCACGGTGATCAGTCCGAGGCCCAAGGCCACTTTGGGGTAATGATGCTCCCACCAATGTTTGTGGATGAACGGCATCAGCGCGATGCACAAAAGCAGCGCCGCAAAGGGCAGGATCATCACCGGATGCGGATTCACCGCCCCCGCAACGGCGGCGAGCAGCGGCAGGATGGGCAACGGGTCCGGCATGGCCTGCGGAATATGGGAGAAAATGCGCAGGGGGGGAAGCGGGAACTGGCGGGAGCCGGGGGTGTGAAGGCGGGAAAAGGAGAGAAGGGACACTTTCCACAAACCCGGTAGGGCGTCGTTGCCGCGACGCCCTGATCTCCTCTCCGGCGTGGGCAGAAAAGCTGACGGGGAGCCGGAGGCTGGAACATCGCTTTGCTCGTTCCCGGAATATTTGGGCGTCGCGGCAGCGACGCTCTACCAGGTTCAGCTGCTTTTCTCCCGCGCCACCTCTCACCTTGTCTTTCTCCCCCGGTTGGGTCAGAAACTTCGGCATGAACCGCCGAGCCTTTATCCAATCCGCCTCGACCGCCGCTCTCGCTCTCACCGCCCTGCCGGGCTATGCTGCGGAATTTGCCGATCAAAAGAAGCGGGTGGGATTGATCGGATGCGGTTGGTATGGAAAGGCGGATCTCTTCCGCCTGCTCCAGGTGGCGCCGGTCGAGGTGGTCTCGCTTTGCGACGTGGATCAACGGATGCTGGCCGATGCCGCTTCGATGGTCGCCACCCGGCAGGTTTCGAAGAAGAAGCCCCGCACCTATTCGGACTACCGGGAGATGCTCAAGGAAAAGGATCTCGATCTGGTCCTCATCGCCACACCCGACCACTGGCACGCGCTCCCGATGATTGCGGCGTGCCAGGCCGGGATGGACATTTATTGTCAGAAACCGATCGGCGTGGATGTCGTCGAATGCCAGGCCATGCTGGCCGCGGCGCGCAAACATCAGCGGGTGGTCCAGATTGGCACCCAGCGTCGCAGCACCCCGCATCTCATCGAGGCCAGGGATCGCATCATCAAGGAGGGACGTTTGGGAAAGATCGCGCACGTCGAGATTTATTGTTACTACCACATGCGCGCGAGCGGGAATCCGCCGGACATGGCTCCTCCGGCCGATTTCGATTATGAGATGTGGACCGGGCCCGCGCCCAAACGGCCTTACAACAAGATGGTTCACCCCCGCAGTTGGCGCGCCTTTATGGAGTACGGCAATGGCATCGTCGGCGACATGTGCGTCCATATGTTCGACATGACCCGCTGGATGCTCGACCTCGGCTGGCCGCAGCGGATCAGTTCCAGTGGGGGCATCCTTGTGGATAAGGCGAGCAGGGCCAACATCACCGACACCCAAACCGCGACCTTTGATTATGGCGATCGGCAGGTGGTGTGGACCCATCGTTCATGGGGCTCGTCGCCCGACCCGAAGTATCCGTGGGGCGCGACCTTTTACGGCGACAAGGGAACGCTCAAGGCCAGCGTGATGAGCTATGATTTCATTCCCCACGGCAAGGGCGAAGCCATGCACAAGGACGTCACTAATGAGCTCGAGGAATTTCCCGAGGACAAGACGGAGAAGGATTTGGAAAAACACGTCGCCCCGGCCATTCGGGGGCACATGAAGGATCTGCTCACCAACATCGGCACGCGCGGACGGCCGGTGGCGGATATTGAACAGGGATACATCTCGAGCGCCTCCTGCATCCTCGCCAATCTCTCCCAGCAACTCGGCCGGTCGCTCGCCTGGGATCCGGCCAGGGGCGAAGTGGTTGGCGACGCCGAAGCCAATCAATTATTGCGCCGTCCTTATCGCGCGCCCTGGGTGCATCCCGAGGCCGCCACGGTGTAAACCGGGAGAACGGGTTTCGAGGCTGTCGCACCATGCCCGCCCAACCTGACCTCGAACTCGAGGAGGCTTTCGAGCAAAAGCAGATGAGCCGGGCGACCTTTCGGCGCCTGGCGGGATACCTGGGGCCGTATCGCCGCCTCTTTGCCCTGAACCTCGCCTTGACCCTGCTGGCCACGGTCTCGCAGTTGCTCGGACCCAAACTCATCCAGATCGGAATTGATCGGCATCTCACGAACTGGAGTTCCGTTCCCGCGGCCATCCAGGGCATCCTCGTCATCAGTATCCTGTATTTCGTCAACCTGCTGGCCGGTTGGGCGCTTTCCGTGGCCCAGGTGAAAAGCGCGATCCGCGTGGGCCAGGGGATAATGAACGATTTGCGCCTGGCGGTTTTTGAGCATATCCAACGTCTCTCGTTGAGCTACTTCGACAAGACCCACCAGGGACGGATCATTGCGCGCGCGGACACCGACATTGATTCGCTGGACCGGGTGGTGACCTGGGGCGCGAACCAGATGCTGGCCAGCCTGATGACCCTGGCCGGGGTGATTGTGTTGATGCTGGGATACGATTGGCGCCTCTGTGCGGCGGTCAGCGTGGTGCTGCCTCCGCTCTTCGTGGCCACCCGCATTTTTCACATCCATGGGTTGGGGGCTTATCGCAAGGTGCGGGCGCAGACGTCGCGATTGACGGCGGCGATGGCGGAAAATATTTCCGGCGTCCGCGTCGTCCAGGCCTTCGCGCGCGAGGAGGAGAATCTGGCGCGCTTCGAGGAGCTGCATGAAATTCATAATGACCTCAATCTGGCCGCGGCCCGCGTCTTCCACACCTACATGCCGTTCCTGGGTTTCATGTCCGGCGTGGGGGTGCTCATCATCCTGGGCTATGGGGGTTCGCTGGCCATGCGCGGGGAAATCACGGTGGGCGAACTGGCGGCCTTTGCGCTGTATCTCGGGATGTTCTTCGGCCCCATCCAGACCATGGGCGACCTCTACAACGCGGTGCTTTCGAGCGCCGCCAGTGCCGAGCGCATCTTCCAATTGCTCGACACCACGCCCCAGGTGCGGAACCGCCCGGACGCCGTCCCGCTGCCTCCGGTTCGCGGCCACGTCCTCTTCGAGCATGTTTATTTCCGCTATGAAAGCACCCCGCCGGGAACCTGGGTCTTGAAGGATCTCAGTTTCGAGGCGCGCCCCGGCGAAACGGTGGCACTCGTGGGCCACACCGGCTCGGGCAAGACGAGCATCATCAGCCTGATTGCCCGGTTTTATGAGCCGCAACAGGGACGGGTGACCATGGATGGGATCGATCTGCAAACGGCCACCATTGACTCACTGCATGAACAGATCGGGATCGTGACGCAGGAGAATTTTCTCTTCACCGGCAGCGTGATGGAGAATTTGAGTTTCGGGCGGCCCTCCGCGACCGATGACGACGTCATGGCCGCCGCGCGAACCCTCGGCACCCATGACATTATCCTGCGTTTTGCGGAGGGGTATCAGACCAAGGTGGGGGAGCGCGGGGGCAACCTGAGCGCGGGCGAACGGCAGTTGCTCACGTTCACCCGCGCGATGGTGGCCCGTCCGCGGATCCTGATTCTCGACGAAGCCACCAGCGCGGTCGATGCGCAGACCGAACAGGTGATTCAGCACGCGTTGGAAAAACTCTTTGATCGACGCACCTCCTTTGTGGTGGCGCACCGCCTATCAACCGTCCGCCATGCCCATCGGATTCTGGTGCTGAGCCATGGCGAGATCGTGGAGCAGGGGACCCATGACGAATTAATCACGTTGGGTGGACATTACGCGAAGCTGCATGCGGAGTTCATCCGACGTTAGCCTGGAACCCGGGATGCTTGAATGGGAGGACGCCGGGAAAGCGGAGAGGGAAAGGAACTAAAGCCGAAAGACCTGCTGGTCGCGGGCAAACGAATGTTTGATTCCGGTCAGGAGCTTCGCGGCCAGCCGCCGCGTCTGGGCGAGCCGTGCCCAATGGCGCCGGCCCAGATGGATGAAGATCACGCGGCCAATCTCCCGGGCCTGGAGGTATCGGAATAATTTTGCCGGCTCGAAATGGGCCAGTTCGCAGACCAGCACATCGACGGGCCCGTCCAGGAGCGGCTCCAAATCTTCCGGTTTTCCGAGGTCGGCGCTATGTGCGATCCGGCGGTCGCCGGCCTCGATGAGGAAGGAGTAGGCAGCGTAGTCTCCCGGATACTTCCGTTGAAACCGCCGGCGCAGCCCTTCGAGGTGGGAGGTCCGGTGCGGGGTGACGCCGACCTTTCCGTGCCGGACGGACTTCCCCTCGCGGAGCGGCACGAAGCGCAATCGGAATTGAAACAATTCCTCGAAAAGGTAGGCGGCCCTGAGCATTCGGCGAATGGGCCCGATGGCATTCGCGGGAAGATGCACCTCCAAATCCTTGCGCCTCCGTTCCAGCCAGAATCCCTGCATCAACATAAAAAAACCGCCCACGTGATCGCTGTGCAGGTGGGAAAGAAAGATCCGGTCGATGGAATCGTACGGCCTGCCCGAAGCCTTGAAGCTGCGGCTGACCGGTTCGCCGCAATCGATGAGAATCGAGGTCCCTGGCAACTGATAGAGGAAGGAGGAATGATTGCGATCGCCGCAAGCCGCGCCATCCCCCACGCCGAAGCAGGTGAGGGAATGGGGCAACGTCAAGGCGCGCGATTGCACGGCAGAGAAATAGGGGATGTCCCGGAGCGAGGCAAGTCCGCTCCACGTCGCGTTGGCCGCAAGCACGTAACATGGCCTGCCTTTCGGCGTTTTCACCCCTACCCCGTTTAGGGGCGAGGGGGGTCGCGCAGGACGGTTTCGATACTTGGAGCCGGCGAGTGCGCGTGGGTGGGCCACGGTTCCTCGCTCAAGGGCGAGTTCAGACGGATCCCGGGGCAGGCATTCGCTTTGGGAATCAAGATATGATGGCAAAACCGGCACGCAGGACTTGTTTAGTTGCAAACCGGTTAAAGTTCTGTAAAGAATGGCCACCTCAGCCCATGCAAAACGTTGTATCCGTGCCTTCCTGTCATCCCCATTAGGCTCCCGCAGCCATTTTCATGGTGGATGATTTTGGACGGTTTTCGGATCGAGCAGACGGGCCAATGGAAATGACTGTCTTATGAGAAATCGACTTCGGAAAGCGACCTTCCTATCCACGCTTTTACTGGAAGCCGGCGTAGCCGGAATTCAGGCGGCCTCCGTCGGAACAGGCGGCTACACCAACAGTTTTGCCAGCCAGCCTCCCGCGGTGGACTGGGCGACCGCACCCCTGGCGGGGGCGACGGCCGACATCACGACGCCGGCCGGCCTCGATGCCGGCGTGCAGGGGATATCCGCGGCGAGCATCACCGCCCAGGCGGGCCCGGATGCCGCCGATCCCCCGGCCCTTCTGGCCACCGCCGTCTGGAGTTCGACCGGGCTATATCTGCAAACCCGCCCGACCGGAGTGGGAGCGACGCTGCTGCTGTGCTCGCTGGTCAACAATATCGGAGGCGACGCCAGCGCCCTCACCGTTGGTTACGATTTCACCAGGGCCATCCCGGTCGCCGAGGAAGTGGAAGGCCATCGCGCTTATTACAGCCTGACGGGCGCCGCGGGCAGTTGGATGATTATCCCCGAATTCACCTCCGCGGCCCCCGGACGGGTGTCGGCGACCCTCACGGTGGCGTGGCCCGCTGGCGGAACGATCTATTTGCTTTGGGCCGATGAAAATGGTTCGCCCAGTCCCGATACCGCGCAGCAGATCGATAATTTTTCCGCCACAGCCACTCCGTCGACGCTCGTCCCCGCGAGCATCACCAGCCCGCCCCAGCCACAGAACGTCACCGAGCTGGCTCCCGCGAGCTTCACGGTGGGTGCGGCTGGCAATCCGGTGCCGACCTACCAATGGTATAAAAACAATTCGCCGATCGGCGGCGCCACCGCGGTCGCGTATTCCATCGGCTCCGCGCCCCTGGCGGACAACGGCGCCCAATTCAAGGTCGTCGTCGCGAACAGCGTCAGCAATGTCAATTACTCCGTCACCAGCTCCGTCGTGATCCTGACCGTGAATGCCGACATCACCCGTCCGGTGCTGATCGGCGCCATCTCCTCCGGTCCCGATCAAATCGTGGCGCAGTTTTCCGAACGTCTGGCGGCGGCCAGTGTCGCCAGCCTGGCCAACTATTCCGTGACCGCCCAGTCCGGAAACCTGACCGTTTCGGGAGCGATGCTCGACCCGTCGCAGACCAATCTCCTGCTCAACGTCAGCGCCCTGAGCGTGGGGAGCACCTACACCCTCACCGTCAATGGCGTGACCGATCAATCCGCCGCGGCCAACCGGATCGCCACCAACAGCCAGGCGCAGTTCACCGCGGTGAGCTACACCCTGTCCGACATTGGCGCGCCGGCGTCGGCCGGGTCGTTGACCAGCGTGGGCAATGGATTTGATATCGTGGCCGGCGGAACAAATATCTCCGGGACCTCCGATCAATTCACCTACAACTACCGTCCCCTCGCCGCGGATTTTGATGTGAAGGTGCGGGTGGCGGGCTTGGGGTTGTCGGACACCTGGGCGAAGGCCGGGTTGATGGCGCGGGAAACTCTGAATGCGAACAGCCGTTATGCCGCCGCCATGGCTACGCCAGGTTTGGCCGGAACGATTTTCCAGGCCCGCGTCACGGCCGGGACCGTGGCCACCAGTTCCGGTTCGTTCCCGATCAATTATCCCCATACCTGGCTGCGACTCAAACGGATGGGCGACGTGTTCAGCGGTTATGCGAGTGTCGATGGCGAAAACTGGATGCCTCTTGGTTCGGCCACTCTGAGCGGAGCGGTCCGGCCGATCTACCTCGGCATGGCCGTGTTGAGCGGCAACGCCAGCCAGCGCACCACCGCGCAGTTTCGCGATCTGCAGGACGTGGCCGGGGGGACCATTGGCGGAGTCTCCCTGCTCATCGAGCCACCCGGTCCCTCGACCCGGCGCACGGGTTTGGTGATTACGGAAATCATGTACAAGCCGACGCGGCGCCAGGACGGCCGGATTTTGGATTTTGTTGAACTCCATAATTCCAACCCGTTCTATGAGGATATCAGCGGATACAAGCTGACGGGGGACATCGATTTCGTCTTTCCGGCGAACACGATTCTTCCGGGCGGCGCCTATCTGGTCGTGGCCAAGGTGCCGGCGGATATCCAGAGCATCTATGGTCTCAATAACGTGATGGGGCCCTATGGAAGCAACCTGACCACGCAGGGGACCCTCCGGTTGCGGAACAAGGAGAGCGCCGTTTACCTGGAGATTCCCTACTCCAACCTGGCACCGTGGCCGGTCGCGGCCGATGGGACCGGGCATTCGCTCGTCCTGGCGCGGCCTTCCTATGGCGAAGGGAATCCCGAGGCGTGGGCGATCAGCGATACGGTGGGCGGTTCCCCGGGACGTTTTGATGGGGTGGCGTCCAGTCCATTGCGCTCGGTCCTGATCAATGAATTCCTGGCCAACACCGATCCGCCGCTGGTCGATTACATTGAACTGTATAATCACGGCAACCAGCCCGTGAATATTTCCGGATGCAGCCTGAGCGATGAGGCGCAGACCAACAAGTTCATCATCCCCACCAACACCGTCATCCCGGCTCGCGGCTTTGTCGTCTTCTCGCAACCGCAACTTCCCTTCGGCTTGAGCTCGGGCGGGGAAACCCTTTTCTTCCGCAGCGCCGACAACTCGCGCGTGTTGGATGCCGTCCAGTTTGAAGCGCAGGCCAGCGGGGTCTCCTCCGGACGCCATCCCGATGGCGCCTCCGCGATCGCAGCCCTCGCGTCCCGCACGCCCGGAACCCCGAACAGCCCGCTCCTCGTCAATGACGTCGTCATCAATGAAATCATGTATGAACCGCTCTCCGGGGACAGCGATGACGAATATGTGGAGCTATACAACAAGGGGGCGGGCTCGGTGAACCTGGCCGGCTGGCGGTTTGTCTCCGGGATCAAATTTGCGTTCCCCTCCAATGCCGTCCTCGGCGCCGGCCAGTACCTGGTGGTGGCGCGGGATGTCACCAATCTCCTGGCGCATTATCCCAATCTAAATACCACGAACACCTTTGGCAGCTTTGATGGGTCGCTCGCCAATGGCGGCGAACGGCTGGCCCTGGGCTGCCCGGATTTTGCGGTGAGCACCAATGGCCAGGGACAGGTCGCCACCAACGTGGTTTATGTGGTCATGGATGAAGTGACCTACGGGGTGGGGGGCAACTGGGGTCTCTGGGCCAATGGCGGCGGCAGCAGCCTGGAATTGATCGATTCCCGCAGCAACCATCGGCTCGCCCACAACTGGACCGACAGCGACGAAACCGCCAAGGCTCCGTGGACCACCGTGCAGGCCTTCGGCGCCATGGATCTGGGCGCCGGGACGGCCAACTTGATTGAAATTCTCGCCCTCGGGGAGGGGGAATATCTGGTGGACAACGTGGAGGTTTTCCAGGGAACCAATGGACCCAATCTCGTCGCCGCGGCCAATGCCACTTTTGAATCGGGCCTGGGCAACTGGCAGTCCCGCGGGACGCATATGCGGTCCAGCCTCGAGGCGAGTGGCGGCTTTGGCGGCGGGCAATGCCTGCATGTGCGGGCCAGCGAGCGTGGCGACAGCACGGCCAACCGGAACACCTGCACCCTCACCACTCCCTCCGGCCTGGTCACCATCCGCGCCCAGGTCCGCTGGTTGAAGGGTTGGCCGGAATTGCTTTTCCGTCTTCATGGCAACTGGATGGAAGCGATCGGCCGCCTGAAGCTGCCGACCAATCCCGGCACCCCGGGCGCCCGCAACAGCGCCACCATCCCCAACGCCCCTCCGGCGATCTACGAAGTAAACCACGCCCCGGTCCTCCCCGGGGCCAATGAACCTGTGG
>Ga0163144_10019085_pt1 | contig 13816 bp, 8 predicted proteins | sample OliLak19BULKMAT1_FD_123175 | JGI IMG/M metagenome (GOLD analysis project Ga0163144, IMG submission 123175) | Freshwater microbial mat bacterial communities from Lake Vanda, McMurdo Dry Valleys, Antarctica - Oligotrophic Lake LV.19.BULKMAT1 | ecosystem: Environmental > Aquatic > Freshwater > Lake... | reverse complement strand
TGGGGTGCTGGTGATCTGGCCGTCGGGTGACGTGATTCCCAAATCCGGCGAACTCGTTGACCTGCTGCCCGGTGTTTTCGGTGACAATACCCTGTTCGGCGCGACGCCCGTCGCATTGAAATCTGCCGGCCTTCCCGAGCGGTTTGCTAAGCTGCGTTCGCGCGACTTCGTGCCCTCGTCCGACGCAAGGCAGATTCCTGGTGTCGGAAAAGTCATCGGCGCGTCGGCGCCGCGCGGGTTCGGAAACGTCGTCGCGCTCGCGCCGGACGTTGCGCAGCTTCAGTTCGATTCTCCCGACACGACGCGCGCCTTCTGGGAGCCGATCGTCGGCCGACTGATTCGTATCCCCGACCCGAAGAACAACGCGAACACCTACAACTCCGCCGAAGAGGGGAAGCGGTCGCTGGCGATGCAATACGTGATGGACCTGATCGGCACGATTCCGGGCGTGGGGCGTTTCGATTTCAAGTACGTCGCGATCGTATTGTGCGGGCTGATTCTGGTGGTCGGACCGGTCGACTATTTCGTCTTGCGTAAGGCCGGCCGTCAGCCGCTCACGTGGCTGACGACCGCGGGCTGGATCGTAGTCGTGACGACTGCGGCGCTGCTGGCGGGGCGGTGGATGAAGAGCGGTGACTTGCACCTGCGCACGCTCCGACTGGTCGATCAGGCTGACGGCCGTGTCGTTGGGTCGTCGGAGGTCGTCTGCGTCTACTCACCTTCGACGGCGGCGTACGACGTTGCGGTCGACCCCGCGGGATGGTGGCGACCGGCGGCCCCCGAGCAAAACTACTACCGTCGAGAGCCGACCGCGAGCACGATGTATTTTCAACAGGATTCGCATGGCAGCCGCGTCGCGTCCGGCGCGCTTCAGATCAACATCTGGAACCTGAGTTTCCTTGAAGGCCGGAACATCGGTACGGGCGACCCGGTCGTCGAGGTCACGGCGCAGGTTGCCAAAGGTCGCGAGTCGATGATCGCGCGCGTGGTCAATCACTCTGTGGGTAGGTTGTCGGGATTGTCGGTACGGACGCGCGCGGGCGTATGGAAGTCCGATCAGACGGTCGCCGCGAAAGAGTCTCTGGACGTCACGATGGTGTGGGATTCAACCGATACCGGCGCGACGACGAGCGAGGACATGCTCAGACAGAATCTCCAATACCCCCAATCCAATGGCGCGACGCCCGCCGCCTTGCGTCTGGAGTCGACGCTCGAATTATCATCGGAGCGGTCGGCGGGTGCATTGAACTGGATCAATTCTTCGGACGAGCGCGCCGTATTTCTGGCCGCGTCATCTGACATGCCCGGCGACGTCAAACTCAATGGCGACGCCCCGCGCGAGGCACACTGGATGATCGTTCGAAGCCTCCTGACACTCACGCCAGGTGAAAAGTAAAAATGACCCCGACGTGAGCGCATCACTCTGATTCGCGAACGCTGCAGGTCCACGAGCGACCCGTTCGAGTTCAACGAGATACGTATGACTCAGATGACGACAGAGTCGATTCCAACCACCTTACCCGTCGCACCGCGCACGCCCGCGATCGAGACCGTGCGGCTTTACAAAAAGTATGGCCAGCTCACCGCGCTAGACCACCTGTCGCTCGAACTCGAGCCGGGCGACGTATTCGGCTTCATCGGACCCAATGGCGCCGGGAAATCCACGACCATGAAAATCCTCGCCGGCCTGCTCGAACCGACCGGCGGGGAGGCGCGCGTGCTCGGCAAAGACGTCCGCACCAACGGCGACTTCGTCCGGCGTAATGTGGGCTACATGCCCGACTCGTTTGGCGTTTACGAAGACCTGAAAGTTTCAGAATATCTGGAGTTTTTCGCCAGCGCCTACGGCGTGCCTCGCAAGGAGCGACGCAAGATCGTCGGTCAGGTGCTGGAACTGACGGACCTGAACTACAAGCAGGACGCGCTGGTCGATTCCCTGTCCCGCGGGATGCAGCAAAGGCTCGGGCTCGCGCGGGTGCTCGTGCACGACCCGCCCATTTTGCTCCTCGACGAACCGGCGTCCGGACTCGACCCGCGCGCACGCATTGAGATTCGGGAATTGCTGAAAGAGCTGCAGCGCCTCGGTAAGACGATCATGGTCTCAAGTCACATCCTGTCGGAGCTCGGCGAGTTTTGTAACAAGCTCGGCATCATCGAGCGCGGCAAGCTCGTGGTCTGCGGATCGATCAGCGACCTCATGGCCCGCGCCAAGACGCACGCGATCGTGCACGTACGCGTCGTCGGCCCGGCGGGTGTGTCGAAGGAGTGCCTCGAACGTGACCCGCGCGTCGCGCAGGTCGACGTGTCCGCCGACGGTGAGTTGCTCGTCACGATCGCCGACGTGAGCGTGCACCATCATTTCGTGATCGAATTGTTACTCAACGCGGGAATCCAAATCGAAAGCGTCGCGCCGCAGCAATTGAAACTGGAAGACGTGTTCCTGAGACTGACCAAGGGGATCGTCCAGTAGCGGCACACGCGTGCAACGTAGCGCGGGCTTCCGGCCCGGGCTACGTTGCGCTTGCGCGTCGGCTTTGAGCTGGAAGCCCGTGCTGCGATTCAACTCGCGCCCTATTTCAAGAATAATTCAATCACAGGGATTGCGACGTTCGGCTTGTCTTGGGGAAGATTCAGAACTAGCGTGTCAGGATTCGCGCCGATTTGCCCGGCGTGCCACTCGTCCATGCCAAGCTGCACCTCGCTCGCGTCGTTTAGCAGTTGCGCATACTCGACTTTTCCGGCCAATCCGTCGAGTTGCAAGTGCTTGTAAGGCCAGGCAAAACTATGGACGTACAGGCGTTTGGCCTGTGGGTTGTACGTCAACCGTGCATCGACCGGCGTCTTAAACTCCGCAGGGGCCTGCGTGCACCCGTAAATGCTGCGCGAGTGGCGTTTCATCCAGTCACCGATGCCGGCGAGGCGGGCAAGCGCACGTTCGTCGAACTCACCGCGCCCGGTCGGGCCGACGTTCAACAGAAAATTGCCGCCTTTGCTGACGCAGTCGATCAGCGTGCGGATCAGTTCTTCGCTGCTGCGCCACGATTTTTCGTCACGGTGGTAGCCCCAGCTTCCGCTGAAGGTTTGACAGGCTTCCCAAACGACGGGCGTGCCGTTGAATTTCACCCACTCGCGCGGCTGCGCCTGCTCGGGCGTTTTGAAATCCCACGCGCCCAGCGGATGGTCGTCGGGCAGGTTCAAGCGGTCGTCGATCAAAATTTTCGGCTGCAGGTCGCGAATAAGTTTCAGCAGCTTTTCGCTCTGCCAATCGTCCTTGCCCTTGCCGAACGCAGACCCGCGGCCATCCTTGTCGGGGTAGCTGAAGTCGTACCAGAGGACGTCGACTTGGCCGAACTCGGACAATAACTCCTTCGTCTGGTTGTAAAGATACTCCGCGTACTTGTTCTGGTCGCGGCCGACGTTCAACTGCTCACGATCCTTGTGCTCTCGATAAGGTCCGATTTTGTTGTCGAGGACGAAGTGCTCGTGGTGCCAGTCGATCAGAGAGTGATAGAGGCCGACGCGCAGGCTCTTCTTCCGAAATGCGTCGACCATCGGCCGAAGCAGGTCGCGCCGCGCGGGCGTGTTGGGGGCTTTGAAATCAGTGTGCTTGCTGTCCCACAGGCAGAACCCCTCGTGGTGCTTGGTCGTAATGACGAAATACTTCATCCCCGCATTGGCCGCAGCGTTGGCCCAGAGTTCGGGGTCGTACAGGTCGGGGTCGAAGTGCTTGAAATACCGGCGCTCGTACTCGGTCTTCTCGATTTTCTCGTTGTGCTGAAGCCACTCGTGACGACCGCCGAGCGAATACAGGCCCCAGTGAATGAACATGCCGAAGCGTTCATTGACGAACCATGATGAATCACCTTTGGTCGGAAGCGTTTGAAGCACGGAGAAATCCTTTCAGTGAGGGATCGATTCGGAGCTAAACGGTAGCAGGCGGCGTTCTATCGTGCAATCGTTCGCACACAACGAAAAAAAGTAATATTTTCCGGTCCCTGCCGGGTAACGCATAACGCGGGGCGGGCCTCATACGTTCGGAAGATTGACGGATCGCGCCTCACCTGCGAGCCTCGACGAAGATTTACTGAGGATCCATCATCATGTCAGATTCGGCACCCTCGACAGCCCACACTTTAAAGCCGGTCGAACTAAAGCGCCTTGAAGAAGACGACGTTCGCGCCGCCAACTGGAAGCGGTGGGGGCCTTACTTGTCAGAACGGCAATGGGGCACGGTGCGCGAGGACTATTCCGCCGACGGCGACTGCTGGAACAGCTTCACGCACGACGACTCGCGCAGCCGCGCGTACCGCTGGGGCGAGGACGGGCTGCTCGGCATCTGCGATCGCGAGTGCCGGTTGTGTTTTGCATTATCACTCTGGAACGACCGCGATTCGATCTTAAAGGAGCGCCTCTTTGGGCTGACCAATCCACAGGGCAATCACGGGGAGGACGTAAAGGAATCGTATTTCTACGTCGACTCCACACCGACGCATTCGTACATGAAGGCGATCTACCAGTACCCGCAGGCGGCGTTCCCGTACGAGCGATTAGTCGAAGAAAACGCGCGCCGGCGCAGGGATGAGCCGGAGTTTGAAATTCAAGACACCGGCGTGTTTGATGAAGGCAAATACTTCGACGTGCAGGCCGAGTACGCCAAAAACACGCCTGACGACGTCTTGATTCGCATCACCATCACCAACCGCGGCCCCGTCGCGGCGGCGGTGCACGTGTTACCGACGCTCTGGTTTCGTAACACGTGGTCGTGGGGCTGTAAACACGAAGGCTGCGAGCTCAAGCCGCGGCTCAAGCGCGCGTCGGAGGCGAGCGTCCAATGCGACCACGAGACGCTCGGCCGATTTCATTTCTTTGCCGAGCCGGTAGAGGGTGAGGAACAGCCAAGGCTGCTTTTCACCGACAACGAATCGAACCTCGTCAAACTCTTCAAAGCTGAGAACTACACGCCGTACGTCAAAGACGCTTTCCACGAGTACGTCACGCGCGGAAATGTGAACGCGATCAACCCGCGCGAGTACGGCACCAAATGCGCCGCGTACTATCTCGTCTCCATCGAACCCGGCCAAAGCGCTTCTTTCCGGATGCGCCTCAGCTCCGAAGCAGAGAAGCCTTCCGTTCCCTTCGGACTTGATTTCGATCGCGTGTTTAAAAAACGCCTCGCCGAGGCCGATGAGTTTTACAAGTGGCGCGTGCCGCAAAACGTCTCTCTGGAACAGCGGAACATTGCGCGTCAGGCGTACGCGGGCCTTCTGTGGAGCAAGCAGTTTTATCACTACGTGATCGACGACTGGATTGACGGTGACCCCGCGCAACCGCCGCCCCCGCGGTCGCGCCGACGCGGGCGCAACGTCGACTGGCGGCACGTATTCGCGCGCGACGTGTTGTCGATGCCCGACAAGTGGGAATACCCGTGGTTCGCGGCCTGGGATCTGGCGTTTCACATGATCCCGATGGCGCGGCTCGACCCGAAGTTCGCCAAGGACCAGCTTAGCCTGCTCCTGCGCGAGTGGTACATGCACCCCAACGGTCAAATCCCCGCTTACGAATTTACGTTCGACGACGTGAACCCGCCCGTTCACGCCTGGGCGGTCTGGCGCGTCTACAAAATGACCGGCCCGCGCGGCGGGCGCGACACGTTGTTCCTCTCCCGCGCGTTTCAAAAACTCCTCATGAATTTCACGTGGTGGGTCAACCGCAAAGACGCCACCGGTAAAAACGTCTTCGGCGGAGGCTTCCTGGGCATGGATAACATCGGCGTGTTCGACCGTAACGCGCCCATGCCCAACGGCGCGCACCTCGAACAGGCCGACGGCACGGCGTGGATGGCGTTCTACTGCGTCACCATGCTTTCGATGGCGCTGGAACTGGCCGTCGACCGGCCCGAATACGAAGATACCGCCAGCAAGTTCTTCGAGCATTTCGTCGCCATCACCGACGCCATGCACACGCTCGGCGGCACCGGTCTGTGGGACGAACAGGACGGCTTCTACTACGATCAAATCTACACGCCCGCCGATGACGTCACGCGTAAGCTGCGTATTCGCTCGCTCGTCGGCCTCCTGCCCGTCATCGCGGTCGAAGTGCTCGAATCGCGGCAGATTGATCGGCTTCCCGGTTTCAAAAAACGCACCGCGTGGTTCCTCAAACAACGCGCCGACCTCGCCCGTTACATCACCTACATGGAAAAATGCCCCCACGATGGTGGCACCCACTACCTGCTCGCGATCCCTTCAAAAGAGCGCCTCGCCAGTGTCCTTCGTTACATGCTCGACGAGAAAGAATTTCTGTCCCCGTTCGGTATCCGCTCGCTGAGCAAAATCTACAAGGACAAGCCCTTCGTCGCCGCCGCCGACGGGAAGGAATGGAAGGTGCGCTACACGCCGGGTGACAGTGATACCAGCATGTTCGGCGGCAACTCCAACTGGCGCGGCCCCGTCTGGTTCCCCATTAACTTCCTCCTCATCGAAGCCCTCGAACGCTATGACTTGTTCTACGGCGACGATTTCAAAATGGAGTTTCCCACGGGCTCGGGGAATCTGATGACGCTGAAGCAAATTGCGCGCGATTTGGCGGCGCGGCTCGTGAAGCCGTTCGAGGCAGACACGCACGGGAACCGGCCGGCGCTCGCGTCCGACGGACGATTTGCACAAGTCGATTCGATGAAATCGCTTCACCTTTTTCATGAATTCTTCCACGGCGATAATGGCCGGGGACTTGGAGCAAGTCACCAGACCGGCTGGACGGCTCTGGTCGCGCGGTTGATCGAGTTTGGGAGAGCTGCTCCGGAAAAACGCTGACAGTCCGTCATGCCGGAAATGTTCAAGGCGTCAACGTGCGTGCCGAAGCTGCCGGCAGTTCGCGGTCGTCTTTCATCTGCACGCCGCTGAGACTTCGACGGAGTGATTGCGTGACAAGGTACGCGATCGTGTCGCAGGCCATTTCGATATCAAATCCGGATTGCGACAAATCTTGCTGACGGCGGCGACCATTTCCGGCGTCAACCCCGGCGACAATTCCCGTAGCGCGTCCATGGTCGTTTCGTAGCGTAATAGCCATTCGCGAGACTGTCCGACGGTTAACCCGTTGAGCGGCGCGAACGCCGCAGGGTCGTGTGTGTCGAGGATCAGACGGGAGACCTCGTCCGACTCGTACGGGACGACGAGCTCTTTCAGAAAAACCGTCAAGGGCAAGTCAGACGAAACAGTCTGCGCCGCGACGCGCTCGCGCGCACTCGTCGCGCCGACGCGCGCGAGGCAGTCGCCGTTCCGCTCGGGCGTGGCCTTGGCGAGGACTTCCTTCAGGTCGTCGAACGTCCACGTCGTGCCGCGAAGTTGTGTGTTGTATCTGCTCATGGGTCGGACGAAAGCTGCCTCTACACGCGGCTCTGAAAATGGGGAGCGGCCAACCCCCATTTCGCGAAAGTCGGTTGGACTGCCTGCCGTTTCAATGCAAACCCGCACGTGCTCGCCGTGCGAACGTCTTCCGCCGTTCATTGACCTGTCGAGGCGCGTCGTTTACCGCGTCGGCCGGACCGACGACAGGAGGTTGGCAACGATCATGATCCCCGCGACCCCAATAATGAACGCGACGATCAGGCCGAGGCCGAACTTGAAGATCGGCGGTAAGTCTTCCTCGTAAATCGGGACGTCCGGAAGGATCAGCAGCAGCGTGCACGAGAGCGTCGCCATCACCAGCAGGACGATCGCCCACCCGGTCATGAAGACCCGTGGCCAGCCGGGTGAGACTCGAAAGATCGCGACCACCGGAAACATCATCATCGCACACGCCAGTGCCCCGTATCCCGCCCGGGAGACGCCGAACACGAACTGCGCCACCAACATCACCACCGCGACCGCGCTCAGGAGCAGCAGGGCGTCGGACTGTCGTCGCTGGTCGTCGAAAAGGGCGTGCCTGCCGAGCTTGTCGAGGCGTAGCAGGCTATTGAACAACGGTTCGCCGAGCCAGGTCATCAGGACAAAGCCGAGATAGACGGTAATCACCGGCAAGGTGAACGGCGCCACCATCGGGAAGACATTACCGAGCATTGTCAGAGCCTGATACGCGACGTACAGGCCGATGATCACGCCCCACTGCGCCCGGTTGGAGAGCCGCGACATCCACAGAAAATATCCGAGCAGCGTGCGGTAGACGACGTTACGCGCCTTCATTGCCTCGACCACTCCCGCGCGGGCCCATTCCAACTGCGGGTCGAGGCGCAACGCCTCGCGGAAATGTTCGAGTGCGGGCTGGTGGCGCGCGCGGTTGAGCATGGCCCATCCGTGGTTGGCGTGGGCGAAAGCGTCTTCGGGGTTGCGTTCGAGCGCGCCGTCGATCGTTGCGTCGGCCTCGTCGCGCCGGCCGAGTTTGACGAGGCTCATCGCACGGAGGTTGGTGCAGACGTCGTGGTCCGGGTCGGATTCCAGCCCCTGTTCGGCCGACTCCAGCGCCAGCGTCCACTGGCCTTTTTCCAGATGAATCGCCGACTGAAGGCCGTGGTAGTTGGGGTCGAACGGCTCGCGTTCGATCGCCTGGCCGATCGCTTCGAGCGAATCGTCGTAACGGTGCCGGTCGTACATGACCTTCGCACGGACGTAATGCGCGAACGACAAGTCCGGTGCCAGCCCCGTCGCCGAAGTTGCTTCTTCCGACGCCTCGGGAAATCGCTTCTGCTCGGCCAGACACAGCGCGAGCATGGAGTGGGCGTAGGCGTTGTCGGGGTCGGTCGACAACGCCAGACGCAGTTCCCGCTCGGCGTCGACGAGGCGACCCTGGGATTGCAGCAACAGCGCTCGTTGGATGGTGACAGACACACTCGATCCCGATAGACCCGTCCGATCCCGGTCCGGGCACGCCCGGCGACACACGAAAGTCGGCGAGTCGGTCAGAACCTCATCGACACTATTCATCGCGATGGAGCGTGGGTCAACTAAACTACAGCTTTAAATATTTCAGGATCTCATCGTAAGTCCCGCCTTGGTTGGAGTAGAGGGCGTAGTTTTTGGCCGTCCCAAACCAGTCCCGCGTCGTCGGCTTCAGCCCGGCGGCGGCGTGAAGAAGGTCTTTGGTGGTGATCGGCTTCGGGATGCCGGCCTTCATCGCTTCTTTAAGTTTGGCCTCGATCGCTCCGTCGACCACACCCTTGAGATCGGCGCCGCTGAAGCCTTCAGTTTTCTTCGCGACCGCGTCATGATCGATGTCGTCGACGGGGCGGTCCTTGAGCAGAACCTTGAGGATCGCCGCCCGCGCCGGCGCGTCGGGAGGGGGGACGAACAGGACACGGTCGAACCGCCCCGGTCGACGAAAGGCATTGTCGACGTGCCACGGCGCGTTGGTCGCGGCCAGGATCAGCACGCCGTCGTTGTCACCACTTACGCCGTCGAGTTCCGACAGGAACTGGTTGATGAGGTGACGCCCGCCGTGCGTGCGCATGTCGGTGCGGCTGGCGGCCAGGGCGTCGACCTCGTCGAAAAAAAGCACGCACGGCTTGCTCATCCGCGCCTGCTCGAACACGTCGTGTAAATTCTTCTCACCCGACCCGATCCACATGTCCATGACTTCTGAAATGCCGACTGGAATGAAGCCAGCCTTGATCTCACCGGCGGTCGCGCGCGCGAGGAAGGTTTTGCCACAGCCGGGAGGGCCGTACAGAAGAATTCCGCCGCCCGGCTTTTTGCCGTAGGCCTTGTAAAGGTCGGCGTGCGTAAGCGGATGAATGATCTTCATCCGGATTTCGTCCTTCAGTCCTTCCAGCCCGCCGACGTCGTCGAAGCGGATCGTCGGGCGCTCCAGCGCGGGCCCTCGACGCTCGGACGGACCGTCACCGAAGGGGAGGTCGTCGTCGAAAAAATCGTCGAAATCCGGCATCCCCGGCACGGGGCGCGGCGTTTGCAGGCCGAGCTGTTTGGCCAGCGCCGGATCGGAAGACGCGGCGTCAATGTCGATCGCGCGGCGATACTGTCGCGCCGCGCGGTCGACGTCACCGCGCTGATGGAGCAGGCGGGCGTACAGCACCAACACGGTCGCATACACGTTCGACGACTTCGCCAATTCTTCGACCACGACCAGCGCTTCCGACGATTTATCCTGTTTGAAAAACGCATGAGCCAGGCCCGACTTGAGCTTGACGTTCGCGGGGTCGAGCGCCAAACCGACGCGATATTCCTTCTCCGCTTCGGCGGGCTGCGCGGTTGCCAGTAGCGCGTCGCCATACGCGAGGCGTCGCGTCGCGTCGTCGGGCACGGAAGCGACGGCGTCGCGTAGCCGGTTGAGTCGGTCTTTTTTCATTCTTCGTCACCTAATAGGCGTCGGCAGGCGAGCCCGTCGGCTAACGGGGTCGGATCGGCATCGAGCGGCTGATGCTGCACCCACTCTTCAACAGACCCGTCGTTTGAAAGGATACTGATTTCCACTTCGATTTCGACGCCCCTGTCCGTACGATGCACGTCGATGTCAGAAGCTCACCACGACTCAGACGACGCCCGGCGAGACTCGCCCTGGCACGCGACGCACGACGCCGACGAATTGATCGACGTCGCGCACGACGCGTCGGCCGGTGACGTCGCGACCCGGATCGAAGACATGCCCGCCGCCGACGGGGCTTCGGTGATGTCGAACATTTCCGTCGAGCGCGCCGCACAGGTCGCCGAGTACCTCGACCCCGATACCGCGGGCAACATCCTCGCCGAGATGGACGCGACGCTCGCGGCGTCGGTCATCACCGACATGGGAGCGCCCGAGGCGTCACTTGTGCTGGCGGCGATGGACCCGGACGACCGGGTCGACATTCTCGACCACCTGCCGCAGGAGCTTCACGACCAGCTCGTCCTGGAGCTTTCCCCCGAAGACGCCGCCGAGGTTCGTGACCTTGAACAGTACGCCCCGGACAGCGCCGGTGGGATCATGACCACGCAGGTCACCGCACTGGCCGAGGGGTACAACGTCGAAGAGGCGATCGCCGAGCTGCGCCGTATCAGTGAAGAGCTCGAGCAGATGTTTTACGTCTATGTCGTCGACCAGCGGCGGCACCTCGTCGGCGTGCTGTCGATGCGCGACCTGATCCTCGCGAAGCCGGCGCGTCGGCTTAACGAAATCATGCGGGGTAATGTCGCGAGCGTTCCGGCAACAATGGACCAGGAGGAAGTCGCGCGCATCATGCGCCGTTACGGGTACCTCGCGATGCCCGTCGTCGACGCGCGCAACCGGCTCGTCGGGCTGATTACCGTCGACGACGTGGTCGACGTTCTTGAAGAAGAGGCGACGGAAGACCTTCAGCGCCTCTTCGGCGCCGGTGCCGAAGAACGCCTGACCAGCGCCTGGCATTTCAGCTTCCGCAAGCGCGTCGGGTGGTTGATCGTGAACCTGGGTACGGCCTTTCTTGCAGCGGCTGTCGTCGGGCTGTTCGAGTCGACCATCACCAAGCTCGCGATTTTGGCCGCATACATGCCCATCGTCGCGGGCACGGGCGGGAACGCTTCGGCGCAGGCGATGTCGGTTTCGATCCGCGGAATCAGTCTGGGCAAGGTCGATCGCAAACTGATGCTTCATGTGATTCGACGGGAGTTGATCGTGGGGCTGCTGACCGGGCTGGTAATCGGCACCATCACTGCCGTGATTGCGTTCGTGTTTCATGCGAGTGAAATGACCGGCAAACAAACGCTCGCGCTCGGCGCCGTGGTCTTCGTCGCGTTACTGACCAACCACACGCTCGCCTGCGTGAGCGGGGCGGGCATCCCATTCGTGATGAAGCGCCTGGGCTTCGACCCCGCGCAAAGTGCGACGATTTTTGCCACCACGGTCACCGACGTCGCGGGGTTCTTCACGCTCCTGGGGCTGGCGTATCTTGCGATGGGCTGGCTCACCGGCGGTTGAGTGCGCCGACGACGAGTCCCAACTGCTTCGACGCCTCGATCATGCCGTCCACTCTTGCAGGCGCGTCGTCGCGGTCCAGAAGGCCGTCGAGTTCGGCAAGGCGTTTTTCATATTCAATCATGCCCTCACGCAGGTCGGAGCCTCCGCGCCAGAGGCGCAGCGTATCTCCCGTCACCGCGCGCAACGCCAGCGTACGAAGTTGTGCGATACAAGGACGTGCTTCGTCGATCCGTCCCGTCCGAACGGCGACCCCGAGTTCGGCGTCGATGCGCTTCATGTCTCGTAACGTCTGCGCCGGAGCGGGATAGAACGCGTAGAAGCCCGTGACGACAAACGCAACGCACCCACCGATCAAAAGCACAGGCAGCACGGAGCGCGGTAACGGCCTGTTCCACCGCGAGGGAACGGACCGATCGACCCGCGCCCCTGCCGGCAGAACACGCACGAGCGCGACGGCAGCCAATGCCACGAGCGACACTCCCTGTGTCGTGCCCGACTCACGGAGCAGTAGTCGACCGGCCGTCGCGCGCGGGCCGCGCTTGTCGTTCTCTCCCATGTGGAAAGGCCGGCCTGTTTCGTCGAAGGCGTGTGAATCCTCCACGGCGACCTTCGTCGAATCGAACAGCGCCGCGTCGACTGCGAACGCCGGCATTAGTGTGATGACGAGCGTGACGGCCGTCGAAACCAACGCAAACTTCAAACCACGCTCGCGTAGCAGAAGCGTAAAAAGCCCTGCGTTAAGGCCCGGTCCAAAGACCAGCCACAACAGAATGGCTCCGGGGGCCGTCCCGAGTAGGTAGATTTGTGACGCCTGCATCATCCCCGTCTCGGGGGTGATGGGTGCTGCAGTCGTGACCAGGGCGACCATCGGCAGGTTCGTCCACGACGGTTCGAACAATCGTTCTCCGACCGACCCGCGCTCGACGAGCGCCGCTGACACGCCCGCCGTCAACAGCGCGATCAACACATGAAGACCCGCCGGCCCCACGAGCATGGCCGAAGCCCGACGCAAAAAGCCCCGAGAATCGGACGCGCTGAGTTTAGTCGTAGTCTCGTCAGTGCTCCGCGTGAAGATCGCCTGAACGACGCCGCCGCACGCGACGGCCGTCAGGACAACTCCGAGCATGATTGCGATCATCACACTTGGCCCGACTTGGCTCAATCCGTACGCCAACGAAAGTGGATTGATCGCGCCCACTGCCACGACGAAGCCGACGAGCGGCCCCGCTCGCACCCCGCCGCGGCAGAGCGCGAGTACGATCGGGATCGCGCCGATCGACGAAACCGGAACGAGTACCGCCGCCAAGACGGCGCGGAAGATTCCGGGCAGCGAGGGCGCGAACCAGCGTTGCAGCGTTGGCGGGGGACAGAACGCACGGAGCGCCCCCGCGATCAACAATCCGGCGAGGAGGCTCGGTGCGTTGTTGAGCAGGCCCTGACCCGCGCGAAGGACGACGATCCAGAATGTTTCGCTCATCGTTTGACCTCGACTGGGACGGCGACCGATCGGATCACCCCTTCGATCACGGCGCGCGCGTCGGCGCGCTCGCACCCGAGCCGGACGTCCAGCACGGGTCCGGCGACGTGCTGAATGTCGTCGGGGGTGACGAACGCCCGGCCGTTCAAGTAAGCGTGCGCCTGTGAGACGCGCTGCCACGTCAGCAGCCCGCGCGGGCTCACGCCGATCGAAATTCTGGGGTGCCCGCGCGTCGCGTTGGCGAGGTCGACCAGATACGCCCGAAGTGAAGGTGCGACCGTAACAGCGGCGACGCGCTGCTGCAGTGCGTGAAGCTGTCCGACACCGATCAACGCACCGGGCAACTGCGAGTCCCGCTCGCAACAATGCCCGACGGCACCGGCGAGCATGTCCAACTCGTGCGCACGGTCCGGATACCCGACGCTCAACTTCATCGCGAAACGATCGAGCTGGGCT
>Ga0163144_10019082_pt1 | contig 13818 bp, 9 predicted proteins | sample OliLak19BULKMAT1_FD_123175 | JGI IMG/M metagenome (GOLD analysis project Ga0163144, IMG submission 123175) | Freshwater microbial mat bacterial communities from Lake Vanda, McMurdo Dry Valleys, Antarctica - Oligotrophic Lake LV.19.BULKMAT1 | ecosystem: Environmental > Aquatic > Freshwater > Lake... | reverse complement strand
TTGACGGCGGGTTTCTTGGCTTCGAGGAAGAATTTCCGCTGGCCGTGCAGGGTGAAGGCGCAGTCGGGAGCCTTGACGTGAGGACCGATGCGGAGGGCGTCCTCGTGAATGACATCGCGATATTGCGGGGCGAGGCCCTGGGCGTTGTCCATGTCCCAGCCGAGCGCGGCGAAGAAGGGATCGAGAAACTCCTTGCGGAGTTGAGCCTCATTGTAATTTCCGGATCGGTAATGATCGCGGTGGTCGGCGAACATTTCGCAGAGCTTGAGGATGGAATCGGGCGCGGGCATGGGGTCTTAAGAAAAACTAGGAATACCGGACGCAGGTGACAAGGGGATTGCGTGGGATTGGTTTGGAAGTCTCCGTCTATGTGATGGAAGGGAAGCGTCCCCTTATCACATCCCCCCCATTATTTTTCCTTCGTTTGGTCTTGCCATCCCGGTTCCGGTCGCTAGCCTCGGCGTTCGTTTTTCTTTCTACTGGCAGACGGTTGGCGCCCCGGTGTCTGTCAGTTTTACTTCTCGGGGCAATTTCAGGAAGAAAACGCAACCAACTAACACAACCCCAAACCAAATACCACTATGGCTTACGCATGTGCGGAACCCACCAACCAGGAACTTAACGACCTGATCGACTCCAAATTCCGCGAATTCCGCGAAGGGTCGATTGTCAAAGGCACGATTCTCGAAATCCGCCCCCAAGTCGTGCTCGTCGATATCGGCTACAAATCCGAAGGAGCGATCCCATCAAACGAGTTCGAAGACGAGGAAATCGAAATCGGTGACGAGATCGAAGTGCTCCTCGAAAAACTTGAAAACGACGAAGGCATGGTCGTTCTCTCGAAAGAAAAGGCTGCCCACAAACAAAACTGGGAAAAAATCGTCAAAGTCTTCCAAGACGGCGGTCTCGTCCGCGGCAAGGTCAAGTCGGTCGTCAAAGGCGGACTCACCGTCAACGTCGGCGTCGAAGCCTTCCTTCCCGGCTCCCAAGTGGACATCATCCCACCCAAGGATCTCAACGAATACGTCGGCAACATTTACGAATTCAAAATCGTCAAGGTCAACGACGAGCGCAAGAACATCGTTCTTTCCCGCCGCGAAGTCATCGAAGCCGAGCGCTCCGAGCAACGCCAGACCTTCCTTCAATCCGTTAAAATCGGCGACAAGGTCACCGGTGCGATCAAGAACATCACCGACTTCGGTGCATTCGTCGATCTTGCAGGCATGGACGGACTCCTCCACATCACCGACATGTCGTGGGGCCGCATCAATCATCCTTCCGAACTCCTTCACATCGGCCAATCCGTGGATGTCGTCATCCTCGACGTGGACCGCGAGAAAGAGCGCGTTTCCCTCGGTCTCAAGCAGACCTCGGAAAACCCATGGGAAGACATCGAGCGGAAATACCCGATCGGTCATAACGTCAAAGGCCGCGTCACCAAGCTCCTGCCTTACGGTGCGTTCATCGAAATCGAAAAAGGTGTTGAAGGTCTCGTCCACGTTTCCGAACTCAGCTGGGTCAAGCGCATCACCCGCCCGAGCGATGTTCTCGAAATCGGCCAGGAAATCAAAGCCGTCGTCCTCGGCATCAGCATCGAAGAGCAGAAAATCTCCCTCGGCGTGCGTCAGCTCGATTCCAATCCATGGGATGAAATCGAACTTCGCTACCCGATCGGCGCGACCATCAATGGCCCGGTCCGCAATCTCACCGCTTACGGTGCGTTTGTGGAACTGGAAGAAGGCATCGACGGCATGATCCACGTCTCGGACATGTCCTGGACCCGCAAGATCAACCACCCATCCGAAGTCCTCAAAAAGAACGACGAAGTGGAAGCCATCGTGCTTGCCATCGACAAGGCCAACCAACGCGTCTCCTTGGGCATCAAGCAAACCGAAGGCGATCCATGGAGCATGATCGACAGCCGCTTCAAAGTTGGCGACCTCGTCAAAGGCACGGTTGCCAAGATTGCCTCCTTCGGTGCTTTCATCAGCCTCGACGGAGACATCGACGGACTTATCCACATTTCGCAACTCAGCGAAGACCACGTGGAGAAGGTCAAGGACATCATCAAGGTCGGGGAAGAGATCGAAGCCCGCGTCATCAAGGTCGATAAGGTCGAGCGCCGCATCGGGCTTTCCATCAAGGCCGTCGGCTACACCGACGATCAGTTGAAGAAGGAAAGCGCCAGCTTCGAGAGCCTCCGCCCATCTTCCGAGATGGTCGGCCTCGAGCAAGCGTTCAACCTCGCTTCTGCCGCCGCCTCCGAAGACTGGAGTCCAGGTCAGGAAAACTAACTCAAGGAACGTGGGCGTCTCGCCCGCGAGTCCAATTCAAAAAGCCGGACGGGAGCAATCCCGGCCGGCTTTTTTGATCCTGCAGAACCACTAACAGCAGCATCCCAGCGGATGGTTTGGAAAAATCTTCACCAAGATGCAGGCGGTACTAGACGGCAGGTCGGGATTAGGCATTACTCTCCAAGGCAAGCGCTTTGCGGCGATTGCTTGGAAATGCCGCCGTGGTGGAATGGTAGACACGCCAGACTTAAAATCTGTTGATCTCACGGTCGTGCCGGTTCGAGTCCGGCCGGCGGCACTCTTTGGTTTTTGTGCGAGAAGCCAGGGCCGAAAGCTTAGTTTTCAATGTGGGTGGATAGCCTCCAAAGGTTAACTGGATCATCTATTAAAAACCTCGCAATAAGAGGATCTCCTGCTAAACTTGGAACTATGGCGGAATGACGAGTTTCGCCTGCGCCCCCTGGCGCGAACTTCCAAAATAACCAGCCAATGAAACCATTCCCCCTAATTCTAACAGCCTGTGTTTTTGCCACAGTCCTGATCACTCCCATCGCATCCAGTGCGTTTGCCACCCTCCAGTCCCAGGCGAAAACGCCGGAATTGCGATTGCCAAGGATTGAGTATCCGCTCGGACAAAACTGTGTGATCACTGTCGATCCCCTTGCGGCTTCCAAGCCCGTATATGCAGGGCAAACGAAGATCAACTCAGGGTTCATCGCCCCGGATACCGTTAGAGGCGTCTTGATCCGGGTGGATGAAAGTTGGATGGTCCTCCAAGAGGGAATCAACGAAAACTGGATTCCTCGAAACAAAGTCCTCCTCCTCCGTGTCGGCCCTTGAGCGGGCTTCGCTTGTGACAGCTTGGAGGCTGCCTGAAAATTACCGGAAGCCATTTCAAATTCGATCTGGAAAGGAGTCCCCGCGCCGCTCAGCAGTGGCGCGGCGTCTGGCTTCAGGATTTTTTCTCTCACTTGAAAAGCTTCTGCATCCCAGCGTCCGTGCGTGGGTGATCCCGGTTGCCTCTTGCAGCCACTTCCCCGCAAAATCCGTTGCGGGGAAAACTAACTTCCCGCTTGCCTCAACGCCCGTTCCTCTTCCCAATCCCGGTGCATGGCCACGCTCTTACGGATTCTTCGCCACACGTTTCGCTTTCCATGGCAGAGTGCGTTATCGCTCTTGATGGCCGTTGCCTGCACGGTGCTGGTCTTGGTGTTGCCCGGCATCACCATGCAATTCATCGACGTGATCATTGCCAAAAAGCGCCCGGATCTCATCATCCCAACGGCCGCCATCGGCATCGGTGCCATCCTGTTACGGCAGGCGATTTTCACCCTCCGCACTTACTATAACAACTCGCTGGAGCTCAAACTCACCCACCTCATCCGCGTTGAACTCTACGACAAACTCCAGCGGCTGCCGGTGAAATGGTTCGACTCGAATTCTTCGGGTGAAATCATGTCGCGGGTTTCTAACGACGTTCCGACCACCAACCGCGTGATTATCGAGGGAGTGGACCAAGCCATCGCTGCGCTGCTGCAATTTCTGATCGTGTTAGGTTATATGTTTTGGCACTCGTGGCAGCTCACGCTGGTGACGCTGATTCCCCTGCCCTTCATCGCCATCCTGACCACCTGGTGGAGCCGTCGCTCGGAACCGATGTGGCGTGAATCGTCCGAAGCCAGTTCGGCGCTCAATGCGATCCTGCACGACAACCTTTCCGGCATCCGCCAAATCAAGGCATATACGGTGGAACCGCAAGCCCTCGATACCTTTGACAAGGCCTCGCGCAAGGTCGGTGAAAAAACCATGCCCGTGATGCGCGGCCAGGCGCTCGTCTGGCCCGGTGTTTCATTCATCGCGGAATCAGGAATCATCCTGATGGTGGCGTTTGGAGCCTGGGCTGCCCTGCAAGGTCAGATCGAGCCGGGTGTCGTTGTCTCCTTCCTTGTCGCCTGGGGATTTTTGTTTGATCCCATTTCCCGCATCAACACGCTCTCCCAGACGTTTACCCGCGGCATCGTCTCGGCAGAGCGCGTTTTTAAAATCATCGATAGCCCGGACGAGACCAACCTTACCGAAGGTCTGCGGCCAGCCACCATGACAGGTCACGTCCAATTTGAGAACGTTTCATTTTCCTACTCCGACGAGACCCCCACCATCAACCATCTGACGCTTGAAGCCTTGCCGGGGCAGACCATCGCCCTTGTGGGAGCGACAGGAGCGGGCAAGTCCACGGTGCTCAACTTGCTCACCCGGTTCTATGATCCGACAGAAGGCCGGATCCTGATTGACGGAGTTCCGCTGGAAGGCGTTTCCAAGGAATGGCTGCGCGATCAACTGGGCTACGTGACTCAGGAAAGTTTTCTTTTCAACACCACTCTTCGCGAAAACCTTCAGCTTGCCAAGCAGGACGCCACGGATGACGAGATTTGGGCCGCGCTGGAGGCGGCCAACGCGGCATTTTTCGTGCGTGCCAGTGCGGAGGGGCTGGACACCATCGCCGGTGAGCGCGGCAGCCGCTTCTCGGGTGGGGAAAAGCAGCGCCTTTCGATCGCCCGTGCCTTGCTGAAAAACCCGCCTCTTCTTCTGCTAGACGAAGCCACCTCCGCACTTGACAACCACACCGAGCGCCTCGTGCAGGAAGCCCTTGAAAACCTGCGCTCGGACCGGACCTGCTTTGTCATCGCGCATCGGCTATCCACCGTCCAGAAAGCCGACCGCATTTGCGTGTTGCATCACGGCAGGCTCATGGAACAGGGAACCCATGAAGAGCTTCTTGCGCTCGGCGGTTCTTACGCCAAACTCTGCGTAGCAACTTTCTCAAACGCTTCTCGACCCGACGCCTGAAACCCTTCACTCTCCAGCGCAGTCACCGTGACTCCGATTTTTTATGGAAACACTTCTCAAACTTCCCGACAACGTCCCGCCAAGCCCCATTTCTGAAATCCTCGCCTCACTTCGCAAGGAACACTTCGATCCACGGCATGAGGGTAAAGCGTGGGGAGACTGGATCTACCTCGCCACCTACACCACGGTCATCAGCATCGAGTGCAACAACGGCCTGAGCAGCACCGCGACCATTGAACACGGTGAAGGCGAAGAAGAAGGGGAACCGATTCCCTCACTCTACCGCGCCTTTGGACGCCTCGGTTGGCTTGGAATCGACAGCGATGGCGAATTTCCGTTAGGCTGAGCGAATCACCTGGATTGCTCTAACATCCGCAGCAATGGCGCTTCAGCCCGTTGGCGGAGGGACTCTTCCATCTCGACCCGCGGTTGGAGGAGGTCAAGGCAATCGCGGAGTTTTTGCAGGGTGTTCATTTTCATGTAGCGGCAGTCCGCACAGGCGCAGCGGTCGGTGGGACCGGCGATGAGGTTTTTATCCGGACACTCTTTGCGCAGCCGGTGAAGCATGCCGCTCTCGGTAACGACGATGATGTCTTTCACGGGAGCATCCCTGCAGTAGGAAATCATTTTCTCCGTGGAGCACACCTCATCGGCAAGCAGCCTAACAGCCTGAGTGCACTCGGGGTGGGCGACGACCAACGCGTTTGGGTATTCTGATTTGATGCGATTGATCGAGTCGCGGGTGAATTCGACGTGGACGTAGCAGTTGCCTTTCCAGAGGTCCATTTTGCGGCCGGTTTGCTCCATGACCCAGGCACCGAGGTTTTCGTCCGGGACAAAAAGGATGGGTCGGTCTGCGGGGGCGAGGTTGACAATTTTGATGGCGTTTCCGGAGGTGACGATGACATCGCAGAGGGCTTTGACCCCGCCTGAGCAGTTGATGTAGGCGATGACGTAGTAATTTTTCGCGGCGTTGGCCTTGAGGAAAGCTTCGAGATCGGGGGCGGGACAGGATTGTTCGAGCGAGCAACCGGCATCAGCATCGGGGAGGACGACGATTTTTCCCGGATTCACGATTTTAGCGGTTTCCGCCATGAAGTGGACGCCACAAAAGACGATGACGTCTGCCTGGGTGGCCTTGGCATGATAAGCGAGGCCGAGCGAGTCTCCGACGTAATCGGCGACGTCCTGGATGTCGCCCGTCTGATAGTTATGAGCAAGAATGACGGCGTTTCTCGCCTTTTTGAGGGCGAGAATTTCCTCCTTCAGATCGAGGGCGGCGGGCATGTGGGGATGGGTGGGAATTCAGGCTTTGTTCTGGACCATTTCGATGGTCCCGGTGTGCTTGGCTCCGGGTTTGACGATCAACGAGGCGGCCCGGACGAGACCTTGGAGGTGGGCGCGCTTTTCCAGGGTGATGGTACCTGAGCAGGAAATCTGGCCGCGGACCTGGCCGTCGATGAAGGCCGTGGTGGCAGTGACCGGGTTAAGGAACTCGACGCGTGCGCCTTTTTCCACGCGAAGGTTTTTGCAACGCACTTTCCCGATGATTTTCCCGTGACTGCGGATGATCAGATCTCCCGAGCATTCGACCGAGCCGGCAAGTTCGCCCAACACGGTGAGGTTGTGACAGCGGAGGGTGACGCCGGAGACAACGCCGGATTTCTGGATCACGACGTCGCCACAAGTCTGAATCCTGCGGTTCCAGCGCTCGTTGATATCATAGCTAACCAGGCTGATGTAGCTGCTGCACTTGGGGCACTGGCTGGACTGGGCTTCACCAACCGTCTTGTAGGAATAACTGCAATTGAAACAGGAGATCTCACGCGGGGGCTTGATCGGATTGAAAAGCCGCATGAAAAACGATTGGGGGCGGACCTCGACCGGAGTGCGGGTCAACACCGCCTGAAGTCTGCGGGTCGCAGGGGGCGGGGCGGGCTCCGGGTCGGAATCTTTCCGTGGCTTGGCAAGGCGAGTGACCGGATGGGTTCTAACAACCCCTTTGCCATCCCGGACTTGAAAATTCGCGCGGCAGGAGCGGCACAGGGTGGAAACCACCAACGCGGGCTCGTATTGGTGGTTGCCGCACTCCGGGCAAATCACCTCGATACGATGCCGCTGGGGTTCATCGGCCATGGTCTGACGTTCCTGTTAGCGAGGAATGAATCCTCGCGGGTTTAGAGGCTGGTTCCAGCAAGGGTGCCTTGTTTGGGAGATTCTGGGGCGGCAGCGGCAGCTGGTTTGGCGGCAGGTTGCGCTTGCGCGGCACTCGCGGGAGCCTGTGCCGGGGTACCGACGGTGGACTTTCCGACAAAAATGGCACCGGCCTCGATGGAAAGCGTCTTGGCCTTGATGTCACCTACGACTTCGGCGCTGGCCTTGAGTTCGATGCGGTCGGTGACGGTAAGATTGCCATAGACCTTGCCGTAAACCACGACGGTGGCGGTTTTGATTTCCGCCTTGATGCGGGCGTTTTCGCCGACGGTGAGGTTACCGTCGGAATGGATTTCCCCTTCGATTTTCCCGTCCACCACGAGGTCGTTGGTAAACTTGACGATGCCTTTGATTTCGACATCGGTGGAGAGCACGTTGCGGGTGGCAGGAGCTGGACGAGCGGCGACGACTGCGGGCTGTGGCGAGCCGTAGGACGGGGCCTGAATGGACGGGGCCGCTTCTGGGTGACGAATATCCGGGGGTGGAGAGACGGACCGTTGGGGTTCGCTCGTATCTTGGCCGATTACTTTTTTAAACACGATTTGGAATATTGGTTGGAGTTAGATGGGATGTCAAATGGTTTGGTGACTCACGGTTCAGGAGTCACTGGCGGCGCGGGGGCAGGCGGCGGCGCGGGAGTCGGAATGACGGTGACACCCGACGGAAGATCCAGCTTGGGCATGTCTGCTGGAGGAGCGGGGGTGGCCGGGGCGGGTGGCGGCTCGATCTCGACAGGCGGCTTGGCCTTCAAGATGGCGATTCGGCGGCCGGCGGTCTCTGCGAAACCGCTTTCTGGATAGGCGGACTTCACTTTGTTGTAAGAATTCTCGGCCTTTTCAAGATCGCCCGACGCTTGGAAAATGTCACCGAGCGAAACAAGCGCGAACGGGGCGATGAAGCGTGCGTCTGGATCGGCAACGAGTTCATCAAAGACCTTGGTGGCGTCCCCCGCTTTCCCTTGGGCCATGAGCTTGGCACCAAGGCTGGCCTTGGCGGTGTGGATGGCAGGATGAGTGGGCGATGCGGCGATGAATTTCCGAAGAGTCCCAATGGCTTCGTCTTTTTTGCCGTCCGCCCATTGGCGATCTGCAAGCAGAGCCATGCCACTGGCTCCGGCGGTGGTATCAGCGTGATTGGAAGCGAGCGCTTGGAGGGAGGCGAGATCTTCCGCCTTGGCCAGCTCGGCACCTGCGGTTTGCTGGCGACTGGTCTCGATGCCTCGAAAAACGACGGCGGCGATGGCAGCAATGACCAGAAGCACCGCGAGCACGGCGACCCCCTTTTGGTTGCGGTCGAGAAATGCTTCAAAGGCATTCGGTTCTTGGGAAATTTCCGCGAGAGGAACGTAGGATTCTTGAGGATCAACAGGCATGAGTGGAGAATCGCAAAGCCGCGACGCCCGATCAAAGCCGCCATCGCGTCGAAATCAATGCTGAAGTCAGGAAGTTTTACGATTTTTGAAATTTTCACCTTTTGCGAAAAGGAGCAGTCGATTTTTAATCGTCAGCCCGAGGTGTCGCGTCTAGCCTCCCGGCAGATGCCGAAGCGGGTTTATGTGGTTGCAGGTGAGTTGAGTGGGGATGCTCACGGGGCGGGAATGCTGCGCTCGTTGCGGGAGAAGGTTCCTGAACTGGAAATTCGCGGAGTCGGCGGGCCGGAAATGGCGGAGGTCGCGGGCGAAGGATTACGAGACTGGGTGGAGGATGCAGCGGTCATGGGCGTGTGGGAGGTGCTGAAACGCTATGGCTGGTTCAAGGAGCGCTTTGCCGAAATGCTGGCGGATTTAAAAAAATGGCAGCCGGATGTGTTAGTCCTGATTGACTATCCAGGATTCAATTTACGATTTGCCGGGGCGGTGAAGCGTGAGTGCCCTGCCACCAGGATTGTTTACTACATCAGCCCGCAGGTGTGGGCGTGGAACAAGGGGCGGATTCCGAAAATGGTGGGCTTGCTGGATGAAATGCTGTGCCTGTTCCCATTTGAGCAGCCAATTTTTCAGAATGCCGGGCTGAAAACGACCTTTGTGGGGCACCCGTTGGTGGATGAGTTGGAGGGCAGGCGCATTCCGGGTGGCGAGCGCGACGAGTGCTTGGTCGGTCTTTTTCCGGGGAGTCGCGAGCGCGAAATCGCCCGCTTGTTTCCGCTGATGATCGAGAGTGCCAAGCGCCTGCGGGCGTGGAGGACGGATCTCAAATTCGAGGTTCCCGCGGCGTCGCCAAAGTTGGCCGGGCAGATCCGGGACTTGATCGAGTTGGCAGACGCGGTGGGCTTGATCGAGGTCAGCACCGGAGCCAGTCATTCTCTGATGCAGCGCGCGTGCTGCGCGGTGATCGCCAGTGGCACCGCGACCCTGGAAGCCGCTTACTACGGGTTACCCTATTGCTTGGTCTATCGAACGGCACCATTGACCTATCTGCTGGCAAAGCTGCTGGTGAAAATCAAATACATCGGCCTGGTCAATATCCTCGCTGGCGAGCGGGTGGTCGAAGAACTGATCCAGTCTGCGGCGGAACCGTCTGCGGTGGCCGGTTCGTTACGGGCATTTTTAGAATCGCCTGCGAAACGGGTGGCCTTGCAAGCGCGCTTGGCCGAGACGGCGGACAAACTTGGCGGCCACGGTGCCCACGATCGCGCGGCACAGGCAGTCGCTGGGTGGCTTTGAGTGCGTTGGGGGTTGCCTTTCGTGGGCAAGCGGCTATTGAAGCGGCGCGATGAAATTATTTTCCCTGATGCTTGCCGCTGGTTCACTCGTTGCCGTTTCTTGCGAACGCCACGACTTCGAGGGCCCGAACGGCACCAAACAACTTAATGAAAACCACGCGAAACACGGCGAAAACGCCGGGCATGGGGACATGAAAGAACCTGCCGAGCATCCTGAAAAAGCGGCGCACTGAGCGTCAAATCAACCGTGTGTAAGTCAGGAAACATTCTCCCGTGAGCGACTGTGGTGCAAAGTGCGTGAGGCGGAAATTGAGTGAATTCGGTAAAAATCCCGCAGGGATCCCGGTCGCGGTGGCTGCTTGAAGGCCGCCAAAAAGCGTGTGGCCTGCGAGCGTCAGGTGAAAGTCATCAATGACGTCCAATTCCGCCAACGCGCGGATCAACTGCCCACCCCCTTCGCAATGGAGTTGCTGGATTTGGTGTTCGCTCGCCAGAGTGTGCAGGAATTCTCGCAACGGCTGACGATGGACTATCATGGGTGAAGGTGAAGGCGAAACCACGGCGGAATCGCCCGTCATGAGCAGGTGGATGGCCCCACCGGTTTTGGAGAAAATCGGATGCGCAGGGTTGATTTTCCCCTGCTGGGAAACGATGCAGCGCAAGGGTTGTGGGAATTTTCCGGGAACCGTCATCGTCATGCGATCCGCCTCCAAAGTGCCGCGCCCGACAAGAAGCGCGTCCGCCTGCCCTCTTAATTCCAGCAACCGCGCGTGATCCGCTGCCGATGTCCAACCCGAAGGCCGCGGCGGGAATGATGAAATTTTCCCATCCGCAGAAATGGCTAGATTCGTGGAGATCCGAGGGCGCTGCATGGCGGAAAGTGCCATTTTACCCGTCCAGAGGCAAGATCCTCGTGCATCCCGCTCTTGCCAAATCCGCCAAAGCTCTTCATGGACTGCCCGTCCCGTCAGGGAATTGTGTTTCATGACTCCCGAAATCGGCCTCACTCTTCTTGTCATCCTGATCACCTTCATCGCTTTTGTACGCGAATGGGCGGCTCCGGACGTGATCGCCTTGTCGGTGCTTTGCCTCGTGGTCGCGCTCGGCTTGGTGGACATGGAACAAATGACGGGAGTTTTTAAAAATGAAGCTCCACTCACCATTGCCGCCCTGTTTGTCATCGGCGGCTGCTTGGAAAAATCAGGCGCGGTCGATCAAATCGGACGAATGCTGCGGGACCGGCTGTCAGGCAATACTCGAACGGCGATTTTTTCGTTTTCGATCATCACCGCGTTTTTCAGCGCTTGGATGAACAACACCGCGGTCGTGGCAATCATGCTGCCGGTGACCCTCGGCTTCGCCCGGTCAAAAAACATCGCGGCATCACGATTGCTGATGCCGCTCTCCTACGCCTCGATTCTGGGTGGCTGCAGCACCTTGATCGGCACCTCCACGAACATTCTCGTCAATGGAACTTTGCGCGAAATGGGCATCAAGCAAATGACCATGTTCGAGCTTGCCCCGCTTGGCATTCCGCTGGCGATCGCAGGCATCGCCTACCTGACGATTTTTGGTCCCAAGTTGATCCCGGCCCGCTCATCGATCACCGGGGCGCTGGAAATCGATAGCCGGACCTCCCCGCTCTACCACTTGCTGATCGGTGAGCAATCGGAAATGGTGGGAAAACCGCTGTCTGACACGCCGCTGGCAGACCGCTCCATCGGCATCCACGTGATGGAAGTCCGCCGCCGGGGTGCCCGCTTGATGCTGCCCTTGTCGAAAATCGTGGTGCAAAAAAACGACCGTTTCCTGGTCGCGATTCATCGCCGCCGGGGTGGAGCCGCGAAGCCGGCAACCCTGTTTGAGACCATCGGCGCGCAAGTGCTCTCCACCGTGGATGGGATCGTCTCTGAACTGGTGGTGCGTGATGAGTCGTCGCTACTCGGTCGGACATTGGCGAAAGCCGATTTCCGCCAGACCTACAACTGCGTGGTGCTGGCACTGCATCGCAATGGCGTGAACATCACCAGCCGCATCGCCGAGCTTCCGCTGGAGATTGGAGACACCTTGTTAGTCATCACCGCTCTCAACAACCTGGAAGCGCTGGAAGCGACGCGCGACTTCATTTTGACGGATTCACCGGAGGATCTGCCCGAGGAGGAGAACTTCAAAAAGGCAACGCCCCATGTCAAACTCTCCTGGGGGATCTTGATCGGCGTGGTCCTCACGGCCACGCTTACCGATCTGCTGCACGGATTTTTCCCTGTGGTCCCGGTGATTCCAATCTACTACGCGGCAATCGTCGGGGCGCTGTTGTTACTCTGGCTGCGGGTGATCACGCCGCGCGAGGCCTATGCCAGCATCGACTGGCAGGTTTTGCTGATGCTCTACGGCCTGTTAGGTCTGGGCTTGGCGATGAAGGACACCGGCACCGCCGAGTGGCTTGCACAAAGCTTGGTGCAAATTACCGAGCGCTTTGTCGCGCCGGAGCACCTGCCGATCGTTCTTCTCTGGTTGGTCTTTCTCTTCACGATTTGCCTAACGGAAATCCTCTCCAACAACGCGACAGCCGTCATGCTGGTGCCCATCGTCTTCACCTTGGCAAATGAGATCCACGTGGATCCACGACCGTTCATCATGGCCGTCACCATCGCGGCATCCACGGCGTTTGCGCTTCCCATGGGCTATCAGACCCACATGATGGTCTATGGTCCGGGCGGCTATAAATTTGCAGACTTCCTCAAAGTCGGCATTCCGCTGAACCTGATCTGCTGGGTGATCTCCTGCTTGCTGATCCCACTGATCTGGCCCTTTTGAGATCAGATCGAGACATCGACCGTTAGATCGCCGCCCAGGTTTCCGATGATGGAGATGAGAGCCGCGGTGTCCGCATCCTCGGGAATGGAAATGACGCCGTGCGCACGGAACATCGGGTGGCCGCTCATGGGCGCGCTTTCGAGTCCTGTGGTGAGTTCCTCGATGTTTCCGCCGGCCTTGGCGATCGCGGCTGATAGCTCGCGGACGATGCCGGGGCGGTCATTTCCAACGACGTCCACCTCCAACGTGCGGCGGGCTGGCGGGCTGGCAGCCTCCTCACTTACGACAAAAATCGTAAGTCCGAGTGAATTCGGATTTTGAAGATCCTTGATCAGGGCATCTACCGCATCCGCTGCGCACTCGATGCGGATGATTCCAGCAAACTGACCCACCAGTTTTGCCATCCGGCTTTCGAGCCAGTTTCCGCCATGACTTGCGATGGTGTCTGCCAGCGAGCTGACGAGGCCGGGGCGATCCTTTCCGAGCACGGTCATCACGAGAGATTCATTCATCCCTCAGAAAAGCAGATGACAGGGGAAATGCCAAAGATTTTCCCCACGAATCCGCATTTTGTGATGACGTGATTTTCTTGCCTCTAGCCTTGTGAAAATCAAAAAAGGGCTTCAAAGTGCGCCCGCTCCGAACAAACACCCTCATGGCAACCGAACATCCGTTCCAACATCTCTTTGAAACCTTAGGTCGAGTTCCCGCGTCCCATGCGGAATCTGTGAACCGGCAGGCTTACGAAATCCTATCGGACATCCTCTCGGTTCCGGTGGAAAAAACCGGCCGTTGCATCTTGCTGCGGGCACCCCGCGCCGGGCATGGCAAGACTCATTTGCTGGCTCGAATCCAGCATCAAATGGGAACCACCCATGAGTTTGTCGCGTTGCAAGCGTCGTTCGGCTCGCGGATCGACGCGGCTTCCGTTCTGGATGATACCCTGCGGCGCTTGATCCGCCAGCTGCCCGCTTCTGGCGGCCTA
>Ga0163144_10019081_pt1 | contig 13818 bp, 11 predicted proteins | sample OliLak19BULKMAT1_FD_123175 | JGI IMG/M metagenome (GOLD analysis project Ga0163144, IMG submission 123175) | Freshwater microbial mat bacterial communities from Lake Vanda, McMurdo Dry Valleys, Antarctica - Oligotrophic Lake LV.19.BULKMAT1 | ecosystem: Environmental > Aquatic > Freshwater >... | reverse complement strand
GACGGTGATGGGGAACTCGGCGACCCTGAAGCCGAGCCGACTCAGATACACGAGCGCCTCCGCGTGGAAGTCGACGAAGTGCCATCGCGAGAGCGCCTCAAAGGCCGACGAACGGATGGCCTTGAGGCCCGAGGTTGTGTCATAGATCCGCTTCCCCGCGAACACGAACGTAAGCCAGGAGAACAAGACCATGCCCATCCGTCGGTCGAAGGGCGCTTCTCCGTAGTCGTGCGCCTTGACGAAGCGCGATCCCACCAGGCAGTCCGAGTGACTCGCTTCGTACTCGCGGAACAGAGCGAGAACCTGCTCCGGCTGATGCTGCCCGTCGGCATCGAGGGTGATGAGCGTTTCATATCCAAAGCGGTGGGCGTACTTCACCGCGGTTTGGATGGCCCGGCCATACCCCAGGTTGCACAGATGGGTCGCCGTGGCGACGCCCAGCCCATGGAGGACATCCTCGGTATGGTCGAGCGAGCCGTCGTTGACCACGAGCAGGTCGAAGTCAGGCAGGCTCCGCCGCACACGACCCACCACCTCCGCGATGGTGACCGCTTCGTTGAAGGCCGGGATTGCGACCAGCGTCTTCGATGGATTCGATGTTTCTGACATTCTGGAGGGCAGAAGCTTAGTCGTTCTGGGAAGTCTGTCGCGTCGATGGGGAAAGAGGCACCGGAAGCATAGGCGCCTCGCCATCCGTGGCCAGGCCCTCGCGAAAACCGCGAAACAGGTGCAGCCCCAGAAGCATCCGGTAGAGATGAAAGAGCGTTCGATCCCCGGCGCCGCCCCGCTCTGCCCCGACGATGAGGCCCCTAAGCGATCGAAGCACCCACTCGTGCGAAAGGGCCCTTCGGGACAGAATCCGGCGGGCCTCGGCGGGCGACCGCGCCCTCCGCAGTGATGTTCCCGGTTGCAGTCGAGCCGCATTCTCGGTCCGGGCGGGGTAGCGTCTCAAAAAAGGGGCCATGGCCCTTGCGCCCCACTCGTGCCTTCTGGCGTAGGAGGCGATGTTGGCCACGGAATCCCGGTGAATCACATCCGCCTCCGGGAGGTAGGCGATCCGACCTCCGCGCGCCGAGAACCGAAGCGCCAGATCCTGATCTTCACCGCTCAGAATTGCCGGATCGAAGCCGCCGAGAGACAAGAACGTCGATCGCCGGATAGACATATTTGCGGCCGTGCAGAAATTTCCTTCCGCGACGAGTCCCCTGGGCCGAGCCTGGCTGGGTTCCTCGATGGTGCGGCGAAAGCGACCGAAAGGTGTGTTTGCAGAATTGGCGGGCAGCGAAATCTTCCCAACCCCGATCACATCGCCAAACTCTTTTGATGCAAGCAGGTGCTGTTCGACGAAATCAGGAGCGACGGTGATGTCGTCATCCACGAAAAGGAGCAACTCTCCGCGGGCCGCGCAAGCTCCCTGATTTCGCGCGCGCGATCGCTCGACGCCGGCAGTGCGAACCACTTGTACCCCGCTGTGGTGAGGCAGAGACAAGGGCGGGGTGCTGCCGTCGTCCACCACCACCACGTCGGCCTGCACCAGCCGAGCGCTCTTGATGCAGCGGTCCACAGTCTCCGCCACGGCTGCGGGCCGATTGTGGGTGGGAATGATGACGCTGGCGGAAATCGTCACTGGCGAGCGCTCGCGATCGACCCGAGCAACGCATCCACGAGCCGCGCGCGGTTGTGCTGCGCACGCCATTCTTTGGCGAACCCCTGGGCCCGGTTGAGGATGGGCTTCCAGTCTCGTGCGAGGTCTCCAACCGCGCGGCCGAAGTCGCGCGGATTGCCCAGGGAGAACGTGATGCCTCCGCCATATCGCGCGACCTGAGTCGCCATCCATGTTCCCTCCCCGACCACCACGGGTTTGCCCGACGCTGCCGCTTCACAGTAGACGTTCGAAGAGCCTGCCCGAAACCCGGGATGGTCATTGGGGATGAGAACCGCGTCGAGTGATGCAAAAAGGTTCTGGTACTGCGTGTCATCTAGAACACCGGTCACGATCTTCATCCTCGCGGGGAATCTGGTGGCCAGACGTTCTAACTCATCCCATCCCCCAGGCTTCTGGCCAGAGTCGTACGTGCCGCGATACATCTGCACAACAAAACGAACCAGCGCCTCCGGGCTCGCGGACAGCACATCGTTGATCATGGGCGCCAGCCGCGGGAAGCCCTTGGCGGCCCGACAATCACCCGCGTATCCCAATGTGATTCCCCTCTCCCTTCCCGGCGAGACGCTCGCGACAGAAAGGGCGGGTACGGGAATCGGGTACGTCTCGATCCTTCCCTTGAAGATGTGTGCGTAGTCGATCGCAAGTTGCACTGTGTCCGTGGCCAGCACGAAGCCCGCAGGGGCATGACGGTTGATCGAGCGGAGGGCACGGCCGCGGAGTCCGGTGAAGGGATGAAGCCAGCGGCGATAGAAGCCCATGTTCGCAAAGCCCGGGGTCTCGCGCATCATGAGCACCAAAGGGGTGACCAGCGATCTCTGCCGAAGGAAGCGGCTCCAGCCCACGAGTTCGAAGTCAGACAAGGTGTGGCAGAAGATGACCCGGGCCGATCCGAGTAGGGGAGTGAGCCCAGCGGCCAGTTCGGTCGCATAGACGCCAGCCTGCGACCAGAGCTTGACTAGTGAATAAAGGGCGTTGCTCCCGTAGGGAAAGTCGTAGGTGCCCTTGGAGAACACCGGCTGATATCCGGTTTCTTCTCGCACCTTCTCCGAGAGCAGGCGGCGAGCCAGCACGTCCACGCAGAACCCACGTCCCTTCAGTTCGGTCTCAACCTCTTGCGTGTAGGAGTAGTTATGGCCTCCGATGTCACGCAACCCCGAGGCGATCAGGACAACCCGACCTTGGCTCACCCTCTACCAGCCCGCGCGGATCGCATCGATCACCCGCTCGACATCCTCAGGAGCCAGACCATTGTGGACGGGCAGTGATACCTGGGTGTCGTCGAATCGGCGCTGCCCGGGCAGATCCGAGCGGTAGGCGGCGAAGAGTGAGTTACGGTCGATGCCGAGGTCCACCACCGATACGGGAATCCCTCGCGCAGTCATGGCCCGGACAAAATCGTCGCGCCGATCGACTGTGCAGGTGTAGAGCCAGTACGCGTGTTCAGCACCCTCCTCGATCCGAAGGGGCGCGATACCGGGGACGGATTCAAGAGCCGTTCGGTAGCGTGTGGCGTTCGCTCGGCGCCGTGCGAGCTGGTCCGCGAAGGCAGCGAGGTTCCCAATTCCCAGAGCTGCGGCGATGTTGTTCATGTGGTACTTGAAACCGAGGTCTTTGAGGTCGTAGTCCCGGGCACCCAGGAATGACGGACGGCTGGCGCTCCGGTCGACCCCGAACCAGCGCAGGGCGCGTGCCCGCTTCTCGGTGGCAGGGTCGAGACAACACAAAGCGCCGCCATCGCCTGTGGTGAGGTGCTTGATCGACTGAAATGAAAATGCGGTTAGCGGGGAGATCGCGCCGATGGGCTTCCCGCGATACACCGCCCCGAGTGCGTGGGCCGCGTCCTCGATTAAGGGCACGCCCGCTGCCTTGGTAATCGCCCCCAGCGCATCCAGAGGACAGGGGGCTCCCCCCCAGTGGACCGCCATAACCGCCTTCGTCCTCGGCGAAATCTGTCTACGGAGCGCCTCCGGGTCGATGTTGCCGGTGGTCGGGTCGATGTCGGAGAAGACGGGCCGGGCCCCGCACATCAGGACCGCGGTTCCTGTGGCCACGAAGGTCTGCGCCGGAATCACAACCTCGTCGCCGTCCTTGACGTCGGCCACGAGGAGTGCCAAGTGAAGCGCCGAGGTTCCGCTGTTTACCGCAACCGGACCGACCAGGCCGAGCCGAAGGGTCAACAGCTCCTCGAACTCCCTGGTGACGGCACCCTCGTTCAGCCAGCCAGATTTGAGGACGGTGACCACCCGTTCGATCGCCTCCGGCGCAACTTCGGTGTGGTGGAAGGCCAAGGGGCGTTGAATAGTCATGGCCTTGATTCTCTCCGGAAGTTGATGCCGATGGCCCGGAGCTCTCGCCACTGGGCGATCGGGTTCACGAGTAGGAATGAAACGAGCATCGCGCCAGCAAGCCCGGCGAGCCCCCACCGTTGCGTGAATACAACACCTAAACCGACGGTCAGTACAGCGTTCACGAGTCCGTAAAGGGCTTGACGACCGACACGTTCCACTGCGTATAGCAACGACGAAGCATGCGTCACTCCGGCATTGACGAAGACGTAGAGTGCCATGAAAACAACCAGCCCCATGCCTGGGACAAGTTCGGGTCCTGCCCAAAGACGGATCACGGGCCGGGCGACCAGGGCGATCAAGGTGACAGAGATGGCCGTTCCGATGGCAGCCTGAACGGTGTTTCTCACGAGAGTCCCTTTCAGCCACTTCCCCTCTCCCTTCGCAGATGCCGCAGCGTAGGCGGCGACGTGGGCGTTGGCCAGGCTCTGAACCACGAGGAGCGGAAGGGAAATCAAGCGCTGGGTTACACCGAAGATACCCACCGCGCCAGGTCCCAGGATCTGAATGATGATGAAGGGTTGGCTTTGAAACATCCCCATGCTGGTGAGCTGCGCCACCAGATACCTGCCGCCAAGACCCGAGAGAGACCGGAGGCGTCCGCGCGAGAACCGCCGCCAACTGGGCAGAAGCGTTGGTCGTCGCAGAAAGAGACTTAGCGCGGCGCCAAGCCCGCCGATCACCCGGGCGCCAAAAACCGCCACCACGAGCCAGGGTAAAGAGGCCTTAGTCGAAACCGCGTAGATGAGTCCGGCAAAGGATAGAAGGTTGGCCCCGAGCGACCAGCCATTTGCGAGATATCCCTCGTGATGGGCGACAAAGACCGCATCAATGACCGTATTCGGAAACAGGGCCAGGAACAGAAAGAGAGACCACCAGACCGCAAGGTTCAACTCGATAGCCGACACCGCGTTGGTGGCGTTGAAGACGACTCGCCAGTCGGCCCCCCAGGTCAGGGTCATAAGCAAGAGGCCTACACCCGCTCCGATTCCCGTCAGCGCGAAGAACGAAGTCGATACGAGCTCGGCAGCGGCAGCATCGTCCTCGTCGGCGAGCGCTTTGGACAGACGCGTCACCAGAGCGTTGCCGCCCAAACCCATCTGGCCGAGGTAGAGCCACATCAGCGCGCTGTTGAGCGTCAGCCAGATCCCGTACCTCTCGGGCCCCAAATACGAGACGGTCAGCGGCACCGAGATGATGCTCGTCAGAATGGCCACACCCTGAACGAGTACGGCGGTGAATCCGCTTAGGCGCGCGCGACGGGCTCTTTCGTCGGCTGACAGCTGCGTCGCAGTCACCCGTCAGAGGGCCGTGGCCATCCGGACCTCGGATGGGCGACACTTGTACCACTCGTAAGTCTGGCGCAAACCATCCCGCAGTGTGGTGGCGCACTCCACCTTCAGCCACTCCCGCATGCGCGTGACATCGAAACCCTTCTCCATCTGGCCGTCCGGCTTCGTCGGGTCCCAGACCACCTCGCCCCGATACCCAACAGTCTCGGCCACGGTCTCTACCAACTCACGGATGGTGATGGCGTTGCCCGAGGAGATATTGATGATGTCCGGTCCGGAATACGTCTCGATGGCGCGGGTGATGCCCTCGCAGGCGTCGGTCACGTATACGAAGTCGCGCGTCGGTTTGCCGCTACCCCAGGCGCCCACCGTCTTCAGCCCCTCGGCCGCGGCCTGGTCGAACTTGCGGATGAGCGCCGGAATCACGTGGGAGTTTTCAAGGTCGAAATTGTCGTGGGGGCCATAGACGTTCCCCGGAACCAGAACGATGGAGTCGAAGCCATGCTGGGCCCGGTAGGCCTGGGACAGGACCACCAGCATCCGTTTGGCCAGAGAATAGGGGGCACTCTCCGGCTGGGGATATCCCTCCCAGAGTGCCGTCTCCGCGATGGGACTCGGGGCATTCTGCGGGTAGCTGCAGCCACCGATAAGAGTGACGTAGCGCCGCACCCCGGCCGCGAAGGTCTCGTGCGCCATGAGCGTTCCCATAAGTAGGTTTTGTTGACAGTAGTCCGCGGGGGCCTTTTTGTTGGCCAGGATGCCGCCCACCAGGCCAGCCAGATGGACCACGATCTCCGGCTTGATCGTCGCGAACATGGCGCGAACCTGCGCCTGCTCACGAAGATCGAAGTCTTGGCGACCGGGGGTGATCAAAACCGCCCCGCGGCTCTCCAGGATCGGCGTCAGGCTTCGCCCCATGAACCCCGAGGCGCCGGTTACGAGAACACGCGCGCCTTTGAGGTTTACCCTTGAATTCTCAGTCATTTGGATCCAATCTGAGTATACGTGACGGCCCCGGGTCAGCCCGGTACTCAGAACACCTCGGTGTCTGCCTGTGCGACGGTCCATGGGAGGCAGAGTGACGCCTGCTCGGCTCTCGATGAGAGCCATCGGACACAAAGAGCACGACTCTGGAGACCCGCATAGAAACCAGCCGTCAGGAGCAATTCAGCGTCCGGTGCCGTCGGCTGCGCCCACGCCGAGAACCGCACCGCTCCCTCTGAAGAAAGCACCGCCAAGGCCTCTCCGAGCAGGTGAGGCTCGGTTGGATTGAGGCCCCCGGCACTCACCAGATCGACTGTGTTCTCTCCACTCGCGGGATCGGTGAAAATCTTCGTCCAAAGCTTGCTTCCGCTGACCGGCCATTCTCTGTACTTATATTCGGGATGTGCCTGAAAGCGCCAAGCAAGTTCTTTCGCAGACCGCCGTACGCCGATCGTCGGCCTGGAAAGGGCCAGTTGGAGGCCTTCGTAGGTTCCTCCAGCTGAAAGTTTGTGCGGTTCCAGAAGCTGGGCGTTGCACTCAAGTGTACGGATCTCGTCCACTTTCGCCCAATGCCCTGCACCTATCAGGGCGCGGGCGCCTGCGATATTGGGAAAGCTGTATAGGAGGTCTGCGCCTTCATTTCGACACCAGTCTTCAACCACCTGCTCCAAAAGTGCGAACACGCCGCTGCCTCTGCGCGAGGGTACTGTGACCATATCCGTCACCAACCCCCCCAGAAGAGAGCAACTCATCTCGCAGAGGCGAACACCCATCTGGCCAACCGGCGTATCGTCTGACCCTCGCGCGACCGCCAGCATCGATCGCCCGCTCCCTCGGTAGAACCAGCGAAAATAGGCTGGTGTCTTGGTTCTCCGGAACGCGCCCGAGTTCATCAAGACTAGGTAATCGGAACATTGGTCTCCGCTGACCGAGATGGTCACGTCGGGGTTCATCCTCTTTGCCAGGGCGAGGACGCGGTCGCGACGATCCATCACTCTTGGCCACCCCAGAGAGCCAATACGCGGCCGGTATGAAACTCAGCGCCCTCCCCCAATAAGTACCGCACCGCAGCGACAACATCGGTCGTGGCGCAGAGGCGTCCCATCGGCACGCCCGCTTTCTCTTGAAGCTGCTCACGGTTACTAGACTTGGAGTTGATTCCGACAGGCATGAACCCTGGGCTGATGACGTTGCAAGCGATTCGAAGGGGCGCAAGCTCCTTCGCCAGCAAAGACATCGTGGTCTCCAGGGCGGATTTGCCCAAGACATAGGCTCCGAGCCTCACGTTCCGCGTGTGCGCCACCTGAGATCCGATTGCGATGAGTCGCCCTCCCTGAGGCTCAATACGGCGGGAGAGAATTTGGGCGAGCCCGATCAACACGTCTGTGCCGAACGAAAGCTGCTGGCGACGCATCTCCTTGCTGCTGCTCATCAGGCCGCCCCGTGGGGCGCCAGGCCACGCCACGTGCAGGGCTCCATACAAAGGCCCGGGTAGCGTCTCCTCCAGGGCCAACTCCCAGTCATCTGACAGGAGATCAAGCGATATGTGCGAAGTCGCGCCTGTGGGTGCCTGCCGCCCGACGGTTATCACCTCAAAATCTTCGGCTAGAGACTTCACTAGATCTCTGCCCAAGCCCCCCCCGCCCCCTGTCACCAGTAATCGCGGTTGTGTACCCACTCCGCGCGCCAGCACCCTCTTGTCAACTGCTTGGACCCCAGCGCTCTTGGCCTGCTGCATCGTGAAAGAGACACCGACCTCGGCAAAGTGCTCCCCGTCAGTTGCGCGCTGGACTCTAGCGGCTAGGCGTCCAGACTGAAGGGACGTATTCCAGGCGACGATCGTCCCGGACACACGGAGGGTCTCCGGAACGCGGACCGGACTTCCAAAGCGAGCATTGAATCCCGTGACCAGGACTCGCCGGCCCGGAAGCTTCATTCCGACGAGTGCGGAAACCATTGCCACCAGGAAAGCGCCATGAGTGACCTGCCCTCCAAACTGCGAATCGGCCGCGACGTCAGCGTCAACATGAAGCGGATTGAGGTCGCCCGACAACAACCCAAAGGCTGCTAGGTCCTCAGCCTCAATCGTTCTCACGAAATCGGCCGCAAGGCCAACACGGAGATCCTCAGCCGCGAGATCAGCGCTCGTCGTGTCGTTGGACATGGTCCAGCAGTAGCTCAAACGAAGTCAGAGATGCGATTTCTTCTATAGCCAACCGGATGCCGAACTCTTCCTCTATGAGCCCGACCAGGAGCAGCTGTGTCACAGAGTCCCAATCCGCGTAGGAAACTGCGCTCACCTCTCCGATTCGTTCGAGAGGCAGGTTCGGAAAGACTTGTGTGAAACAAACCGTCAAGCGTTGTCTTCTATCTTCCACTGCCCTATCTCTTCCATCTGTATGGCAACTAGCGGTGCCCTTAACCCGAATGTTTCGATTGTGAGGCTTAGCGTCTGCTCCTCAGCCGCGACGGAGCCCAGCAGTCCCCTAAAGAAGGAAACGATGGGCTCGTTGCGAGCGGTCGGGCGAAAACGGAAATCCAAGACCCCGCAACCGATTCTCTCAAAGAGAAAGGCAATGACCCCGTACTCGACCCGCCGCGCGAACGCCCGGCAGCTTAGAACAAAGCTCGAGACGATGTGTCGCTCGCCCTGCTTGGAGACGACAACCGCAGCGATGCGTCCGAGCTTCCCGAATCGGTTGGCGTAGTCGAAAGTGATGACGCGAGTGATGGGATATGCGGAGAGGAGTTCAAGCCAGTTCGCTTCCGCGAGTCGAACTCCGTTCAAATTGAATTGGTTCGTCTTGTTGATTAACTCAAACGCGCGCAGGTCGCCCCGGTCCCGCACAAGCTCGGCGCGTACGCAACCTTTCTCCTCAAGATGAAAGTCGTCCGATGCCGCGGTCCCTTCGAGCGAAGATGCGGCAATTACGCTGGAAACGCGCAGCCGATCCTCGGCGACGATTCTGTCTCTGGAGAATAATCGCCTGATTTCGACGAGGAATGTGAGCATTTGCTGAGGGTCCCCGCCCGGGCATTGAAGCAACCTGAGGGTAGGCCACGCCCGACCAACTTCCGCCAGCTCCCGCGGATCGTCGTCTACGAACGCAACGCTCTCTGGTCCGATGTTCCACGCTGCGAGGATCCGCGAAACGGCGGCTGACTTTGGCCCCCAGCTCACTTCCAATGGGTAGAGCAACTCTGACTGAACAAGAAGGTCCTTCCGCGAGAACGCTCTCGCTACAGTCGCCTGCTCGTTCTTGCTGGCGACCCCAACCAGAAAACCGGCGTCAAGCAAGCCGTTCAGCACCTGCTGGTAGAGCCCGAAGGCGCGGCCCCGCTCGCCCTCCCAAGTCAGATTGTCCTCACCGTCCTCGCCAGCCACGCCCCGCCATAACGTATTGTCCAGATCAGTGATCAGACCCTTCAAGGGTGGATTTGCGACAGCTGCAGGAGCAATTCTGGCCGCAAGCCGTGCTGCACCGGTGATTGAGAACGGAAAACCAGCCGACAGTTCCAGGCGCGCGTCGTAGTCGGTGTCCTGAGATAGAGGCCGAATGACGTGAACGCCGGAGATTTGCCCACATTCGACCGAGAATCGAGCGGCCGCCTCACGAAGCGCCAACTCGATTCTGCCGAGCATTCCGGGGGCCTCGTGGAACAAGGGGGGCAGGTTCGATCCCGGCGGCACAACGACTACCCGTGAAGTCAGGACCGCGGTCGTGAGGAGCGTCCGAATTCGCGCGAACCGCGCTGCGGCGACGTCGCCGATTTCGTGTAGCGCGGCGTCCCGCCAGTCGGCCTCCCATCTAATACCAAGCCTCGGGTCAATGTCTGGCCATTCGACGACCACAATTACCGATTCACTTGGATTCACAGATGCGCGCTCGATGTTCCCTTCGAGGTCTCCAAACCTTCCAGATCGGACGCGACATCCGCCGCCACCAGAGAACGAAAGCAACTCGGCCTCCAAAAAGGTCAGGAGGTGCAGCGCCTCAAATCCGCAGACAAGGTCGAAAAGTCTCGGGGGTCCTGGGCGGCCTTCCGCCTCCCGTCGCAACGCCAACGCAGCCGCCAGCTTCATGTTGGCTCAGCGTCCTTGAGTTCTTGGTAGGCGATCTTGCTCCCCGTGGCCTCGGTGGAAACCTGCACCGAACGCGCTGATCCTTCAAGCGCTTGAAGGATGTCGGCGTGTCGTTCGGGAGCAGCGACAACTAAAAAGAAGCCCCCACCACCAGCACCGAGCAATTTTCCGCCTGCCGCGCCAGCGGCGCGCGCGGAATTGTAGATACCGTCGATTCGTTCGCTCGTGATCCGAGACGACAGTCGACGCTTCGACATCCAGGCACGGTCCAGAATTTCGCCGAACTGAGAGATCGGGCGTTCGGATTGCAGCAACTCCAAGCCTTGGTCGACCAGAGCCGACAGTGTGGTCAATTCTCGCGAGATCCTCCCCTCTCTCGTGTTGGCGAGTTGCTCCACAAGCACCTCATGAGCGTGTCGCACCAACCCCGTGTGGAAGAGCATCAAGTGTGATTCCAGGTCGGCCATGCGATGGGGCGGGATCGTCAGCCGAGTGGGGCGGATATCACCCGACCCGGCGAGATAGGTGAGGTGCAGGAATCCGCCGAGAGCACACGTGTACTGGTCCTGAACCCCGACGTTCTCGCGGATCATTTCCCTCTCCACATGTACGGCTTCCTCCGCCAGTTGCTGCTGTGACGGCCGCTCACCTTTGAGGGCGTGAAGGGCATGAAGCAGGCCCACGGTGAAGGAAGAACTGGAGCCCAAACCGGTCCGCGCGGGCAGATCGCCTATGTAGTGGATCTCGAGGGGCCCATGCAGATCGAGAAAACGCAGGCACTCGCGCACCGAAGGATGCTGGATTTCCTCCCGGTCGTGAACGGTCTCGGTTCGGGAGTATCCGACACGGATCGAATAGTCGAACAAGGGAGCCATCCGCTTCACCGACACGTAGGAATACTTGTCGATGCTGACGCCCAGGGTCTGGCCGCCGTGCTTCAGAAAGTGTTCTGGATAATCCGTTCCGCCGCCCAGAAAGCTGATACGGACGGGCGTTCGAGTGACGATCACCTAAATATTTTTGAACTGGCCGCGACCCAGCATTCTGTAGCCCTTGATCAGTTCCCGGATTCCGTCGTCCAAGCTTCGCTTGGCCGTGAAACCGGCTTGGCGGAGCCTCTCGTTCGAGACTACGTAGTTCCGCTTGTCAGGGTCCGAGCCCACTTCGCCGAAGTGGACGTAGAAGTTCGGCACGTAGGCCTGGATTTTCTCCGCGAGTTCCTGTTTGGAGAGGTTGGCATCGTCGAGGCCCAGATTGAAGGGACGACCGTTCATGGCCTTCGAGTTTGACAGTACGTGCAGGAAACCGTCGGCCACATCGCGGATGTGGACGTAGTTGCGCTTGAAGTCCTTCTCGAAAATAACGAGATAGCGGTCGGTGAGTGCTGCGTAGGTGAAGTGGTTGACCAGCAGGTCCAGCCGCATACGCGGCGACATGCCGAACACCGTCGCCAGGCGCAGGGTCACCGAGTTCCCGGCGTCGAGCACCGCCTTCTCCGCGTCCACTTTGGTCCGTCCATACAGGGAAATCGGCTCCAGCGGCGTCTCCTCGGTGCAAAACATTTCGCCGGTCTGGGTGCCGTAGCCACTGTTCGTGGTGGGGTAGACGACGAGTTGCTCCTTGCTCCGGAGGCGCAGAAGCAGGCGGATGGCGTCGAGGTTCACCGAGCTGGCGAAGAGCGGATCGCGGTCGCACGCGGGGGCGCCCACCAGCGCGGCCAGAGGGATGATGGCGTCCACACCTTTGAGGGCCCCGGCCATCACCGCCTCATCCCGAGCGTCGGCGCAAGTGAACCCGAACTGGGGATGGGCCGCCAGGTGGAAGAGGCTGTGCACACCGTAATAGAGGCTGTCGAGGGCCTGAACCTCATGGCCGGCGTCGAGCAGATGTTCACAAAGGATGCTGCCGAGATAGCCGGCGGCACCCGTGACGAGGATTTTCATTAGGAAGTGATCTTAAGCGACCGCGCCCGGGCGGTGCAGAGCCTTGGCCCCTTCGGTGGGAAGGATTTCGTCGGGCCTTTGAATTGGTTTACTCTTCTGCACGCATGCGTCTCTCCGTCGCTCTTGGTATCTTCTTTGCCCTAGTCGCCGCCCCGAGTCGCGCTCAAGACCCTGCGGCAACTCCGGCACCCTCCCCCAATGCTGCGCATAGTGGCGCGCCGATCGGGCAGTTCACCGTTGGCCCCTTCATCATCACTCCCACAATCCGCATAGGGACTCTGGCCGTCGACACGAACGTCCAATACGAGCGCGTGCGCAGAGCGGACTTCGTTGCGTCCGCCGGCCCGGGCCTGGATATCGCGCTGCCGTTCCTCGACCACTGGAAGTTCGATGTTCAGGGAAGCTCGCAGTACTTCTACTTTCACCGGACGACCGGGTTGCGACGCTGGACGGGCGGGGGACTGGCGGCCCTTCATTGGGCCACCACGGGCACGCGAATTTCGCTATCAACCAGCCATGCCCGCGACTTCTCCCGCCCAAGTTTCGAAGTTGATACCCGCGTCGCCTCGACGAACAGCAACATCCTCGGCAGTCTGGAGCGCGACTTGGGCAGACTCACGTTGGCGGTACGCTCTTCAGTGAATCGAACCCGGCTTGACGCCAATCAGGATTTTCGGGGAGCGGACCTCACTACCGCCTTGTCCCTGGATGTCCTGAGCGTAGCCCCGGAGCTTCGCTATCGACTGACGCCCGTGACGTCGCTGCTCCTTGAGGGAGCCTATGACAACAGTCGCTTCGCCACCGCCCAGGGCCGCAACTTTCACTCGGAGGGAGCGGGAATAGGCATCATGACGGCGGGGCTTTTCAAGGCCCAGGTAACCGCAGGGTGGCGACGAAACCAGCTCAACAGCCGTGGTGCCTCCAAAACTCAGCCATATTTTCGACTAAGGATCACGGAATCGCGCCAGATCGGCCGTCGCTTCCGGCTGACCGGTAGTTACACGCACGACTCCACGGTCTCGGCTTTTGCGGTTGATGGTTCGCTTCCCACGCTTGAACAGCGGGCTCTCAACGCTCAGTTGGCGATTGAGATCACCAAGCGAATGGACCTTCGCATCAGTGGCATCCGCACCACTCTCAAGAGCGACGGGCTCGTTCGGGTGGTCCTGGACGATGGCACTGCCGGGGTTGCCCGGCGCGATGATGTCGCCTATGTCGGCACTGCGGATCTGGGCCTTCGTCTTGGCCGGGCTCGAGTAGGGCTCTTCTCCTCCTACACAACCCGCGACTCTTTATTCTTCTCGGACTTCGGCATTCAGGGCCTTCAGGCCGGCGCACGCGTCGAGTACGCACCGTTCTGAGTTCCCCAAGCGGCAATGTCCAGCATCTTCCAAACCAAAACCGTTGATCAGTTGATTGCGGGTTCGGGTCCCCCGGGGTCCGGTCTCAAGCGAACCCTGAGCACCTTCGACCTCGTGATGCTCGGCATCGGCGCCGTGATCGG
>Ga0163144_10019080_pt1 | contig 13818 bp, 13 predicted proteins | sample OliLak19BULKMAT1_FD_123175 | JGI IMG/M metagenome (GOLD analysis project Ga0163144, IMG submission 123175) | Freshwater microbial mat bacterial communities from Lake Vanda, McMurdo Dry Valleys, Antarctica - Oligotrophic Lake LV.19.BULKMAT1 | ecosystem: Environmental > Aquatic > Freshwater >... | reverse complement strand
TTATTGTTTAATTCTAATTTCTAAAAACTGTACAAATTTGAATTTCAGGAACCTAGAATTGTTTTATTTTAAGCCTTGAATAAGAGTTTTTTTTTACTCATTAATCATCGCTGTTCCCAAAAACAATCTAGTAACATTTCCTTTCTTTACTAATTCACTCATAACCTTCATCATAATGAATTTAAGAAAGACTTCAAGCAAATGGTTTAAAAACTACTCATTCTTTGCGCACTTAAGAATACACCGTTATGAACCGTGTAATCTATAGCAACAGCTAATGTTTCAGATATTTCTGGTTTGCATCTAATTAAATGCAAAAATCCACCACTAGTATATTTTTTATTCTCAATTATCGCTTCCCTACCATTTTTAACCAAGTATTCCTGTAGGGTTTCCTTCTTGATCCGATATTCCATTGTTTCTTGAAAGATAAATTCAAAACTTTCTCTCGCTGCCTTTGCAGTTTTTCCGTTTGCAATTATTTCAAGATTTAGGCAGTAAAAATAACCATATCCTTTGTCCTTCCGCTTTCTCTTTAAAATTGACCGACGAATTTAAGAATACAAAAAGTTTCTACTTGAATTTTATTATGAAAGCCATGCAATGATTATCTTCGAATTGGTCTCATACTCCTAAGTCCCACTATGAAGATAATTCTATGACTCCTTCTTTTTATTATTTTCATGGTACCTTTTCAAAGCAGTGCATCGTCATTGATGGGGCGGAAGTATATTATCGCCATTTTGGCGGACTTAAATATAAAATAACATTCAGGGTTTTTAGGGATTGTAGAAATTCACCATTACACACATCATTAAAAGCAGAAATGCTTGGATTCATTGGATTTATCACAGTCTCCGAAAAAATTATCTCCTACTCTAATTAGCATTACCGATTTTTCTACGACGTGTAAGAAAGGGAATAAACCGTGTTCTCCACCTAATACTAAGATGAGTAGCACCAAACCAGCTATTGAAGAACATATCTATAAAGATACCGTTGAATATAATTCTACTGATACGGAATTTGAAAATTGTTGTCTTTTAAGGTTTGGAATTTGGGAGCATTAAATAAATTCCCTTAAATTTATTTTCGTGAATTCTTTTGTTTCGGCTAGCGCGTTAATTTCTGCTAATATTAACCTATTAATCATCTATTAGAAGAGTAACCTAAATTTAGTACAACACAATCATATAGTTTTCATGCATTCCAATTCTTAATTATATCAATAATGGCAACTCCTAGCGAAAAATTAGCAGAAACCCTTGAAGCATTAAGAAAGCTTCAAGATATAGGCATAATGGCCATTAAAGCATCTGAATAAAGCCGAGGGCATTTGCGAAATTTTTAGCGCATCTGGTCAGGGAATTAATGAATAACCTGTTCAGAAATTTAGAACCCAATAAATATTCAAATTAATTGTAAGTTAAATATTGTTCAAAGAGGTTTTTTAAATCAAACAAAAAAGCCGCTGATTATCAGCGGCCTTTGTTTTAGTACCCGGGACGGGACTTGAACCCGTACAGCCGCAAAGCCACAGGATTTTAAGTCCTGCGTGTCTACCGATTCCACCACCCGGGTATATATTTGAGCGTTTGTAAGTGTAAGACAACTTACATTAAAAGATACTATAAGTTCATAGTATGCCTTTTGGAGTTGTGTTTTTGGAAAATTATTCTCCAAGACACATCAATTATTTCAAAGTATTAGTAACCAACTTTCTCAAAAACTTATCTTCAGAGCATCGTTTTCTAACAAGCTGCGAAAATACAATTTTGTTGGTAGATTATCCAAATCAATTTTGTTATATTTTATTGCTCTTTCCATTTTTGAAGGTTAGCGGGACAAGCTAAAAAGAAAATCTTCTGACTAAGGCTGTCAGAGGATTTTCTTTGTTTAGAAACTAATTTTTAATAATCCTAATTAGGTGTAACTTATCACCTGTTTGAATTTGGAGTGAGTAAACACCAGCAACTTGATCTCTTAAATCAATGTCAAAATTGTCGCTAAGGGGCTCAAAACGTCCGATTATTTGTCCTACCATATTGGTTACAATCACCAGCTCAACATTTTCAGAAGCATGAATATTAAAAATTCCTGAACCTGGATTTGGTACCGCATAAATTTGCTTATCAAAACGATAATTATGGATTCCAGCAATGCCAAGATTCCGTGATGTACAATTAACGCAACCTTGTAATGATGTTACACACAACCTCACAATATAGGAGCCCAAAGCGGCATATTGGTGGCTGGCATTTCTAAGAATGGATGTGTCGCCATCACCAAATTTCCAATTCCAACCCACGATGCTTCCACTAATAATGCTTGATGAATCCATAAAGTCAACATTTCGCCCCGATTTTTGAAGCAACTTAATACCCGCTTGAGGTAAGGGATTAATCGTAATTGTTTTAGAAATTGTATCCTGACACCCTGAATTATTTGCTGTAATAAAAGTAACCGTATAACTATTTGTAGATGCGTAGGAATAATTTGGATTTGCAACCTTTGCTATGCCACCGTCGCCAAAAGTCCATGAAAATGAAATGGCAGTTAAACTCAAATTTTTGAAAGCAGTCGTATTGCCATAGCACGTTCCGCTATAACTGAAATCAGCTTTAGGCTTAGGAACAATAGTTACAAACAATGCATTGCTATCTTTGCAAGAAGCTGTATTGGTTTCAATGACCTTTACATTTCCGTTTCCATCAATATTCCAACGAACCGAAATGATATCAGTGCCTTGTCCACTCAAAATTTGTCCGCCAATTACTATCCACTTATAAGATATTCCGCTATTTTTAGCGGAATTATAACTTGTAATACTTCCCTGGCAGGTACTATTAATTCCTTGTACTGAAGGTGTTGGTGCCTTTACAACTGAAATTAAAACGGTATCGAATGCATTGCACCCTGTTGAATTCAATGATTTTTCTACAATGTACATCGTTGTTTGGGAAGGTGCTATAAATGGATTGGCAGATGAGGATGTAAAACCTGTAGGCACACTTGTCCAGTTATAATTCATACCTGATTGTGCTGTTTCTCCGATTTTTGTGGATGATCCTTTGCAGATTGATTGGTCTTTTCCTGCATCAGCCTTTGGTTTATTCCCAAGAAAAATTTCGATGGTATCCCTATTTACGCAACCATAAGCCACACTTGTTACCTCAAGTATATATTTGGTATTGGCGGCTGGTTTTACCATTATTTGGTTTTTGGTCCCTAAAACCTTATTAGCTAAATTGGTCCATTTGTAACCTAAACCCGTTCCTAGACCTGGGCCAATTATGACTGAATCGCCAGGGCAGATAATCATATCAGCTCCTACATTTGCAGAAGGCAGTGCCATGATTGTGCGCGTGAGTGTTATAGAATCATTAAATTTAATTTCATCAGGGTTGCCATTGGGCAAAGAACTTTTTATAGAAAACTGAGGGCTAAATAGGTTGTAAAAATTAAAATTACCAATAACGATTGTATCCATCGCATTGGTTTTTAGCTTACCAGACCAATTATAAAGTGCTTGTACCTTACCGCTTACCGACCACATGATTGTTGCTGATTTTAGGGTATCATTACCGAAATTTTTAATCACCACTTTTACATCGAGTGGGCCTGCGCAGGAAGTAGCATCAGGTTTTATCAGCGTTACCATTCCTGCATCGTTTGCCGCGCGTTTAAATTCATCAGCTCCAATATCAGGGGTAACTGTGTTGCGCGTTTCACCATCAAAATCTTTTAATACATTTGTAATAGGGACACCACCTTCTTTAAGTAGAGGATTTTTTATATGCAAATCACTTCCTGATTTAAAGATGGGATCTACAGACTTTGATTTCGAGTCGAAACCACTTGCGTTTACCAAATCTATAAGACTTGAGTAAGAGCCTCCCCAGTAAGCAAACTGACCACTCCCTTTTGGAAGCAGGTTGTTATTATCGCTCCCTATTATTTGACTTGGTGTTGAAATGTAAAATACATCTCCGCCTTCCATTACAATGTTATTGTTTTTTAAAACAATATTACTCGAGGTTGTTCCAGATGTGTAAATCCCAGCATTGGTTGATGCGCTTCCATATACCGAGATACTGTTAAAAACAATGGATTGATTATCAACTCCGTCGAGCGATATTGCTTTACCTGAAGGTTTAATAATGGCGTTGTTTGCCACAATGCCTGGATTTGATTTAGAAGCATTGCAGCCTGTAAGAAGAACGCCAATATCGGTTAACACATCCTTAAAAAAATTGCCTTCAACCCTAATATTGCTATCACAATCAAGCAATTGAAGGTCGTAATTGCCTGATGTTGCGGTGTTGATATTTAAAAATGTATTCCCTTTAACAATGGCAGCATCGTTATAGGCCAATTGAACTGCGTAACTAAAACCGTTTTCAAAGGTGTTTCCTTCTACAACTGTGCCCGATTCTCGCACTGTATTTACGCCGGTAAATATTATGCCGTAATTGCCATTTTTTATATAGTTGTTTCTAAAAACGTTGTTATTATCCTGTCCTTGATCTGACCAAATATTAATAGCGTTGGCATTGGGGGAAATAAGCGTTAGGCCAAGAATCTGGCAATTTGTAAAAGTGTTGTTGTTAGAACCGTTAATAATATGAATAACATGTCCGTAGGTATTGGTGCCCGTTCGCTCGAAGGAAATCCCTTTAAAAGTTACATAATCGGCGCCCCTTAGCTGAACCACTGCATTGTTGGTTCCTGTAGCCGTAGATGAAGGCAAGGTTACCAGGATTTTTGTACTGTCTTTTCCAACATTTATAAATTTTACAGGATTTGATGCATTCATTCCGGGCAATTCTACCAGCGTAATTTGTTCCTTGTAGGTTGCTGGATAAACATTAAAAGTAATGGCGCCACATATTCCGCGCGACGTCATGTCGGTAATGGCTTCATTGAATGATTTGTAATTAGCAGTTACCGTATCATCAATAGAATAAGTTCCAGCCATAGCGGCATATCGCAGCAGTTTAAGGGTGTCGTTTATGCTTCTTCCATCCGATTTGCCATTGGGGCTTTGTGTCCAGGTTTTGAAGGTGTAAGCCGTATTGGCAGAAAATGTTAATGAACCTAGTGGAATAGAGGCAGAAGAACTACCAGGTGCTAATTTACCGCTCCAACTGTAGCTTGTTTGCGTTGTTCCGTTTATCTGCCAATTAATCTGAATGCTTTTAATGGTATCATATCCGTAATTTTGAAATTTTACTTTCACCATTTGTTTTCCAGCGCAAAAAAGAAGCGGACTGTCAAGATTTGCTACGCCGGCATCATTTGCAATTGGGAAAAACTCATCCGCACCCATGTCAGGGGTTGTATTATCCCGTGTATCATTATCAATATCATCAATAATTGCTGAGTATGGCAATGCCTTTCCATTTAAACTGATATTTGATACATGTAAATTTGTGTTTCCCGTATAACCGGGATCTTTATTTATCGAGTTGCCATCCTTTCCTGATGCACCCTGCCAACCTGAAAAAGTTGTATAATTCGTTCCACCCCAGTTGGTTAAATTGGTGCCGTTTGAATAGGCATTGTTAAAGTTGACACTGTCAATATCTCCTGTGTTTGTGCCTGGAACATTATAGGCATAACCACCCCCTTTGTTAATCAGGTTGTTGTTTACTGCCTTAATAAATGAACTTGAAAAGTTTGGATAATGATAAAAAGCACTTCCATTGGCAAGTGAATTTGTGATTAAAACATTGTTATAGAAAAAATTAACGTAAGCACAACCGTATTCAGTTAATCCGGTGCAATCATTTGTACCACCAGCATTCATCACCCAATTGTTATAAACTCTTGTTGGTGCGCTTGCACTGCTTGTTGTGCTGGCAACCATCAAGGCTCTAACAACCTGTGCGTTTTTTGCAAACATAAATACTTTGTTTTTGGCAATTAACATATTGGGTGAAGATTCTATGCGCATACCATAGGAAGTATAATGACCAGTACTTGGACCAAAATCACCCATATTGAATGTATTTCCAATAATGTTCAAAGAGGTTTGTCCTGTCATATAAATCCCTGACGAACCACTCGTGTCAATTATGTTACCTGTGATGGTATTTGCATTACAAGTGGAAGTACAATAAATTCCGTTGTAACCGTATAACAAGGTATTGTCCTTTATAAGTGTGCTATCGGCATTGCCCGAAAAAAAGATGGCTGAGCCAATACCATAAGCAAAACCCAGACTTGAATTACTTGGCATTTTACGGCCTTTCATTCGGCAACTGATTAATTTATTGTTATCGGCATCGTTGGTGATTTGAACAACCGTGCAGTACGTATTCGCTCCGGTGCGTTCGAAGCCAATTTCCTCAAAGGTTACAAAATCACAACCATTCAAATTGAGTACAAAATCATCCGTGCTAGAGGTTGATGAAGGATTTTGAAGTGCACATCTTGTAAAATCACCACCGGCCGACCTAAATGTTATTGTTTTTGCGGCAGATGCACCACTGATAGTTGTAACATCAATGAATGTATTGGCATAAATTGAATCGTAAACAGTAAAGGTTACTGCGGCACTAATCCCCGGACCTACTGCGCTGCCTCCATCTGATCTACTGCCGCTAAGTAAATCACCAACTGCCGAAGCCCAGTTTCGGTAGTTGGTACTCGAAGCTGAACTCCTAGGATTGATGGTGTAGTTTCCGCTGAGTTGTCCATAAGACATAACAGGATTTAAGAAAAATGAAAAGCTAAAAAGGATCAAGAAATTGAATGAAAGTAAAATTTTTTTCATAACATTTTATTTAGAATTCTACACAACGTTATGATGAAAAGTTGATAATTCCTAATATCAAGAAAGACATAATTTAGAAATCTTACCTGAATATATTAAAAGAAAAAAATGACTGGTTTTATCACGAAGCGATTTTATTAGATTCAACTGTTCTATTAATAAGAAGCACTCCGCTCAAAATAAGTCCCAAACCTAAAAACTCTGGCAATCCAATGGTTTCACCATCCACTAAACCCAAAAAAATGGCGACAATAGGCATGAGGTAAGAAACCGAGGCGGCGAACATAATATCTGTTCGCTTTATCAGAATATTAAATAAACTCATAGCAACAGCCGTGCCCATTACACCAAGGGTTAGCGCATAAGGTAAAGCCTCTTTTGCCAAAGCACTTTCCTGAATTTTTTCAGGAATTTTTAAATAAAACAATAAGGGAATAGAGGGTACAAAAAGCATGAAATACATTAAGGATGTAAGACCCAAGCTTGGAAGACCAGTCAAATGCTTTTTTAATACATTTGAACTTAAGCCATACATAAATGGAACACTCAAAGCGATAAATAGAAATAGTATTTCGGCTTTTAGTTCAACCTGCGATTTGAAAAGTACCAAGCAAAGCGCACCTAAGAAGCCGAGCATTACGCCAATAAATTTTAGTTTTTTGTTCGGCAAACCATAAAAAAGAATACCAATAAAATAGGTGGCCAACGGTGTTAATGAATTGATTATACCAATGACAGAACTGCTAATATGGGTTTGGGCAAGGGGGTAAAAGTAAATAGGAACACCGTTTCCCGCTACCGAGCATATAAATACATACTTGTAGTCTTTGAATGGAATCTTTTTGAAGGCCAAGAGAATGAATGGCAGTAAAACAAATCCACCTGATAAAATTCTCAAATCTGCCACCTGAATCGGGTCAAAACCCTTGAGAGCATGTTTAATTAAAAAGTAGGAACATCCCCAAATCAGCGCACAAAGAATTAGCAAAGTCCAATTGAGAAAATTAAAATTGCTAGTGTGTTTCTTCAATTCTAATATGCTCATCAATCTGTGTGTTCGTCTAAAATCAATTGATAAAAAATAAGGTCAAGCCATTTGTTAAATTTAAAACCAACTTTTTTAAGATTGCCTGCTTCAAAAAAGCCAAATTGCTGATGCAATTTTATGCTCGAATCGTTATTGGCATCAATGCCTGCTATCAGTGTTTTTACCCCATTTTCTTTAGCTGAATCAATGAGCTGGGAAAGCAATCTATTAGCAATTCCCAGTCTTCTATAATCTGGATGAACGTAAACCGAGTGTTCCATAGAAAATTGATAGGCGGCCCAAGGTCTAAAGGACCCGTAGGATGCAAATCCTACTACTTTTAAATCCATACAGGCAACCAATACAGGAAATTGATGATGTTGCTTCTCTTCGAACCATTTTTCACGCATTGCAATGGTATGGGGCTCGTAATCATAAACAGCTGTTGAATTAAGAATGGCGTCATTATAAATATCAAGAATAGATTCAAGATCTTTTTTTGTGGCATAACGAATATCTATTTCGATCATTCTTTTGAAGGCGTTTTTTTGAAAAGCTATCTTTTAGATTATTTTGAATGAAATAATCTTTCCAGAAACTAGTCTGAAAACAAGGTGGCAAATTTATGACAAATCTTATAAGAAGCGAGGGGAATTACTCAATTACCTCTATCAATTAATTTATCAGTTTCTATCGAATCAAAAACCACGGCAAATTTATTTCGCCGCCACCTAATACGAATTTTAGGGCATAGTTTGTAAGGAAGGTCGTTGGTAGGAATTAGGTTTTATTTACATGCATTAAAATTTTTAAATTACTGATTTATAGTAACATGTCAAGTGTAATAGGCGAAACGATGGCGAAGTTGGAGTGGAATTCTCACTTTCAAGAAACAATCGAAGTAGAAATAAACCACTAACCATTATCAATTATCAATTAACCATTATCAATTAACCATTATCAATTATCAATTAACCATTATCAATTAACCATTAACAACGAATACTTCTATCTTTGCAAAGAACAAAAAAACGGAATGACCAAGATTTTAGGCATTGATAAAAATACAATAAAGCTTTTGCGCATTCCTTTCTCCTATTTTTTGATGCCGGTTTTTTTCTTTGCTCTAAGTCAAGTTCAGAACATTAACTGGGCAAATGCCCTTCTCTGCTTTGTTATTTTACATCTCTTTATTTACCCTGCCAGCAATGGTTATAATAGTTTTATGGATGAGGATGAAACGCCGATTGGAGGACTTGAAAAGCCACCCAAACCAACTAAACAATTGTTTTATATTTCACTCATGTTTGATATTGTTGGGTTAAGCCTTGCTTTTTTTGTTGGACTCAATTTCTTTTTTTGTGTTCTTGCGTATATGATTGCCTCCAGATCTTATAGCTATAAAGGGATTAGGCTGAAAAAATATCCTATTCTTGGATTTCTTACAGTTGTTCTATTTCAAGGGGCATTTACATTTTGGATGGTGTTTACAGGGGTTAGTGATAACGAAGTTGCATGGAATTTGAATCTCAAACTTGTGCTTGTAGCCTGCATTTTTTTAATTGGTGGTGTGTATCCGCTTACCCAGATATATCAGCATGAGGCTGACCTTGCAAGTGGCGATATTACAATCAGTTTGAAATTAGGTAAACAAGGAACTTTTATCTTTTGTGCTCTTATGTTTGCCATTTCAACTGGATTTCTATATTTTTATTTTGAAGCCGTTGATAGGATGGATGAGTTTTTATTGTTCCAAATTTTTCTCGTTCCGGTGATTGTTTATTTCATTAATTGGTTTTTTAAGGTAAGAAAGGATGATACCCAAGCATCCTTCAAAAATATGATGCGCATGAATTTTTTGGCTTCCACCTGTATGAACCTACTCTTTATTACCCTGATTTTTTTGAATCAAAACAGATGAGTGTCATAACAAATATTTCCATTGCCTTACCTGAATTTAAGCATAAACAAACAGAGCTCGCAGATTTTATGTGCGAGCTGCATCAATATTCGGAGTTAGATAAAAAAAAGCTACATCTCATGTATGCGAGAAGCGCTATTGAACAACGCTATTCGGTGATGCCTGATTATTCGTCCTCAAGGGAAGAACGACAGTTTTATCCCCAAACCAGTAATCTTGAGCCTTTTCCAAATATTGAATATCGCATGCAGTATTTTAATAAAAAGGCGCTCCATCTTTGCGTTGAGTCCATACAAAAGTGTTTTGATTCGGGAATAAATGCCCAACAAGTTACACACCTCATCACGGTAACTTGCACTGGCTTGTCTGCTCCAGGTTTGGATATTGAAATTGTTCATCACTTAAAACTAAATGCGTCAATAAACCGCACTTCCATTAATTTTATGGGATGTTATGCGGCAATACACGCTTTAAAGCAAGCAGATTATATCTGTAAAAGTGATGCCACAGCCATTGTATTGATAGTTTGTGTTGAATTATGTACCATTCATTTTCAAAAAATTGATGATTTGGATAATCTCAGTGCCAATTTGCTTTTTGCCGATGGAGCTGCGGCCACCCTTGTAGTTCCTGATACTTTTGCTGAGAAAAATTCATTTGGCGGATATAAAATAAAGAAGTTTCATTCCCAAATAGATATCAATGGTAAATCGGATATGGCGTGGCAACTATCATCCACCGGATTTCTCATGACTTTAAGTTCCTATATACCGCAACTCATAGAAAAAGGATTTATTCATTTATTCAATCAGGCCATTGAGAATCTTGAGATTGAACGCCAAGATATCATGCATTGGGCGATTCATCCTGGTGGTAGAAAAATTTTGGAAGTTGTTCAAAAGGAACTTGACCTAAATGCTGATGCTTTATTAAGTTCGTATAAAATTCTTAAAAACTATGGGAACATGTCTTCACCTACCATTTTATTTGTTTTACAAGATCTTATGGAAACTAAAAAAGAAAGCGAGAAAAACGAACTCACTTATGCGGTTGCATTCGGGCCGGGTTTAACCATGGAATCTGTTATCTTAGAAAATGTTTAAACAACGTTCTTATAAAAAAGAATTACTCGATGAGCCCTTTATCGAAAAGGAATTATTGTTTCAAAATCTGAAAGAGTTAGAAATTATTAACAAGCATCTTGGTGGACATGCCGTTTCTCTTAAAGGCTTGAGGAAGATTTTTACTGATAAAGTAAAGCAATACACAATGATAGATATTGGTTGTGGAGGGGGTGATTCTATGAAGGCCATCTCAAAATGGGCCACTCAAAACCAAATAAATATCGAGATTACAGGCCTTGATTTAAAACAGGATTGTATTGATTTTGCCAAAGAAAATTGCCAAGGATTCTCAAATCTGAAATTTAGTTGTGATGATTTTAGAAACGCCTTTTCTGGTGAAAATAAAATTGATATGGTGCATGCGTCCTTGTTTTGTCACCATTTTACAGAAAATGAACTTGTTGAATTTGTTAAGCTTTGCAGCAAAAACAAATCTATTTTCTTGATAAATGATCTTGAAAGAAATCCTATTGCCTATTTTTCAATAAAATGGATTACAGGTTTGTTTTCAAAGTCGATTTTGGTTAAGAACGATGCTCCGCTTTCAGTTCTCAGGGGTTTTAAAAAACCAGAATGGCGAAGTATTCTCAAGAAAGCCGGAATAAATCATTTTGAAATTAAAAATCGTTGGGCATTTCGTCATTTGCTCTTAATCTACCCCAATGAATAGTAAAATATATGATTGCGCCATAATAGGAGGGGGGTTGGCCGGATTAACCCTTGCTGTTCAACTTGCAAATAGCGGCAGGTCTGTTATTTTGTTTGAAAAGGAAAACTACCCGTTTCATAAAGTATGTGGTGAATACATTTCAATGGAAAGTTATGATTTTTTGGATAGAATTGGTATTCCGTTACAAAGCATGAAGCTACCTATGATCAATGAATTAAAAATTTCTTCCCCAAATGGAAATTACTTATCACAAAAATTAGATTTAGGAGGTTTTGGGATAAGTAGATTCACGCTCGATTTTTTGTTGGCAGAGCTTGCTGTCAGTAAAGGTGTAACGTTGATTCAGGGAACAAAAGTGATTGATGTTGAATTTGATGACGATGTTTTTAGACTAAAAACTGAACAACAAGTTTTTACCTCAAAATTGGTTTGCGGCTCCTTTGGAAAACGCTCAGTGTTGGATAAAAAATTGCGAAAAAACAAGTCAAATTCATCCAAAGCTATTGGAAAAAATTATATTGGCGTTAAGTACCATATAAAAGTTGATTTTCCAGACAACCGCATTGAGTTGCATAACTTTAAAGGTGGGTATTGTGGAATTTCAAAAGTTGATGACGAAAAGTATTGTTTGTGTTATTTAACAGACTCAAAAAATTTAAGAGATTCTGACAATGACATCAAAAAAATGGAAGAAACTATTTTAATGAAAAATCCTTTTTTAAAATCATATTTTGAGAATGCAGCGTTTATTTACGACAAGCCACTTACCATTTCACAAATTACTTTCGAGAAGAAATCTGCCATTGAAAATCACGTTCTATTATTGGGCGATGCCGCAGGAACTATTGCACCATTGTGCGGCAATGGCATGAGCATGGCCATGCATTCCTCATTTTTAGCTTTTCCGATGCTTGAAAAATACCTTGATGGCACGCTAACACGCCAAGCTTTAGAAAGCGCGTATAACCAACAATGGCAAAATCACTTTGCCACAAGAATAAAGGCAGGCAGATTCATTCAGAATCTGTTTGGTGGTGAAACACTAACCAATCTTGTTATTGGGTTGTTCAAAAAAATGCCTTTTGTGACAGATCGGTTGATTAGGTTGACGCATGGGAAGCGGTTTTGAGGATTTCGGAGGGAGATAAAGAGATACATTATAGGATTCTAAGTAGATAGAGTTTGCAAAATATTTAAAGGAATTATGCTGATTGAAAACTGTTTGAGATATATATTGAAAAAATAATTTTGATTAAGGAAAGAGAAAGAAAACCTGAATTAGCTATGCAGTCCACTATAAAAAATCTTAATCATTTTTTTTTAGGATTATTTTTAAACGAATAAATTTGAGGTGCACATGAAATATCCTATTATTTTAAAAGTAAACCTGAGAATACAATTAGGTTTTAATTCTAGGTTGTCATACTTATTGTTGTTAACTTTTACTTTATTTTTGACTTCAAAATTAGTTGCCCAAAAAAGCATTGGTGTAAAAGCAAATATTGGTGCAGGTATTATTAAAAAAGATTATATCGATGAACCTACTTGGTATAATCATACTTCTTTAAAACAACCTTCTGGGCAAGTTGGTTTCTATTATCAGATAGAACCAAAGAAATGGAAATCATTCTTTGTAACTGAAATTTTGTTAAACTAAATTGAAGGTAAGGAAAAAATTTATCAGCAGCAATAAAACCGCACATTAGACAAGTATTTTGGGGAAATAACGAAGATTGTTGAGCGTACTCATGTTTTATATTGTGGAATTCCTGTCGCTTATGGCTATAGGTTTAATAAACTTTCTATCAACTTGGGTCTTCAACTAAATCTTATCTTATTATCAAAGGAACAGCAGAAAGGGGTATCCCCATTAGATTCTGGAGGCTACTATTTTTGGAAGAGTGAGAGCAGGGCTCATTTAAGTTCTCCCAATCTTGGTATCAAAACAGGTGCATTTTACAAGCTATCGAATAAGCTTGAATTAGAACTGAACTATTATTATGGTATTCTAAATGTGTCTTCGTCTAAAAGTTTGTCTCACTATTATGATTTTAGGGTGCGTCAACTAACTTTTGGAATAAGGTATAAGTTGAACGCTCATAAAAAAGTTGAGAATGATGAATAAATGTCATTAAGTTAAGAGAAAAAGCATTAACATTCGCTCGCTTTTTGCGAGCGAATGTTAACCTAAGTCGCCGTCGCTTCGCCTCTGGCGAGTGACATGCTATTCTGCCTCTGGCATCTTCGAATTTTAGTTCTTCTGACTATATCTGGATAACCTCCAGAGGACTTTCTGTA
>Ga0163144_10019079_pt1 | contig 13819 bp, 16 predicted proteins | sample OliLak19BULKMAT1_FD_123175 | JGI IMG/M metagenome (GOLD analysis project Ga0163144, IMG submission 123175) | Freshwater microbial mat bacterial communities from Lake Vanda, McMurdo Dry Valleys, Antarctica - Oligotrophic Lake LV.19.BULKMAT1 | ecosystem: Environmental > Aquatic > Freshwater >... | reverse complement strand
GTCGAGCCCAAGAAAGAGGAACCCGCCTCCGACGTGGAGGTCCAAGGCGAAATCGCCGGCTATGTAAAGCTGGCCACGCTGGCTGCGGACCAAGAGAAATGGCAGCTCGCCGAGCATTTCCTCGAACTCATCGTGAACCTGCCCGCACCCATGGCGGACAAGAAGAAGGCGCTCGCCGCCATCGGCGCGCTCTATGAGAAAAAGCGCACCTTTTCCAAAGCCATCGCGATCTATGAAAAGATGATTGCGGTGTATCCGGGCGACCCAGACACGCCGGAACTCATCTTCAAGGTCGGCACGCTCTACCGCGAGGCGGGTGCCTATCAGCGCGCGATCAACCGTTTCTACACCGTGCTAAACTCCGCGCTGCAGGTGAACGGCCACGGCATTGAGACTTATCGCAAGCTCACCCAGCGCGCGCAGATGGAAATCGCCGACACTTACTTTCTCGCAGGCGAAAACGAGCAGGCGGCGAAGTTTTACAACCTGCTCAGCCGGCTGGAACTGGCCCCGGAGGAAAAGGCCCGCGTGCTCTTCAAATCCGCGCACTGCTATTACGTGCTCGGCAACCACGACAAAGCGATCACCGCCGCCCAGGGCTTCCTTGCCGAGTTCGCCGGCGACCCAGCCGCGCCGGAATGCCGCTACATCCTCGCCAGTTCGCTGAAATCATTGAAACGCCCGAAGGAGGCCTTCGATGCCGTGCTCACGCTGCTCCGCACGGAACACGCGAAAAAGGGCACAGCCCCGGAAAAGTGGGTCTTCTGGCAGAGAAAGACCGGCAACGAGTTCGCCAACGACTTTTACCAGCAAGGTGATTTCACCAGCGCGCTGACCATTTACCAAACGCTCGCGCAACTGAACGATGACCCCGAGTGGCAATGGCCGGTCGTCTATCAGATGGGTCTGTGTTTCGAGCGGCTCCGGCTCGTGAACCGGGCGGCGGAAGCCTACAAGTTCATCCTCGATGAAGCGAACAAGCCGGAACGCGCCGGCAAGACCCTGCCGGAGAGCTGCACGAATCTCGTGCAAATGTCGCGCTGGCGCGGCGAGCAACTGGCCTGGCAACACACCACTGAAACCCAGCTTTCCCACTTGCTCGGCCAGCCGTTGGCCCCGGCCCCAGTTCCCGCCGCCCCCAAGTCGCTCCGCTAACTCCCGCACCCATGTCCTTTCCCGAAACGCTCACCGCTCACGCCGAGGTCTGCGGCGATCTCTACGAACTGATGCTCGCCGAAAACCGCCTGCTCAAAGCCAGTGCCCACGCGCTCGAAGAACCTTTCCTGAACCGCAAGCGGGCGATGCTTGTCTCGCTCACCAGTTCGCTCGAAAACGTCCGCACCAGCGCCCGGCTCCGCGCCAGCACCACACCCGAGATGCGGGCGGCGATGGAAAAGGTGCAGCAGATCATTTTGAAAACACTCCTCCTCGACCGCGAGAACGAGCAACTACTGCTCAAGACGACGCTGCATCCCCGAACGGCGTCCGCCGCAGTCTCGCCCGCACCGGTCTCGAGCCAGGTGCAGCGCGCCTACCGCCAGTTTTCGTAAGGCGATCGGGGGATGGGTATTGCCGCGGCAGGCGACCCGGCTAGACTGCCGGCCAGTTCGGAGATACATCCCTCCGAACCCACCACCCCACCCATGGCCATCGAAAAAGTGCTCGTCATTGATGACGAACCGATCATCCGCAAAAGCTTCGAGGAACTGCTCCGCGGCAAACGCTACGGAGTCACCGCCGTCGCCACTCTCCAGTCCGCCGAGAAGCTCCTCCGGCGCGACACCTTTGACCTCATCTTCCTCGATGTGCGTCTGCCGGATGGCGACGGCACCGAGTTGCTCGAACTCATCGCCCGCGAGCCCGCCCACCCACTGACTATCATGATGAGTGGCGTCGGCACGGTCGAAACCGCCGTCGCCTGCATGCGCAATGGCGCTTTCGACTACTTGATCAAGCCGTTTTCCCTCAGCCAGATCGAGGTGCTAGTGAAAAAGGCCGAGCACTACCAGCAGGTGCTCAAGATCAACACCCACCACACTGCGCAACGCAGCGCCACCGACGACTTCCTCGGCACCAGTCCGGCGCTCGAAACGCTGCGCTCCACGCTGCGCAAAGTCGCCGCCACCGATGCCACGGTACTGGTCCAGGGCGAGTCGGGCTCCGGCCAGGAACTCGTGGCCCATGCCGTCTGCCACGCCAGCCCCCGGGCGGCGGCACCGTACCTCCACGTGAATTGCGCCGCCGTGCCCGCGAGCCTCATTGAGAGCGAGCTATTCGGTCATGAAAAAGGTGCCTTCCCCGATGCCTTCGAGCGCCGCGAAGGGCTGCTCGAACTCGCCGACGGCGGCACCCTTTTGCTGGAGGAAGTGGGCGCGCTCCCGCTGCACGTTCAGACCAAGCTCCTGCGGTTACTCGTGGATCGGGAATTCGAGCGCATGGGCGGCACGAAGACCTTAAAGGTGGACGTCCGCGTCCTCGCCACCACCGGCCGCGACCTCCGCCAAGTCACGGCCGCCGGCGCCTTCCGGGAAGATCTCTACCATCGGCTGAACATGCTGCCCCTCGCCGTCCCGCCGCTCCGCGAGCGCCGCGCCGACATCGCGCCACTCGCCACGCATTACCTTCGCCGGATCGCCCGTCAGCATGGCTTGATCACGCCTGGCTTTGACCACGGCGCGCTGGAGCTTTTCCAAAGCTATCCTTGGCCGGGCAACATGCGCGAACTGCACAACGCCATCGCGCGCGCCGTGCTCCGCACGACCGACCGGACCCCAATCATGGCGGCATCACTCGGCCTGACCGCAGATGCCACGACTCCCACAGCCAGCGCCGTGACGGCCAATGAGGAATCACCCCTCTCGCTTCCCGAACTGGAACAAGCGCACATCCTTCGCACCCTGAAACACACCGGCGACAACCGCACCCACGCCGCCGCCATTCTAAAAATCAGCATCCGCACCCTCCGCAACAAACTGAAAGAGTATCGCTTGGCAGCCGGCGACAACCCGCCTACGCCACCCGCTCTGCCAGCGTAACCACGCTCTTACTGCAGGAGCTTGAGCACCGACTGCGGCATCTGATTCGCCTGCGCCAGCATCGCCGTGCCGCTCTGCACTAGGATGTTATTCTTCGCGAGATTCGTGCTTTCCTGCGCCACATCCACATCGCGGATGCGCGAAATGGCGGACTCGATATTCTGACGCTCAACACTCAGCGTCGTCGCTGCCACTTCCAAGCGGGACTGCGACGCGCCGAGGCTGGCGCGCTCCGTCGCCACATGCTGAATGGCATCCACGAGCATTTGCGCGGCCGTAGTCGAGGTCACCGAAATATCGAACGCCGGGGGCGCCGCCTGCGCGAGCAAGATTCCCATCGCCCCGCTTTGGAGATCGGTATCGTTGATCGACATTTGCTGGCCCACGCCTTCCCCGATGGTCACCGTAAGTCCCGCGGGATTCGGTCCGAAAAGCACAATCCCGTTGAAGGTTCCCAATGGGTTGGCCAGGGCTCCACCACCCACGGTGTCGCTCAACTGCTGCTGCAACGCCCCGAACTCCTGCTGATAAAGCGCCACGTCACCCGCGTTCTTGGTCACGTCCTTGGCCATCATCGTAAGCTCACTCATCCGGGTCAGCACCTTGCTCATGCTACTCATGAAACCATCGGCCGTCTGGATGTAAGAGACCGCGTTTTGCACGTTAATCGAGGCCGCACCCAACCGTCGGTTCTGTGCCTCCATTTTCTCCGCCACCGCCAGCCCTGCGGCATCATCCGATGGATTGACGATGCGCAAACCAGAACTAAGCCGGTTCAGCGACTTGGTGAGCATTTCCTGGCTCGTGTTTAGGTTCCGCGCGGCGGCTGTGGCGCTCAGGTTGGTATTGATGGTCATGGTGCTGTTGGGATAAAATTAGATTTGGGGAGCGGAGAGTTTGAGCGTTGGCAATGGATCGCTCTCCGACCGCACCGCCGAAAGGTTGCTGGCGCGGATTTGACGGTAAATTTCGTTGCGGTAGATGGGGAGGTTCCGTGGGGCCTCAATGCCAATCTTGACGTAATCCCCGTCAATCCGGGCGATACGGATTTCGATTTCGTCACCAATCATAATGCTTTCATTGAGCTTCCGGCTGAGAATCAACATGGGCGCAGATCAAGCAGCTTGAGCCTGGCGGTCGTCGATCAGCGGATGCATCGTCGAATATTTATCGCTATTGGCGATGATCACTTGCTTGCCGACGAGCGTGCGCCGGTTCACCACCAAGGGCCCGATCAAATTGACCGTCACATGCTGGGGCTGTGACGAATACACCGTCGCGATGTTATAAATCAGGGCGTCGTCCCCGTCCGTCAGGCCGAGTGCCTCCACATCGTCATCATGAATCTCAATGTCGTAACCGGCAACGACGCCGCGCGGATCAATCGCGAGAAAATTCAACTCCTCGTCCGCGATGGACTTCATCTGCACGAACGGCCAACCCCCTTCCACAAACGTCAACTCGAACCGTCGCAGGTTCGCGAGACCGATCAGGCCAAAGGGAATTTCGATCTGCATCCTCTCGATCGAAGACTGCGTGAAGGGAGCTGCGGTGGTAAGTTTCATGTTACTTCCTTTGCATAGCCAAACCCATGCCAACCCGGTGCGCGAACCTGCAACTTCGCAGAAATGAGGCCCACCAGCCTACCTCACGTAGTCCAGCAGCGACATCTGCAGGATTTGTGAGCCGCTTTTCAGCGCCGCCTCATACGCCGTCTGCGCCTGCGTTAGTTTCACCACCACTTGTGAGAGATCCACATCCGTCTCCGCGCCCGTCAGCTTTTCCAACTCGGTAAACCTTGCTTCATTCTGCGCGGCATCGGCCTCCAGTCGAGTCTGCTTTGCCCCAATGCTGCTCATGGTCACCAGGAGATCATTCTCGCTAGTCTCGAGACTCGGCCGCACCGCCGAAACCGCACTGGCGCTGCCGGATTGCAGGGCATCGCGCAGCGCCACCAGATTATTCATGAAATCCGCGAGCTGCTGGTTCTCCGCGCCATTGGTGAAAGGCGAAAGTTTGGTGCCTTCGGAAATGCGAAACTCCGCGCCGACCGCCGCACCCGTGTAGGTCACTCCCGTGATGTTGCCCGCAGGATCACGCGTCGCCGTAAAAGGCGGAACGTCACTCATCGTGCCACCGAACAAATGCTCGCCGGAATACTGCGTATTTCCAATCTGCAGCGCCTGCTCGATCATCTGATTCGTCTCGGCCGCGTAAGCCCACCCATCGGTGCTGGTCACACCCGACCCGAGCACCGCCAGCTCCCCCGCTCGATCGGAGAGATTTTTAGCCGCATCGAAGGCCGCAAAACTCGACACACTAATGTCGTGCGCGCGGTTATTGTTTCTCGAGAACTGTTGGATTTGCTGCTTCTCCGCCTGAAGCTGGAGCACTCGGGTGAAGGCTGCGGGATCATCCCCCGGATTGGTAATGCGCTGTCCGGTGGCCGCTTCATTGTGCAGCTTTGATTGCTTGACGGTCAGTTTCTGCAGTTGGGAAACCAGCGTATGGGAGAAGCTGTTATTGGGAACACGCATATTCTTGATCGGTTATCGCAAGAGTCCGTTCACCAGCCCGTCGAGCAACTCATCCATTACGCGGACGACGCGCGCCGAAGCCTGGTAGGAACGCTGAAATTTCATCAAGTCCGCCATCTCCTCATCCATGGAAACCCCACTCACCGAGTCGCGCTGATTGGTCAGCATCTTTTGCACGATCTCCTGATCACCGAGTTTCGCCTCCAGACCAGACAGAGACTGGCCCAAACCGCTTACCGTCTTGTTGTAGAATGCGCCAATGGTCCCGTCGATGATGTCGCCCCCAACGGTCGTAAACTTCACCCGCGCGACATCACTCACCGCGAGAGCGACTTCGTTGGCCCCGGCATTCGCCGTGGCCGTCGCCCGTACGGTGCTGAAGGAGAGCGACGGATCAAGTGCCAGCAAACCCGTGGTGGGCGGTACCCGGAAGAAATTCGCACCAGTCGGCGCGTAGGCGGCATTGACCGCCGCGGCAATCTGGTTGGCGGTGGTTTCGAGGTCGTCGCGGAGCTGCTGGATCGTGCCGTCACGCGCGAGTAAGTGCCCTTTCAGCGAGCCTCCCTGAAGACCAAGCACCACCGCAGGAGCGCCCCCGCTAATCTGCACCCCGTCAAAACTGAGCCCCCCAAGCACCGCAGTTTTGCTCACCAGCATCACGTCAATTCCACCCGTATCACGGGCCACCACCTGAATCTGCCCCGCTCCTCCGGGAATCACGCGCGCTTCAAAATCCATGTAGCTCGAAAGTTGCTCCAGCCGGGCCTGCCGCTGGTCCCGCAGTTCCAGCGCCGAACCCGGTGATCCGACTTCGAATTGGGCGATCGCGCCGTTCAGATCGGCAATCTGCTTGAGCAGCGAATTCACACTGCCGACGCCCCCATCCACCTGCGCGGTCAGATCGGTCTGCACGCCCTTCAATCGCGCATCGGCCGAGTTAAACTTGTCCACCAAGTTCTCCGCCTTATTTAAAAGCACTTGTTTCGCCCCACTATCCGCCGGGCTGGCGGCCAAATGATCAAAGCCGTTGAAAAAGCCACTCAAGGCCGCACCAATGCCATTCGAGGATTGCGCAATGTCGCCAATGAAGGCGGAATCCTTGGAACGATCAATCTGCTCCCCAAGATTGGCTTGTGCGCGGTCCAACGCATTCTGCTGCGCCTGCAGTGAAGCCGTGACGGACGTTTCCCGCGTCACCGTAGCATCGAGAAACTGATCGCGAATCTGTTTGATCCCCAGCGCCTCGACGCCACTTCCCACCGGACCGAGTTTTCCGTCCGCCATTACCCGATCCCCCAGAATCACCCGCTGACGGGAATACTCCGGGTTATTGACGTTCGCCAAGTTGCGCCCAGCGACTTGCACACCCACTTCCTGCGCGGAGAGGGACTTGGCTGCGTTGATAAGACCACCGATAAGTCCCGCCATAGGTCAGCTTATTTCCAATAATCGGCCCACCCCGCCGGAAGCCTTGATTTTCATCCGCCCTTGCGGCGAGTAGGTCCGTGTCACCGTCCCAGGACTCATCCCGGCCACGATCTGCTGGGTGATTTCAATGGTGCGCGCGAGAAGCATCTGGTTTTGCTGCGCCCGCCGCCGGGCCTTTGTAATCAACCGGTTCACCTCGCTGATCAAGGCTTGGACCATCGGCCAGACCGGCGCGGAAAAATGTGCAGCCAAGGCCGTCAGGCTGCTCCCCTGGGGAAATCCCGTCGCACTGGCCAGTCCCGCGACCAGACTTTCCCGGTGATTTCGCCGCTGGCGTGTCGTCACCAGTTGCTGCTGGATACTTTCATCCGCCGCAGCCACCGCCGCGGGATCGCGGGCGAGAATGGCTCCCTGCTGCTCGTCAAAGCAGTTCAGCAGACCTCCATACTCCACCACTTCCCCGCGCAATGCCTCGATGATCTGACTCGGCGTGTCAGCGGCTCCTGCTTGGTCTCCAGACATGCCAATCATTTCGGGGGCTTCTCGAGTTGGGCCTGGATGACAGATGACACACCCAATCCACCGGCCTCGGAGATGCTATTGGCGAGCGAGTCGGTCAGCAGATACCCATACACTTGGCCCGAGGGCCCACCTTCCAGCAGTGACTTCATCGACTCGGTGAGAAACTGCCGGATGAGGATGCTTTCAAACTGATGCGACACTTTTCCCAATTCAGGATCGTGGGGCACAGTTAGCTCCGGTCCCGCAAGGCCCGGAGTCATGTTCACAACAGATAACGGCGGTAACTGCATCGTTAGTTAAGAATGAGGTCGGCCTGGAGCGCGCCCGCCTTTTTCATACTCTGGAAAATCGACATCATCTCCCGGGTCGTCAGCCCCAGCGCGTTCAACGCCGAAGCCACCTGTTGAATAGTCGGTTGCGGATCAACGATGGCAAATTTTCCCTTTTGCTCGGTCGTCGTCGTGTCGGTGCTCGGCACTACGGCAGTTTCCCCCCGTCGGCTGAAAGGTCCCGGCTGACTCACACCCAGCGTCGAAGCGATGGAAATGGTCAGCGATCCGTGGCTCACGGCCACGGTGGAAATGCGGACATTGGCCGTCGCAATGATGGTCCCCGTCCGTTCATTGATGACCACCCGCGCCACATTGTCCGGTACCACTTCGATCGCCCCCAGCGAGGCGATGTAATTCACCTCATATCCCTGATACTTCAGCGGGACGCAGACGTTCACCGATGACGCGTTCTTGGCCAGCGCGGTGCCAGGAAAGACCTCGTTGACTGCTTCGGCCATCCGCGCCGCTGAGGCAAAGTCAGGATTGAGCAGTAAAAATTCGACGGTCTTGTCCCGCACCAGTTGCGCCGCGATTTCCCGTTCCACGATGGCCCCGCCACTAATCATACCGACCGTTGGATGGTTTTTCTGCACCGTGGCCCCGCCCGCGCCGCCTTCACCTCCAAGGAAGCCCCCCACCGCAATCGCTCCCTGAGCCACGGCATACACGGCTTCGTCCGCCCCAAGCAATGGCGTCTGCAAAAGAATGCCGCCTTGAATCGTCTTGGCATCCCCAATTGATGAAATCGTGACATCGATCCGCGCCCCTGGCTTAACAAAAGCTGGAATGTCTGCGGTGATCATCACCGCAGCCACGTTGTCCGACTTGATGGTGTTGGGCGGCACATTCACCCCAAAACGCTGGAGCGCGTTGGCCACGCTCTGGACCGTATAGGACAGCTTGCTGTCGCCCTTGCCCGCAAGACCCACCACCAAGCCATAACCCACCAATTGATTGTCGCGTCCCCCCTCCACCACGGTTAAATCCTTGATTCGTGCGGCGGACGCCGGAAGGCCGTCTCCGAGAAGCCCAATCCCGCAAAGCACCAACGCATGTAAGCAGAATCGTTTCATCAGAATGGGTTGATGCGGTCGTTAAGCTTGAGCAGCCAGCCCTTTTTTTGTGCATCGGTTAGCGTGCCCTCGGAAACAATCTCGATTCGCGCATCGGCAATATTCCCCGAGGCGACCGTGTTATCCGGCTGAATATCATACGGCCGGACAATTCCGCGCAGCGACGAAAACTGCCGCTCTTTGGAAAAGGAAACCTCCCGCAGTCCCTCGACGACGAGGTTGCCATTGGGCAGCGTGTCGATGATCTGGACCGCACAGCGCGTGGTGATGGTTTGGCTGTTCCGCACTTCACCTCCCCCCGTGTAGCTGTTGGTTCCGACCGAGGCGAGCGGCAGCAACTCCGGCACCGTCGCGGTCTTGGGTAATGCTTCGCGCACCTCTTTATTGAATACCTTGCTCGGAACATTGCCCAAGAACTGATTGATCAGGTTGCTCGCCACACCCGTCACGCTGGACTTGCTGTCCTTATCGGTATTCAGCCGCAGGGTATTGGAAACGGAGGCGCTTTCCTGGACGATGATCGTCACGATATCGCCGACTCGCTTAGCCCGCTTGTCCGCAAACATCCCGCGTTCGTCGGTAATCCCATCCTTCCACAGCGAGCCGCCATGAACAGGCAGGTGACAACTGACCAGCAGGGCCACTGCGACCGGACTAAAAGTGAATTTGGACTTTGTTTTCATTGATAATCTGTCCGTTAATCTCCCGACGGCTTTCGAGGTTGCGCAGCTTGATCAAATCGCCAGCGGCACCGCTTTCCAACGCCAACGCCTTCATGCGGATCGCGATCAATCCCTGCTGCGCCACCACCTCTACCACCTGTCCCTTGCGAATAACCGGTCGCCCCGCGACATCCCGGCGTGTTAGCGGACGGCCAGCCGCGACACTGGTGACCAGATCGAGTGCGGCGGGATCAATCTCCGCGGAAACCAACGGCAGCCGCTCGCGTAGCACGTCCACCTTTTGCAACGCCAACAGATCGGCCGAAAGTTGCTGTCCGCGGTCGAGTCGGCCCGTCGCCACCCACGCATCCTGCCAAAGTTCCGCTGCGACTGGGATCTGCCAGTCGCCAATCACCTTGCCGCCTGAACTGACCTTAACACGGACCGAAAACGACCCGCTCAATCCGTTTGCAGGCATCGCGACAATCGCCACCGCGAAATCTGCCACGGGCATGGGCACCGGCTGCCATGCACGAGTCAGGGACAACCTGAGGTCGCCTTTTAACGACATTCGGGCCGCCAGTTCTTTGGTCAGTTCCGCCGTAAAGGCTTCACCATCGAGCATCGTCTGCCCTTCCACTGCCAGAGGCTTCGTCCCACTCGCCGACGACCGCACGTCCGGCTTACCCACCGTCACGGTTGGCGCGACCGGGACGAGCAGCCTGTCGATTTGCGCCGGTGCCGGTCCGCTAAGACCGCCTAGCGCCACCATGAGGAGAATAGGTCTCATCGTTTAAGTTGGGCCATCTGCTCCAGCATGCTGTCGGAGGTCTGGATGGCCTTCGAGTTGATCTCATAAGCCCGCTGCGCCTGGATCATGTTCACCATTTCCTCGACGATATTCACATTGGAACTTTCAAGAAAACCCTGCATCAGCGTACCATATCCATCCTCGCCGGGATTCCCCTGCTCCACCGTTCCGCTGGCTGGTGTTTCCTCGTAAAGATTTCCGCCGAGGCTACGCAACCCGCTGGGATTGGCGAAGCGCGAGAGCTGAATGCGGAAGTTCTGGGTGCCCGCCGGTCCCTGCACGGTAACCTCCCCATTGCCCGACACGGAAACGCCCGTCGAACCTGGAGGGATCGGTTGAAATCCGCTCAGCACCGGAAAACCATCGCTGGTCGTGACCCTCCCCTGTCCGTTCACTTTCAACGCACCGTCGCGCGTGTAGGCAAATGTCCCATCGGGCCGCTGCACCTGCATGAACCCATCACCTTCGATAGCCATGTCATATTTCTCCCCCGTCTGCTTGAGTTGTCCCTGCGTGAAGATCTTGGCCGTCGAGACCACCCGCGTGCCATTACCCGTCTCCACTCCTGTCGGCACCACGTTTCCTCCGCCCGCCTCGGCCCCCACGGCGCGCGGAGTTTGATACAACAGATCCTGAAATTCGATCTTGCTGCGCTTGAAGCCCGTGGTGTTGGCGTTGGCGAGGTTGTTCGCAATCGTGTTCAGATTGACCTGCTGCGCTTCCATGCCCGTCGCTCCGGAGTATAGGGACTGAATCATAGGTGCTTAGGAGTTGGGATTGCCAAGTGTTTCGATGGCCTTGCCCGTGTTTTCATCGTGGGCAAAAATGACCCGTTGGCTGGCTTCGTAAGCCCTGCTGACAGAAACCAGATTCACCATTTCCAAAAGTGACGACACGTTGCTGCTCTCCAGCACGCCGGAGAGTACCGCCGGGCGCTCGGCGGGCTGCGGTTGGTCATTGGGGTCAGCGGTGCCCAGCAGGCCATCGCCGACCCGCTGAAGCGAGCGTGTGTCCCGAAACTCGAATACACCGATCTTGCCCACCGGGGTGCTGCCCTGCATCAAAATGCCGTCCGCGTTGACCGAAATTGGTCCGCCGCCCGGCTTCAGCGTGAGCGGTCCACCATCCCCCATCACCGGATAACCCTGTTGGGTCACCAAGTTGCGCTCAGCGTTCACCTGAAACGCTCCATTTCTGGTATATCCCGTCTGGCCGTTGGGTCGCTGTACTTGAAAAAAGCCATTTCCTTGGATGGCAAAATCGAGATCGTTCCCAGTCGAGCTTAGTTCGCCCTGCTTCATGCTGAGTTCGTTGACCTGTCCTGGCATGACCCCACGCACCTCCCGACCAAGCCGTCCGTCGTCCCCCAGTCGCTCGGTTTCCGCAAGGACACTGGCAAAGGCTGTCTCGGTTTTTTTGAAACCCGGCACGGATGCAGAGGCAATGTTTTGCGAAATAATCTCCTGCCACCGCTCGAGGGCGGCGAGAGATGCAGCGCCTTGGTAAACTCCGACGTTCATAGGCATCCTGCATAGCACGCCATGTGCCATGAATGACTCCCCTCGCCCCGCTCCTTCCCATGCACCTCAATACTCGCAGTCCAATTCGATCCGCTGACAACAAATGCAGGTGACAACGATCTTCTTAACCACTCCATTTTCCTGGACCAACTCGATCTGCGGACCCTCTCCCGATTCCCGCGCCGGCACGTCCTGCAGCCGCCGCCCGCCGCTTCCAGGCAGGTTCCCTTGGCGTGCCGTCAGCAGCGATTGAAAGCCTCCCACTTCCGATGGCGGAGCATCCGGGGTTCTCCCTGGTTCGGCACTGATTTCTGAACGACCGGCAAGAAAATCCTGGAGCATGTTGGAAGGGTTAGCGGTTGGCGGAAAGGCTGATCGTGATGCGTTCGTTCGACGTCGTGTCCGTGGGGTTACTACCCAGCGGCTTGGTCGCGGCGTAGCCAGTCACGCGTTCAATCTTCTGCGGACTGACGGCGTATTTCACTAGCAAACGCCGGGCCGCGTTGGCCCGGTCGGCGCTCAATTCCCAGGGACCGTAACGCTGATCCTTCTGCGCGTTGTCAGAGGAAGTATGTCCGTCGATGTACACCTTCAAGTCGTTTCGGTCGATAATCCACGCTAGGTTTTGCAGCGTGAGTTGGCCCCATTCGGTTATCTCGGCGGTTTCCTTTTTGAATATGGCGTGCTTCGTCCGGTCGTAGAGCGTGATTTTCAAACCGTCCGATGTCACCTGCATATCGGCCGCTTTTTCTTCCACCACGTCCCGCGCATTGATCATCTTGTTCAGTTCGCTCGCCAGCGCGTTGAGAAAGGCAAGATTGGCGGCTGCCGCGGTTTCCCGTGACTCCTCCTTGTTCGCTGCCCCGCTTTCCTGCCCACCCAGAATCCCTCCCGAGCGGTCCGCCACAGAGCTAAACGGCTGCTTAAAGTACTTGGAGGTCGCGATCATGATCTTTTTGTCCTGCGAGCAGATCCACAGCACCATGAAGAGCGCCATCATCGCCGTCACGAAGTCCGCATAGGCGACCTTCCATGCGCCTCCGTGATGAGCGTCCTTCTTTTTCTTCGCCATCTCGGTTAACCTTTCGACGGGCTGAGGGACTTCACCATTTTTTCCAACTCCTCGGCATTGGGCTGCACGCAATGATCCAGACTACGCCGCGCCATTTCCACTGCCATGATTGGAGCCATGCCGTTGGCAAAGCCGGTGACCGCCTTCAGAATGCCGACGAAGTATTGAAGTTCCACGGTGTTATTATGCTTGATTCGGCTGGTCAGCGGATTGATGAAACCATAAGCACCAAGGATGCCGAGAAAGGTTCCGGTCAACGCCGCGGCCACCTTTTCACCGACCGCCTCGGGTCCCTCGGAGATCGCCGCCATCGTGTTGATGATGCCGAGCACCGCCGCGATGATTCCCACCCCAGGCAGCGAGTCACCGATTAACTGGAGCACATGAACAGGACCGTCAGCTTCCTCGGTCTTCGCATCCACCTCCTGCTCCAGCATCTCGCCGATTTGCTCCGGTTTGATGCGGCCGTCAATCAGGGGCTTCAGCCCGTTGCAAAGAAACTCCTGCCGGCCATGATCATTGAGAAATGAGGGATACTTCTTGAAAATCTCACTCTTCTTTGGATCGAGCACATGGTCTTCCAGCGCGATGAGGCCATTGCGTCGGGCGAGAAAGAACATTTCGTAAAGCAACTTCAGCAAGTCCGTGTAATCCCCCTTGCGGACCGATACTCCCTGCAGCGCACCGATGCTTTTTTTCATCACCGCGATCAACGTCCCAAGCGGACTCGCGATGACCAAAATGCCCAAAGCCACGCCTCCGATCGTGACAAACTCCGATACGTGCAACAGCACGCCTGGATGCCCGCCGGCAATCATGAAACCGCC
>Ga0163144_10019075_pt1 | contig 13820 bp, 16 predicted proteins | sample OliLak19BULKMAT1_FD_123175 | JGI IMG/M metagenome (GOLD analysis project Ga0163144, IMG submission 123175) | Freshwater microbial mat bacterial communities from Lake Vanda, McMurdo Dry Valleys, Antarctica - Oligotrophic Lake LV.19.BULKMAT1 | ecosystem: Environmental > Aquatic > Freshwater >... | reverse complement strand
GGTCGGCGAGGATCCGTTCGCCTTTGTGGAGATCATCAAACGTCTGCAGGCGGGCCAGACCGTGGCGCTTCTGATGGATCGTCCTCCGGCCGGCAGCGGCGTCGAAGTGGAGCTCTTCGGGCTGCCCTTCATCGCGTCGATCGCGGCCGCGGAATTGGCCCGGGCTTCCGGATGCAGCCTGGTCCCGGCATTCATTCCCAAGACCGGCAACGGTTACGCCGCCCATATTTTGCCGGCCGTGGCCTATGACCGGGCTTCATTGAACAGCCGACCGGCCAGGGCCGCTCTCACTGGGGAAATCCTCCGTGCGTTCGAGCCGGCCATCCGCAAGCATCCTGATCAGTGGTTCCACTTTGTCCCGATGTGGCCGAAGCCTGCAGCGTCCAAGGAGCAATGAAACGAATCGTCCTTCTTCTCACCGCGCTCGTCGTCGGCATCGGGTTGTGCCCGCCGGCAACCGCGGCCGCGATCGACACGAACGCGGTGGTCGCCGCCTGGTTGGGCAGCCAGGCGGGCATCCGCACAATGACGGCGGATCTTGTCCAGACGAGGAAACTGAAGGCGCTCGCCGATCCCCTCGTGACCAAGGGCAGGCTCTGGTTTGAACCACCGGACCGCTTTCGTTGGGAGTTGGGAGTTCCCGCCCAGACAATCGTTGTCCGCGATGGGAAGGATCTCCTGATGATCTCGCCACGCCTGAAGCGCGCGGAGCGGTATCCGATGGATGGCAGCGCCAAGGGCCCGTGGACGGACGCGTTGTCGCTTCTGGAGAGTGGTTTCCCCCGCGATGCCGCTTCGTTTCACCGGCAATACCAGGTGCGTTCGCTGGCCGAAACGAACGGTGTGTTCGAGGTCCGCATCCAGCCGGTCTCGCCCGGCGCGCGACGGATGATTTCGGGAATCCTCCTCGTGGTCGGCACGAACGGTTTCCGCCTTCATGCGAGCGAACTGTTGCTGGCGGACGGCTCGGTCGTGCGGAACGACTTCGAGAACGTTCGACTCAACGCGACGCTTGAGACGAACACCTTTGCACCGGCGCTCACCGGGGATTTCAAAATCGTCGAACCATGGAAAAAGCAGCCCTGACCGCCGCGCTTGAAGGCCTGCCGCACGGGCCCGAGTTCCGCTTCATCGACCGCCTGACCGCGCTCGTGCCGGGGAAGAGCGGAGCAGGGGAGTATCTTGTCCGGGGCGATGAACCGTTTCTTAAGGGACACTTCCCCGGCTATCCGCTCATGCCCGGCGTGCTGCTCCTGGAGGCCGCCGCACAACTCGGCGGCGTGGTCGCCCAATGTGATCCGGAGCATGAGCCACTGGCCGGACTCAAGCTGACCGCCTTGCGAGCGGTGAAGATCCTGGGCTCCGCGCAGCCGGGGCAGATCGTTCAGGTGTCGGCGAAGATCGAGGGACGGATGGGAAATCTGATCCAAGCGTCGGCCACCGCGCACGTCGGGGGGACCCTGGTGCTGCAGGCGTCAATCACCCTCAGCGGGGCCGGTTAAGAAACCGTTCCCTCCACTGGGTGCGCGACACCTTGCCGCGCAGGTCGGCTTCCAGTTCGTCGGTGATCCACCAGTCTTTCGGGATCTGCCATGCCGGCAGTGTCGCCTGGAGGTATTGCCGCAAAACGTCGAGGGTTTGATTTTCCCGAAGGCTGACGACGGCGATGACCTTCTCCGACCGATCGGCGTCGGGCAGGCCGAAGACGACGCACCGTCGAACGGCGGCGAGTTGCTCCAACGCACGCTCGACCGTTTCGGGATGCAGCTTGCGGCCAGCGACATTGATCACGTCGCCCGCCCGTCCACGCAGAAAGACGCGGTTCTCGATCAGTTCGGTCAAGTCAGCGGTCTGGAAGACTCCATTGCCGAGAGAATCCGAAGGCCCGGGCCAGTAGCCGGAGCCGACGGCTGGACCCCGGACTTCGAGACAGCCGCCGTCGCCGACGCTCAAGGCCACATTGTCCATCGACCGGCCGATGAGCGCATTGTCAGTTCGGGGTTCGGTTGAATCGTCGTAGGCGATGCCGCCGCATTCCGAGGAGCCGTAGAAGTTGTGCGCCTTGATCCCGTGCGCGGCGAACACGGCCTGCTCCAGGGCGACTGACAGCGGCGCTCCCGCCGAGATCGCAAGACGCACGCGGTCGCCCAGCACGCCCGCTTCCAGCCACACTTTCCATAGCGCCGGCACGCCTGGCAAAGTCACCGCGGCGAACTGTTCGCACGCGAGGCGGATGGATTCGGGCAGAGGAGATGGCGCGAGGATCAGCGGAATTCCGTGCAGCAACAGCGGCAACACGAGGCTGGAAAAGCCGTAGGAGTGGGCCAGGGAAATGGCGGCGAGGTTCGGCCAATCGGGGCGGAGCCCCATCGTGCTGACGATGTTGTCGGCATCGGCGGCGAGCTGTTCCGCGGTGAACAAAACGATGCGTGCCGGACCGGTAGACGCGGAAGTGGTCTTGAGATGAACGATTCCCGCCGGAGGCGCGGGTGCAACTGGTGCGGCTTGGCCGGCTTCGAGCGGACAGACGATTTGCCCGCATTGCCACGCCTGGAGCGTGGCGAGGATGAAGTCGCTGGAGTTGCCGGTGGGATGGGCCAACGGACCGTCCGGCCTCGAAAAACGGCGTGCCGCCGAATCCAGTTCGGAGAAGCTCCAACTTTTCCGCAGTGCCAGATCGTGCAGGGCGAGCGCGTCGGGGTTCTTCGCGGCCACTTCGCGCCAGCAGTTGAGGAGCAACATTGTCATGCACGTAGTCGAGTCCTAGCCTCTGCGGCAAGCATGTTGTTCCGTCCGTTCATTCTGTTGGTGGCCGTGTTGGCGCTCGCCTGCACCGGATGCGTCTCGAACGGTTCCGGAGCTGCTTTGACCCGGCCATTCGATTTCCGGCGCGACACGTTCAACTACACCAACGAGCTGGTCTGGGCCTATAGCATCAATCCCGAGACGAAGGAGCAGTCATGGCATCTCCGGAACAAGTCCCCGGAGTATTCGCATCACTGCTTCGTCATGGTGCGGAGTGCGCGGCAGTTCTGGTGGCACGCGCGTTTTGATCGGTCGCTTCCGCCCGTGGACGAGAAGGGCTACCGCCGACTGGTGGAGGAAGTGATTCGCCGAAGTGACAGTGGGGGCAGTCCCGAGGAGCGCAGAGTGGTCATCCCGGGATTCGCGGGCCTTAGAGAGTTCAGCTCCAGGTATCCAAAACTGCTCCAGGAGGAATGCGGCGGGGCGTGGCAAAGCTATCTGCAACGGGGGCATTGGCGGATGATCCTGCCGTTCACCCGAAGTGGTCAGGAGGCAAATGCCCTTCGCCTGCGCGAGCGGATCGAGGGCGGAACGCCTTGCGTGGTTCATCTCGCCCGGTTTCCAAGCCTGAAGATCAATCACGCGGTGCTGCTTCACGGAGTCCGTCCCGAGCCCGGGAAAATCGTCTTCACCAGCTACGATTCGAACGACCCGGGCCAATCGCTCGAGCTGGTCTACCTGGAAAACGAGCGGCGCTTCGAATTCCCCGTCACCGGATACTTCGTGGGCGGCGAGGTGAAGGTGTATGAGATCTACCGGAACTGGATCTATTGAGGAGAATCTGTCCTTCGCGGATCACGTCGCCCCAGTCACGGTTGGTTTGTTCGTCCGCGCTTCCATCGGGTGAGTCGCCAGAACGTGATCCCGAAGAAGAGCGCGCCGCAGCCGTTCACGCCCGCCGTGTAGCCGATCTTGTAGTTCCGGCCTGTGTTCGATGCGGCGTAGATAGTGGCTTCCTGGCCGAGCAGGAGTCGCGGCAACGCCAGCGGCATCAACGCGCCGTGCCTGATCCCCTGCAGCAGGCCGCTCGGTGGAGCCGACGGGTCTTCCAGTTGAGGTGATGGCCGGGTGACGGCCTGGATGGCGAACCAGGCGATGGCGACGCCGCACAGTCTTGGAAGCCAAGCCCTCAACCGCGAAGGAGTCCTGGGTTCTTGGGCTTGTTCTGGGAGCATGAATCGATTTAGTCGCAGCATGTTTTTCAGCCAACGGTCACAGCAAGCCGAATGTCTGGACGGCCCGGACCGTTCGGATGCCGACATCCGTGACGCGTATCATTGGCTCGGGCGAGTCAACCGCCTGACAAAGTTCTCGCGGCCGTTTGAACGGACGCTGGTCCGTGAACTGGGTGAGGACGGTTGCCGACTCCTGACCGTGGTGGATGTGGGAGCCGGTGATGGTCTGTTGGGGCGGACTCTGGAACCATGGGCCGCGGCGCGGGGTTGGCGGTGGGATATCACAAACTGCGACCTGTCGCCCCGGGCCCTGGCTCTCAATCCGAATGGACGAAACGTCGTGGGTTCCGCGACCGACCTTCCGTTTCCCCACAATTCGTTCGACATCGTGGTCGCATCGCAGATGACGCATCATCTGGACTCCGACGACGCGGTGAAGCGCCATTTCGCCGAAGCCTATCGGGTCTCACGCAAGGGCGTCTTGATCTGCGATCTCCACCGAAACGCGGTCTTCTACATAGGCCTTGGCCTCACCTTGATCGCGATGCGGTTTCCGGCCTGGATCCGGCATGACGGGCTTGTCTCGGTGCGGCGCGGATGGAGGGTGCCGGAGTGGGAACGCCTGGCTCGTGAGGCGGGCCTGAAAAACTACCGGGCGTGGATGGAGCACGGCACCCGGGTGCTGCTTTTTGCGAGGAAAGCCTGACCAGACGCGCGGGCGTGTGCGGCGCCGCGCCGCGCCCGGAAATACCACGTCCACCACCGGACCGTGTCGATCAGCGGCCGGATCTTGCTGCGCTCCGAGGCGTAGATCACGTCGATGGGGACAAAGCCGATCGGGTGTCCGCGCAGGGCGAACTGGAAGATCATCTCGGATTCGATCTCGAAATACCGCGCGTTGAGCGGGACCTCGGCGAGCGTCGGCAGGTGGACCAGGCGGAAGCCGCACTGCGTGTCGGGAAGTTCCCGGTCTGTCAGTTCGGAGATCTTGAGGCTCAGCCACCGATTGATCCATTGGCGCAGTCGCGGCATCGAAACCGGGCTGCCCATGCGGTTTCCAATTATGAGCGGCGTCCCCGTGGTTTCGGCGGCATGGAGAAATGCGGGAATATTTCGCGGCGAATGCTGGCCGTCTCCGTCGAGGGTGATCGCCCATTCGAAGCCCGCGGAGCGGGCCGCTGTCCATCCCGCCAGCAGTGAACTGCCCTTGCCGCGGCGCCCGGCGTGGCTGATCACTTTGGCGCCGGCTGCCGTGGCCTTCGAGGCGGTTTGGTCCGCCGATCCGTCGTCGATCACGATGACGTTGGCGACTGTTTCCCGGATCTGGGCAACCAAAGATCCAATCACCTCCGCTTCGTTGTAGCAGGGGATCACCGCGACGCAGTTCTGTGGTCGGACCATTCTTTGCATCGTAGGAACCGGTTGGATTGCGCGCAAGGGCCGTCGCCTCGCGGGCTTGTGGCGGGTTCGCGTCGATGGAAAGGTTTGAACGTGCGAGCACCCCCGTCAGACTCATTCCTGATGAGCACCGTGACCGGATACACCTCCGCCGACGTCCTCGCCTCCGGGGAGGCGCAGGTGCGGTTGCATGATCGTGCCGCGGCGCTTCGCGACGCGGGATTCGGTCGGCAGGTGTTCGTTCGTGGCGTGGTGGAGCCTTCCAATTTTTGCCGGGAGAACTGCTCCTACTGCGGGATGCGCCGCGACAACCGGACCCTCGCGCGATATCGGGCCAGTGCCGACAGCCTCGCCGAGATGCTCATCCACCACCGGCCGAAGAGCATGACCGACGTGAACATCCAGACCGGCGAGGACCCCCGGTCGGTTGAAGAGGTCGTATTGCCGTTGCTGAGAGCTTTGCGACGGGAGACGAACCTCGGCCTGAGCGTCTGTCTCGGCACGCTTTCAAACGATGTCTATCGCGAACTGAAGAACGCCGGCGCGTCGATTTACATCATCAAGTTCGAAGTCGCGAACCCGGAAGACTATCGCAAGTTCTCGTCTCCCGGAACCTTGTCCGAAAGGCTGGACCACATCCGGATCCTTGCCGATGAGGGATGGAACGTCAGCTCGGGTTTCATAGCCGGACTTCCCGGACAGGACGCCAGTTCCATTGCCGAGAATCTCAACCTAGCCGGATCGCTCCCGCTCTCCGGTTGCAGCGTAAGCCCGTTCGTTCCGGGCGATGAAACGCCGCTGGCCGCGGAGTCTCTTTCGGGGCTCGACCAGACCCTGAACGCGATGGCCCTGATGCGGCTGATGCGTCCCGATTGGGTGATTCCGGCCGTGAGCGCCCTCAACATGGCGGGCCCGGGCGAAGGCTATCGCCGGGGCCTTCGAACCGGCGCCAACCTCTGCACCATCAACCTCACTCCCGATGCGGACCGTGAGAACTACCTGCTCTACCGACGCGATCGTTTCATCATGAACGAGGAGCGGATCTTGGGGGCGATCTCGGCGGAGGGCTTGTCGGTTTCGGAGAGCAGCCTCGCGGACCATTTCGCGGCGAAACGGGCGCGGGAAGCGGGCGTGGCGGTCGCCTGATCGGGACGAGTATCCTCAGCTACGAAGCTTTGGCGGGCTTGATCGAGCCTGGCGGCATTTCGCCGGTTTGGGTTTGTAGGCGTGCTGCGGCAACGGAGGTCCCCGGCGATCCGAACCAGCTTCTCCATCCCTCGGTGAGTTCCAATCCAATCCAGCCTCCCAGGGCCTTCAGCACCTGCCAGGAGCTCGACGGCGCGAGCGTGAATCCTCCGAAGAAGAACCGTCGACGGGCGTTCGTCCGACCCAGCTTTCCGCGTTCACGCCTTGATCGGGCAATGGCGGCGAGGCGGCGGTTGTAGCAACGCATCAGGTGATAGACCGGCACCGATGGGGGCGTGGAGAAAACCGGTTCCGAAAGCGATTCCGCACCTCGCTTGAAGGGCTGGGAAACCACGCCCAGATAGTAGAGCCCGAGGTCCAGCCGGAAGGCCGTCCGCATCAGGTCGAACTCGCCCAGGTAGTCGTATTTGTCCCGGTAGACGGCGGAGAACCAGCGCCCGTAGCTCTTCACAAAATCCCCGTCGAGCCGGGCCACAAGGTCCAAGAACGGTTCGCCGGATCGTTCCTTCAGGATGATCTGCTTGGCGGCGGTCGACGTGAAGCTGAGCCAATCCATCCCGGGACTGTAGAACGGGTCGATGAACGCGCCTGCATCCCCGACCACCACGAAGCCGTCCCCGAAGTAGTGCGTGTTCGAATAGGCAAGATTGGACCTGGCGAGGACATCGCCTTCGACACACGTGGCGTCCTTCAACAATTCCGCCCCGACGGGATGGGCGCCCAGGAACCGCTTCAACCGTTGTCCCAGCGAACCGTCCTTCGGGAACCGGACGTGGCGTTGGTCGTAGACAAGTCCGATGCTCACGTCGGCGCCCTTGAGCGGGATGATCCAAGCCCACCAGCCGTCGCCCATCAGATGGTTGGTGGCGGTCGACCGGATCCCGTAACTCGCCGCGGCCCACTCGGGAAACTTGTCGGCCAACTCCAGGCCATCCAGATCCTTTACGCCGCGCCAACGGGCCCAGACCGCGGATGTCGGGTGCTCGGTGTTCGGCACATGCCATCCTTCCTGCCGCGAAAGGAGGGCCGCAAATCCGGAAGCGTCGACCACCCACCGGGCGTTGGCCGTCTGTTTACCATCATCGTTTTCGTAGAAAATTTGCTCCGGGCCTCCGGGCTTCAAGGACACGCGACCTACCTTGGCTCCGCGCAGAACGGTCGCGCCCGCCTCCTGGGCCAGTCGCAGGACTTCCTCGTCGATGACGGCGCGGTCAAGTTGGTAGGCCGGGAGTCGGACCTGGTAGCGCCCGCCGATTTCGCCGCAGTCCGCCAGCGTCGAGGCGGTCTCGTTGGTGAACCAGAAACGCATGCCCTGCTTGACGAGGTGCGCTTCGTTCAGGTGGCGGGTGAGCCCGAGAACGCGTCCGAGGAAGAAGGCGCTGATCTCAACCGTCGCCTCGCCCACGCGGCGGGAGAAGCGCGTGGATTTCTCCAGGATCAGGATCCTGAGTCCCGGTTTCGCGCGGAGAAGCTGCAGCGCCGTCGATGAACCGGCGAGCGCGCCCCCGATGACGACGACATCCCAATCAGGGTCATCCGGGATTTGAGGCTTCATGACAGGATCGTTCCGGTAACGAAGCGCGGCACCAAGCCCAAAAAGGCCGTAAGCCCCGGGGCTTGCTCCGGTGCCGGCGAACTCGTTTGATCTGCCGCGTCCAATCGATACAACCGTGTTTCCAAACCCTTCATCGCGGATTCAACGACGAGTCGTCGTCACCGGGGCGGGGATCGTCACGTCGCTCGGCGTTGGGTGGTCGGCCAACTCGGATGGCTTTCGGAGCGGACGCAGCGCCTTCTCGGACGTCACCGTATTCGACGTCTCGCGCCAGCGGGTGAAGACGGCTGCGGAAGTCGGCCTTCCGTCATCGATGCCGGCAACGCGTCTGTCGCCAAAACGCGTCGGGCGCATGGAACGCGGTTCCAAACTTCTCCAGTTGGCCGCCCACGAAGCATGGCACCAGTCAGGATGGAAACGCCATGGCCGGATCCCGATCGTCCTCGGCACGACGAGCGCGGGAATGGGGCTTGGAGAAGCCTATTTCCGGCATGCGATCACCCGGCCCGGCTCGCAGTGCCGGCAGCCCACGCGCGTCACCTATTACCAACCGCAGCAGCATGCAATCGACCTTGCGGACGCTTTCGAATTCTCGGGTCCGACCACGATCATCGCGAACGCCTGCGCTTCGGGCGCCAACGCGGTTGGACACGGCTGGGAGTTGGTCAGGAATGGCCGGGCAGACCGTGTGTTGGTCGGCGGCTACGACGGGTTGAGCCAGTTGGTGTTCGCGGGGTTTGATTCGCTCCAGGCTTTGTCTGGAACCACATGTCGTCCGTTTGACGCGACCCGAAACGGGCTCGCCCTCGGTGAGGGATCCGCCGTGTTGTGCCTGGAATCGCGTGACGAGGCGATTGCACGGGGCGCGCTCGTGCTCGGGGAGATCATCGGTTATGGCGCGGCGACGGATTGCCACCACTTGACCCAACCGCATCCCGAGGGAAACGCCGCGATCATGTCGATGGACCGCGCGTGCGCCGTGGCTCGCGTCCGGCCGGACCAGATCGACTATGTCAACGCCCACGGCACCGGCACGCCCCTCAACGATTCCGCGGAAGCGTCCGCGATCAACCGTTGGGCCGGCGATTCGGTTTCGCGATGCCGGGTCAGTTCGACGAAGGCGAGCATCGGCCACCTCCTCGGCGCGGCGGGCGCTGTCGAAACAGTGATCTGCCTGATGACCCTGCAGGAGCAATGGCTGCCCCCCGAGACCGGTGTCGAGCAGGTCGATCCGCTCTGTCGATTTGATCTCGTGCGGATCCCACAGGATGCCCGCGTGGAGACGGTCCTGACCAACTCGTTCGGCTTCGGCGGTGCCAACGCCAGCCTCGTTCTCAGGAGGCACGGTTGAGCCTGGTGTTCGTCAGGGGCTGGGGAGCGGTTTCTCCCGCGGGTTGGGGAGCGGCTTCGTTGGTTCAAGCCCTTGAAGCGGGGGTTGGTTTGGCGACCAACGAACTCGTCCGTCCCGGCTGGCAGAAGACGATGCGCGTCCGCAGCGTCCCAAAGCCGCAAGCCAGGCCGGCGTTTCTCGCGCATCCCCGGCTCCGCCGTTCAAGTCCCGTGGCGCACTACACATTGGCGGCGTCGATCGAAGCGATCGGCGACGACGCGTCCAGGGTGGCCGATGGATCCGTGCGTTTGGGCGTGGTGTTTTGTGTGATGTCGGGCTGCGTCCAATACTCGCGCCGTTTCTTCGACGAAGTGCTCCGCGATCCCTCCACGGCCAGCCCGTTGGTGTTTCCGGAGACGGTGTTCAATGCCCCGGCGAGCCATCTCTCGGCATTTCTCGGCTCATCCTCGGAGAATTACACGGTGGTCGGCGACTCCACGGCGTTCGTCCATGGACTCGAGATCGCCGCGCACTGGCTCGGTGAAGGACGGGTCGATGGGTGCCTCGTCGTGGCTGCCGAAGAACTGGACTGGCTGACCGCGGATGCGTTCCGGCATTTCAGCCGGAGTGTGACGTGCGCGGAAGGTGCCGGCGCCGTCTACCTGGCCGCGGCTCCCGCGAATTCCACGACGGTGGAACTCGACGCGGTGACTGACGGCATCCCGTTTACGGACCGAGTCTCGGTCGGAGATGCGATTCGGCTTTCGGCCGCCGGGCTGCCTGCGGCGAAGGCCAATGAACTCCTCGTCGACGGCCTTCGGGGCGCCGCGCGTCTCGATCGGGCGGAAGTGGTCGCGTGGCGCGACTGGCAGGGCCCGCGTGTTTCGCCGAAGAGCATTCTCGGCGAGGCCCTCACCGCGTCCGCGGCGTGGCAGTGCGTCGCCGCGTGCGAGTCTGTCTCCTCGGGAAAACATCCGGCCGCGCGCGTCAGCGTGGTCGGCCCCAATGCGCAGGCGATCGCCGCGCGGTTCAAGTCGAGCCGGACAAGTTCATGAACAAACGAGTCATTCTCATCACGGGCGGCAACGGCGGATTGGGCCAGGCTATCGCGCGTTTCTTTTTGGGAAAATCCACCGACGACGTTGTATGCCTCGGCGTGCGGGAACGCCGTGACCATGTTGATGCGCTGGCCTCCGAGTTTCCCGGGCGCGTTGTCGTTGTGACCCTCGATGTTACCTCGCCGGACGCGTGGACTGCGGCCGTGACGGAGATCAATCGCCTGCATGGACGGCTCGACGTGCTGGTGAACAACGCCGGTTCCCATGAGGACTCGCTGCTCGCGATCATGCCACCGTCCAGCTGGGACCGGGTCCTCGGCACCAACCTCGACTCGGTGTTCCATGGATGTCAGGCCGTCCTGCCGACGATGATTTCCCAGCGTCATGGACGCATCGTGAACATCTCCTCGCTGAGCGCGCTCTATTCGCCGGCCGGACAGGCGAACTACGCGGCGGCCAAGGCCGGTGTGATCGGCCTGACCCAGTCGTTGGCCAAGGAAGTCGCGCGGATCGGCATCACTGTGAACGCCATCTGTCCGGGCTATATCGACACCGAAGCCGTCGCCGGCATGAAACCCGAGGAGAAATCCGCGGCCGCGATGCGCGTGCCCATGCGACGCTTTGGCAAGCCGGCCGAGGTCGCGGCGGCCGTCCACTTTCTGGCTTGTTCCGATGCGGCCTACATCACAGGTTCCGCCCTCAAGATCGACGGCGGTTTGCTTTAGAAACTAGTGCTCCCATGGCAGAAGACCTGAAGGCTGAAATCAAACGGATGCTGGTCGAAAACCTGATGCTCCAGGTCACGGCTGACGAGATCGGCGACGACCGGCCGCTCTTCGGACCCGAAAGCCTTGGGCTCGATTCCGTCGATGCCCTCCAGATCGTCGTGGCGCTGGACAAGAACTTCGGCCTGAAGATTCCTGATGCCGCGGTCGCCAAGGGCGTTCTCCAGTCCGTGGTCACCATGGCCGCTGCCGTCGCCGCCCACCGCCTGGGTTCGCCTTCGTGATGGCCGACATTCGTTCGGTCGCGCGGATTAGCACGGCGCTGCCGACAACACGGTTTTCGATGGGAACGCTGCTTCGGGTTGGGATCAGCCGGCCGGACCAAGGGATTCCGCGGCCGAGAATCGGATCAGCAGTTAGGCGCCATCGTGGTGAACATCGCCTGCCAGCGCGCGGTCTGGATTCGCCCGACGAGATTTGGCGGGCGGCTTTTAGGGCGTCTGCTTCGACGAGGCCATTCCGATAACGAAGCGGAATTTCACATCGCTCCTCACAAGGCGGTCGTATGCTTCGTTTATTTTTGGATCGGGATGAGTTCGATGTCGGCGGTGATTTTTTGTTGGCTGCAAAAATCGAGCATCTCCGGGGTTTCTTTGAGACCGCCAATGACGGATCCGCTGAAGTTGCGGCGGCCAACGATGAGGTTGCCGACGTCTACGGCGATGGGCTCGGACGGGACACCGACCTGGGTCAACGCGCCAATCCAACTTGCCGAGTGGCCGTCGACGCCTGCCTAACGGATCATCGACTACCGTGATCTCCTGTATGCCGCGCCTTGCGAGGGCGAATCCATCCGCGGCGTCATTCTGCTCGACGCACCGAACCGCCAGACGAGGTGTGTCTGAGGCGCTCCCCAAACATGGGGTGGGATTGGAGGTCTGAGCTTGGACGCAAGGACAGCCGCGTGGTTCTCCATGGGGATGAATGAGTTTCAGGTTCACGGCCTCATTGAAACAGGGGTCCGGTCGGACAGGATTCCTCTGGGGTGGTTACCCCATGGAAACTGAACCAAGGGAAGGCCTAGTTTGAAAGTCTGTCAGGCGATCTCCACACCCACAAAACCGAACCAAACACCCCCAACATGAAAACCACCCGTTTCCACACCGATTCAAAGACTGTCCCGAAGCGTGTATCCCTGTTTCTGGCGCTCAGCTTGGTCGGAGCCTTTGGACAGAGGGCCGCCTTGGCACTTCCGGCTGCGGTCGATCTTGGTTCGGCGTCCCACTTCGCCGTTCTGGCCGGACAAGGAATCACCGTCACGGGACCGACCACGATCATCGGGGACATCGGAACGTTTCCGAACCCGTCGATCACGGGTTTCGCCAACATCACCCTGATCGGCGCGAACCACGCCGGCGATCCAGTGACACAGACCGCCAAGAACGACCTGGTCCTCGCGTTCAACGACGCTGCTGGTCGTCCGGCCACGACCATCTATAGCCCGGTCTTCGATCTCGGAGGCCTGACACTGGAGTCAGGCGTCTACAAGGACACCAGTTCTTTCGGGCTCACCGGCACTCTTACGCTCGACGCCCAAGGCAATCCCGACGCGGTGTGGATCTTCCAGGCCGGATCGACACTGATCACGGCGGCGAACAGCCGGGTGCTTCTTCTTGGCGGCGCGCAGGCCTGCAATGTGTTTTGGGAGATCGGCAGTTCGGCAACCCTCGGGACGGATACCCGGTTTTCCGGCAACATCATGGCGCTGGCTTCGATCACGCTTAACACGGGCGCATCGGTGGATGGCCGGGTTCTGGCGCGGGATGGGGCCGTCACTTTGGACCACAACAGCATCACCGAGGCGGATTGCCTGGTGGTCACGGCGGTGCCCGAAACCGGCACGACACTCGGATTGCTGGCCTTCGGCGGCGTGGTGGGTCTTTGCGTTGTCCGAAGGCGGTCAGCTTGTCGGCCTTAAAGAGACCCGCCGACCTCCCGCGCCGGTCCAGCCTGAGCTTCAACGACCCCTATAGTTGCCGGGGTTTCTCAACCGGTCCAGCCGTTCGATCTCGAATTCGCGACGGGTGCGTTCCTCGAGGTGGGACGTGTTGCGCCGCATCGCCTCGGCATCGGTCTCGAAGAGCCAGCGCAGTTTGGCGGCGAGCCAGGCGGTCACGTTTTCGGGTTTCATGGAGTTTGTGGTTCGGGGGGAGAATCGGTTCTGGGGGTGAAGGTTGATTCGGAGGCGAGGCGTTGCCAGAGACGCTCCTCGTCCTTGCCGATGGTCGTGGGCAGTTGGATCGCGATCTCGACGTAGAAGTCACCGCGGCTCGCCGTGCCGGAAGGGAGTCCTTTGCCCCGGAGACGCAGTCGGTGTCCCTGCTGGGTGCCGGGGGGGACCTTGAGCGACACGCTGCCTTCCAGGGTTTGCACGGGAAGCGTCGCACCCAGGACGGCTTCCCACGGCGCCAGCTCCAAGCGGCCGATCAGGTCGGTTCCCCGGGCGTGCCAGTCCGGGTGCTGGGCGTAGCGGACACGCAGGTAGATGTCGCCGGCGGTGCCGCCGCT
>Ga0163144_10019074_pt1 | contig 13820 bp, 11 predicted proteins | sample OliLak19BULKMAT1_FD_123175 | JGI IMG/M metagenome (GOLD analysis project Ga0163144, IMG submission 123175) | Freshwater microbial mat bacterial communities from Lake Vanda, McMurdo Dry Valleys, Antarctica - Oligotrophic Lake LV.19.BULKMAT1 | ecosystem: Environmental > Aquatic > Freshwater >... | reverse complement strand
CGCCGCCTTGCCGCCCGGACCGTTTCTCCAAGCGCTGCACGGCCCGTCGCTTCGCCCGAGGCCGTCGACATGACCGGGCGCCTCAAGGCAACGCCGGAAACCTGGCTGTTCCTGGCCCTGGGCAGCCTGGCGGTGCTGCTGGCGCAGCTCGACGCGCTGTCCGTGTCCAGCCAGGCGCTGGTCGTGGTGCTGGCGATTGCCGTGGTGCTGACCGGGCTGCCGCACGGCGCGCTGGATCCGTGGGTGGCGTGGCGCGCTGGCCTCTGGCGCACCCCGTTCGGTTTCGCCGCCTTCCACGTCGCTTACGTGGCGCTGGCCGTAAGCGTGCTGGCCCTCTGGCAGCTGGCGCCCGGCGCGAGCCTGGCGCTGTTCCTGGCGATCTCCGCCTGGCATTTCGGCGGCGATTGGCAGAAGGAACTGAACGTGTGGGCGCGGGCCGTCTCGGGCCTGGCGCTGCTCGCGCTGCCCGCCTGGGCCGCGCCGGAAGAAGTGAGCGGGATTTTCGCGCTGCTCTCCGGAGAACAGGGGCGCGTGCTGGCGGAGTGGCTGGGCGTCGCCGCACCTTGGCTTGCGCTGGCTGCGGCCGCCTCGGCCCTGCTGGCCCTGCCGCGCTCGCCGGCCGTCGCCATCGAGCTGGGGGCCATAGGGGCCTTGGCGCTGCTGCTGCCGCCGCTGGTTTTTTTCCTGGTGTATTTCTGCGCGCTGCACAGCCCCAGGCATCTGCGTAACGCCATGCAGTCGGTCGATCCGGGCCAACGGCGCCGGATGACCGGCGTTGCCGTGGCCTACACCGTGTTGACGCTGGTGGCCGCCGCCCTGGTCTGGCCGTGGCTCGCCGGGAACGTCGCTTCGGCGGCGACCCTTGAAACCCACCTCATCAGGATCGTGTTCATCGGTCTGGCCGCCCTGACCTGGCCGCACATGATCGTGGTGATGCTGTCAGAACGAAGGGAAGGAACGCTTTCATGAGTCAGTGGTCGCAGCGCAAGCAAGGGCATATCGAGGCCGTGCTGTCGGGCACGGTCAACGCCCGCACCGTGGACGCCGGTTTTGACCGGCTGCGGTTCGAACACTGCGCGCTGCCGGAAGTGGACCTGCAGGACATCGACCTGTCGGTGAGCTTCCTGGGCAAGACGCTGCGCCGGCCTTTCCTGATCAGCTCGATGACCGGCGGCCACCACGACGCGGCCAGCATCAACGCCGTGCTGGCCGAGGCGGCGCAGGCGCTGGGCATCGCGCTGGGCGTGGGCTCGCAGCGGGTGGCGCTGTCCGGCGGCGGCTTCCAGGGCACGGATCGCAGCCTGCGCCGCATTGCGCCGGACGTGGCCCTGTACGGCAACGTCGGCGCCGGGCAGCTGCGCGAGTACGGGCCCGACCACATGCTGCGGGCCGTGGACATGATCGGCGCCGACGCGCTGATCATCCACCTCAATCCGCTGCAGGAAGCGCTGCAGGCCAACGGCGACACGCGCTGGAGCGGCCTGCTCGCGCTGCTTGAGCAGGTGTGCGCACAGCTGCCGGTGCCGGTGATCGTGAAGGAAGTCGGCTTCGGCATTTCCGGCGCCGTGGCTACCCGGCTCGCGGGCTGCGGCGTCGCCGCCGTCGACGTGGCGGGCGCCGGCGGCACCAGCTGGAGCGCGGTGGAGGGCTGGCTTTCCAACGATGCCCAGCGCGCGCAAATGGCCGAGATGTACCGCGACTGGGGCATCCCCACCGCCACGGCGCTGCAGCAGGTCCGCGCGGTGCTGCCGGACCTCCCGCTGATCGCTTCGGGCGGCATCCGGCACGGGCTGGACGCCGCGAAGGCGATACGGCTGGGCGCACAGCTGGTCGGCCAGGCCGGGCCGCTGCTCAGGGCGGCCATCGACGGCATCGAACCGCTGCTGGCGCACTTCGCCGCTTTGGAACACGGGCTGCGCCTGGCCTGCTTTGCCACCGGCTCGCGCGACCTGGCGGCGCTGCGTGAAGCGGCGCTGCTCGGCGACGCATGAGGGAGCGCGATGAACCCATCCACCTTGTCTGAAGCCAACGTGTGCGCGCCGGGGTGCCCATTGCGATTGCTACCCGAAGACGCCGCGCAACGGGCAACCGTGCACAACGAGGTCCATGCCCGACCCACGGTAGCCATTCAGCTTCCGGCGCTGGTTGTCTATATCGCGATGCTCAATGAAAACGTGACACGCGAACAAGAATGTCAGCATTTGCGCTTATTGCCAGGTCTCAGTGAGCTCGACGTTGACCGCTTGGCTGGCAATTTTTTGCGCTTGCACTTTGAGGGTTTTTCCATGACGTGGGAGCGCCACACGGAGTTCACTCGCTATTCGATCGTTCAGCCGCTGGCGCAGAGTGTCTTTCTTGAGGCGTGTGACCCGAACTTGATGTCGGCCTTGCAGGTGGCGCCGGAATGGCTGCGCAGTTTGCCAGGGCAAACCATTGCGGCAATAAAGCTCGCTTTTCTGCACGGTGATTCGACCAACCCTGCAGACTGTCTTGAGCAGTCGCGCGCCTGGTTTGGCGAGCACGCGATCTTGGCCTCCACAATGGGCACATCCGGACACTCCCTGGTGGTTACAGACCTGATGTTGCGTCCGAGCGGCTTTGAGCACATTTTGCTAATCGCTCCGCCGGGAACCAATACCGCACGCGCTGGGCGCATAACCCAGCGAGTGCTGGAGCTTGAAACCTATCGGATCCTTTCGCTGCGTGGGCTTTCGGCGGCCAAGCAACTCTGGCCGATGCTTAGCCACGAGGATGTAACGCTGGCGGATGTTATGTCGCGGTTGGAAAATAAATTGACGTCAGATCAAGCGTTGCTGGATACGATCATTTCGATGGCCGCACGCGTGGAGCGTGCGACGACAGAGCACGCATATCACTTTTCCGCCACCAGGGCTTACCACGCGCTTGTCTTGCAACGTAGTGTTGAGTTACGCGAGCAAGCGATTCCCGGCACACAAACACTGGGCAATTTCATGCAGCGCCGTCTTGCTCCTGCGATAGCGACCGTTGTTGCGACAGAACAACGGCTCGCATCGCTTTCCGAGCGCGTCTCGCGCGCCAGCGCGCTGCTGCGCACGCGGGTGGATATTGCCACCGAAGCGCAAAATCAACAGTTGCTGGAAAAATTGACGCGAGGGCAAGCGCTACAGCTGCGCTTGCAAACTACGGTTGAGGGACTGTCGATTGCCGCGATTTCTTATTACGTCGTTAGCCTGTTGCTCCATGGCGCCAAATCACTCAAGGCCGCTGGCGTTGCAATTAACCCGGAGATTGCGGTCGGCGTTTTGATTCCATTGGTGCTGAGTGCCGTTTGGGGCGTCACGCGGCGCATTCACAAAAATCTGCGTTTGGAACTCTGACGCCCATCAACAGCAGCATCGCCCTCCACGGCAGTGGGCAGTCGCCTGGATCCGACCAAGGTCACGCGCTCTGCCCTGCAGAAAGCGTCCTTGAAGGCAGGCCTGATGGTCACCTCCGAAGCCATGGTGGCTGAAGCGCCGAAGAAGGAGGAGCCCGCCAGTGGCGACCACAGCGGTGGTAGCGGCATGAGTGGCGTGAGTGGAGTGGAATTCTGACCGAGCGTCAACTTCGTGTTCGAGGAAAGCCCGAGTTCGTCCAGCCTTCTTTTGCATCAGGTACGACATTACTGCATTGGCGACCCCGCCTCGCACCCGTTCACGTTGCAGTGGCAGCGGTTATGGTTTGCTGCCGTCATGAAAAGTTCATCTCGGTTGTTCGTTCGCCGTCTCAGGACGTTGATGATCCTCGTTCTTGTGATTTCTGGAGCCCCGGCAATGGCCACCGAAGAACCGAAATTCGAATCGGTCCTGCGCGAAGGCGAGTTCGAATTGCGCCAGTATCCTGCGCTCGTCGTGGCCGAGGTCAGCGTGAGCGGAGAGCGCAATGAGGCGGCAAACGCGGGCTTCCGACTGCTGGCCGGGTACATATTCGGCGGCAACACCCGGCGCGAGCGATTGCCGATGACGGTCCCGGTTGTGCAATCGAGACCCACCAGCGAGTCGATGCCGATGACCGCGCCGGTGATACAAATCGCTGACAAGGGCATGTGGACCGTACAGTTCGTGATGCCCGCTACCAAGACCATCGACACGCTGCCGGTGCCGGATGATCAGAGAGTGCGCTTGCGCGTGCTGCCGGCCAACCGCGTGGCGGTTGTCCGCTTCTCGGGACTGGCGGGGCCGGACGACGTCGTCAAACAGACCGCGGTGTTGCGCGAATTCATAGCCCGGCGTGAGTTGAAGGTCGCTGGCAGTGTTGCCCTAGCTCGTTACAACCCGCCTTGGACGCTGTGGTTCATGCGGCGCAACGAAGTGATGATCCCAGTCCAGGAGTAAGCCTGGACGCGGGCAGGAACGACTGTACCAAGCCGACGGTCTGATCACTGTTTGAACCAGTCACTGCTTGACGATCATTCCATCGACCAGAGTGAGGGTTCGATCACAGGAATCAGACAGCCTTGGATCATGTGTCACCAACAGGAAAGCGCAGCCGAACTTCTCGTTGAATCGGCGAAAGAGCGCAAAAACATCCGCCGCAGTTTTGGTGTCGAGATTTCCGGTCGGTTCATCGGCCAAAAGCAATGCCGGTCTCGTTATCAAGGCACGTGCAATGGCGACTCGTTGCTGTTGCCCGCCTGAAAGTTCGTTGGGCTTCTTGTTGATGAATTTCTCAAGGCCGACTTCTGCCAACAATTGTTTGCCTCGATCCAGGCTTTCCTTGTCCGGCTTTCCGTGCGCGAGCATCAATGGCATCAATACGTTTTCCATTGCCGTAAAGGCTTGGATGAGATGATGGAACTGGAACACAAATCCAATCGAATTGCCACGTAACGATGTGCGCGCGGCATCGTCCATTTCGCGAGTGGGTTTTCCGAGCAGAAACAATTCGCCAGAAGTAGGCGTGTCTAGAAGACCTATCAAATTCAACAAAGTACTTTTGCCGGAACCAGACGGGCCTATCAAAGCAGTAAAATCCGACTGGGCAACCAGCATGTCGATGCCGTGCAAAACTTCAGTTTCAGTCGGCTGACCAACGTTGTAGGACTTTTTTATCGCCTGCAATCGCAAGACATCATGTTTGTCAGACATAACGAATCGCCACGACAGGATCAAGACGCGCAGCACGTCGTGCTGGAATTGCGGCAGAAAGCACGCCAGTTACAGTGGCAATGGCCATGGCAATGGGCACAAGAGTGCTTGAGACTGGGATATAAAAAAGTCCGGGACCCAACTTATTGAAAGCCCAAACCAAGGCATAGCCGGCCATGCTGCCCACGAGGGATCCAGCCAATCCGTAAACGGCGCCTTGAATGAGAAATACCCGCAACATTTGCTGCTGCGTGGTGCCCATGGCACGCAAAATACCTATTTCACGCGTACGTTGCACCACACTTACCGACAACACGCTAGCAATGCCGAAGGCGACCGAAAGCGCCACGAACAAACTAATCATGTTTGTCGACAGACTTTGCGAGCTGAGAGCGTTCATTAACTGGGTATTGGTTTCCATCCAGCTTTCGGATTTCAAGCCAGTCAGCCGGCCAATTCTTGCGGCAACAACATCGGCGGAAAATATGTCCTGCACCGTAATATCAATGACAGTGACGCCGCCTGCCAAATTCAGCAGAGACTGCGCTTGTTTCAAGTCGAGATATACGTAGCGGCTATCGAGTTCACGGACGCCCAATTCAAAAACGCCGGCGATGTTGACCACGCTATGATCGTCAAGCCCGGCGTCCAGTCGCAGTTTGTCGCCGACACGCAGGCCCAAATTTTCAGCCAGCAGTTTACCAATCACCGCGTCACCGGCGCCCACTCTGAATTGGCCTGACACAATGTCATTGCTGATCGGTATGATTTTCTGATAGCGCGCAACATTGATGCCCACCAGGGCGACCGATTCCAGTGATTCCCCCCGCCGGGCGAAGGCTGGGCCAGAGACGATGGGAGAAACGGCTGTGACCTGATTGAAACGATCAAGGATTTCGATCACTTGCTGCCAGTTATTGATGGAGCGCAATTGCTGTGGGCGCTTGTCCTCCAGTATCAATTGAGTCGTGCCGTAAGCAGCAGGCACCACGCGATTGATCTCATCAGGCGACTGTATTTTGATGTGCGCCTGAGTGCCGAGCGTGCGCTCAATAATATTGGCCTGCAAACCAGTGATAAGTGCCGTGATGAACACTATGACCGAAACACCCACGGCGATGCCGACCAAAATCAAGGCCGTCTGGCTACGGCCTTCGCGCAGAAATTTTACGGCTATATTCCACTCGATCCACATGCCTCTCAGGCCTTGCTCATTTGAAGTCGACCGGAAGCTCTTTTTTCGTCGACTGATCGGTTGTGTCTGCTGCCATAGGCTGTTGCTTCAAGCGAACACGATCGCCGTCACCGAGTTCTCCGGCAGTTTCGGTCAGAACCCAATCCCCTGGATTGAGCCCGGACACAATTTCAGTCATCACCAAGCCCCGCAAACCCAAACGGACCTCCACTTTCTTTATCTTGCCATTGCTGACGCTCAATACCGTGGCCCGGTCACCATCTGAACTGGCAAGCGCGTCGTTGGGAACGGCTAAAGCATGCGCACGACGACCGGTTTCAATGGTTACCGATACCGTCATGTCTTGCCGCAGATTGCCCGGCACAGGATCTACTTTCAATCGAATGTCAACGGTACCTTTTTGTGGGTCCACGCTTGGTGCAATGAAACTTATTTTGGCGACAAATGGCTGATCGGGAAATGCATCGGATACACAAGCTGCAGGCTGCCCTAGTTTGATTACGGCAAGGTTTTTCTCATCCAGAGGCACCTGCAACTCGGTGTCTCCTTCACGCGCAATTTCGAACAAAACACGTGTCGCAATTACCAAGTCGCCGGGTTCAACATTACGGGTCAGAACGGTTCCACTGATTTCGGAGCGCACAATGGTTTTTGCCAGCATTGCTTTCGCCGACGCCAATCTTTCCCGCAGCATGATCTCATCGGAATTGCCGGTAGCCAGGGCTGTGGCTGTCAATCCGGCCTTTTCTGCGGCTGTGCGCGCGATGGTTTCCGTTTGTACTGCCTGTTCCATGATTTCACGGGAAATCAACTGTCGGCTGAATAATTCGCGACGTCGTTTGGCCTCACGACTGGCTTGGGCTAACTGCGCTTCGGCTTGCCGCAATGAAGCCTGTGCCTGCGGGCGTGCAGATCGCTGGAGCTGAGAAATCGCGGCTTCCGCCTCACGTACTTTGGCCGACAACTCATCAGAGCGCAGCACCAGCAAAATGTCACCGGGGTGCACCCGATCCCCTTCCTTTACTCGGCGGTCCAAAACCACGCCAGTGATTTCGCTACCCACCTGCGCGCGCGACACCGCAATTACACGGCCTGTTGCTACGAGGCTTTGCACCAAAGCGCGAGATTCAATTTTGTAGCCGGCGACACTAGGCCCAAGCCACCAACGAAACAAAAAAAGTCCAAGCGCAATTGTTGCCAGTATCGCAACGAGCCATATCCAATTCTTTGAACTTTTCATGGATGGCTTATGCGTATGAGTATGATGATCCAATCATGTTCATTGACGCAGAGCAATGCGTTCGAGCACTTGATGTCAAATCTCCTCGTTTTTTTTCCTCGGTTTTGGCGGCCATGTGTGTTCCTGCAGCCATATCGACTCAACGAGGGTCCATACGTATATCACGCTGACAAGTTGTTTCAGCGGCAGGTGAGTTGCCGCGTTTAAGCCTCATTGGCGTTTGTCGCCGATGCTCTTGTTTTCGTCCGGTGCAACGGCACGCTGTAATGATATGAGCTTGCCTCGGTCAGAGCGCTGTGGGTATTCCTGGCTGAGGCGTCGAAGAAGAACTGCGGTTTTGTACCGTCGTCGCGGGAGCATCCCTGGGTCGCTGAGTTGTCACAACAAACAGCAAACGCCGACATTTTGAGCCGCCCCACAGGGTTGCAGGTTATCTCTGCAACGAGGTGCTGGACGCCATGGTCGTCGCCCGTCACGGTAAGACAGGACTGCCAGACCTGTGGGGGCGAGCCTCTCAACGTCCTCCGGGTGTACCAGAGCAACGGCGTGAACACGGTCGTGGAAAAAGTGCGGACTGCCTGCTGATTGCATGACGCAGCGCCAGCACCGTCGCTACCGCCGCGTGGCACCCGCGTGAACGCCTGCTAAACCGAATTTTTGAAAGTCGGCTGCGCGGGGCCTGGCAGCGGATTCGTTCATGGTGGAGAAGAGTACGCGGATATACCTTGCCCTCGATGCTTGCCCCGCTTTGGAGAACTGTAATGAGCCGACTATCGCGATTTTTGACCCTCGCGTCCGTACTCCTGTTTTCGTTGGCTTCCAGTGCGCTGGCCCTGGCCGATTCCTTCTACGATCCGCCTGGTCGTGTTGCGCGCGTGAGCGACAGTCGTGGCGACATCAGTTATTCGCCAGCCGGCGAGGGCGAATGGTACGAAGTGCACCGCAACCGCCCGCTGGTACGTGGAGACATGCTCTGGTCTGACCGGAACTCGCGTGCGGAAGTGCAGGTGGGCAACACCGTGGTGCGACTGAACAGTGAGACCAGCCTGGAATTCCTGGAGCTGAGCGACCGCCTGTTGCAGGTTCAGGTCAGCGAAGGCAGCATCAACGTGCGCGCCCGGCGACTGAATCCTGGACAGCGCATCGAAGTGGCCACGCCGAACATCGCTTTCGTGATTGATCGGCCCGGGCGCTACCGCATAGACGTCGATCCCTCCGGTGAAGCCACCACCATCGAAGCACCCCAGGGCGGCGGCATCGCCTACGGCGCTGGCGGCCGGTTTTCGGTGCGTGCCGGCGACGTGGTGCGCTTCTATGGCGAGGACGTGAACGATTACGAGATGTATGCCATGCCTATGCCGGACGGCTTTGATCGCTATTGCCGCTCGCGCGACCATCGACTCGACACGTCGGTTTCGCTGCGTTACCTCAGCGATGAAGTGATCGGCTACTCCGATCTCGACAACTACGGCCGCTGGGGTCGCAATCCGCGGTACGGCAATGTCTGGTATCCCGGTAACGTCAGTGCAGACTGGTCGCCGTACAGCGACGGCGAGTGGATCTGGCAGGACCCTTGGGGCTGGACTTGGGTGGACGACGAGCCTTGGGGTTTCGCGCCGTCGCACTACGGGCGTTGGGCGTGGATGGAAGGTCGCTGGGGCTGGGTCCCCGGGCCGCGCAACTACCGCCCGGTGTATGCACCGGCGCTGGTGGTGTTCTTCGGCGGTGGCAACAATTCTTCGATCGGCTGGTTCCCCTTGGGTCCAAGCGAGGTCTACATGCCCTCGTACCCGGTCAGCCAGAACTATTTCAACCAGATCAACATCAGCAGCACGGTGGTCAACCGTACCAGCATCAACAATGTCTACAACAGCTATGCACGGGGCGACAACGCGCGTCCGCAGAAGGGCGGCAACTACGTCAACCGGCGTATCCCCAATAGTGTGACCGTGGTCCCACCGAGTGCGTTCGTGAACTCGAGGCCGGTGAAGGCGGCGGAAGTGTCCGCCACGCCCGACGCGCTGACAGGCGGCGACACCATTCGCGTGGCACCGGTGCGCCCAGGTGCGGCCAGCTTCCGCGGCACTGCCCGTGCGGCACGCGTGCGTCCGCCGCGCGAGTCGTTCGATCGCCAGGTTTTCGTGCGCAATGCGCCGCCGCCGATAGCAGCCCCCCCCGTTGCCGCCGCGCCTGCGGCGCAGCCCCCGGGTACGCAGTCCTTGGCGCCGGTCGCCGGCAGGCCGTTGCGTGAACGTCCGCGCCGCGTACGCATGATCAGTGAGCAAGCGGGCGCCGTGGACGCGCGCGCCAGCGCGCCGCAGACCGCAGCGCCAGTCGCTCCACAGGCGGGTTCGGCGCCAGCGGTGGGGCCGGGGAAATTGCAGACGCTCGACCGCAACGCCGAGCCACGCAAGCCGCGTCGTGGCGCGCGTTTCCCGAGCCGCGATGGTGAGGCAGGGTCCGCGCAGCCGCCGCCGGCCGCTGCCGCGCTGCCAGTCGCGCCGCCTCCAGCACCGGCTTCAAATGCTGGGCCGACACCCGAACAACGCCAAGCCGAGCGTCAGCAGCGCCAGGCGCAGCGCGAGGCCGAACAGCTCGCCCGCCAGGCGACGGTGCAAGCCCGACAGGCGCGCGAGGCGCAACAGGCCACGCAGGCGCAGCAGGATGCGAACGCAGCCCGTCAGGCCGAGGAAGCGCGCGCAGCGCAGGAGACAGCGCGTGTGGAACAGCAACAGGCGCGCGAAGCACAGCAGGCGGCGCTTGAGGCCCAACGTCAGGCACAGGCGCAGCAGGAATCGCAGCAGGCGCAGGAGAAGGCGAACGCGGCGCAGCGCGAGTCAGCTCGCCAGCAGCGCGAAGCCCAGCAGGCGCAGCGCGAGGCGCAGGTGCAGGCTCAGCAAGCGGCAACCGCGCAGGAGGAGGCCAGCAACGCCGCCGCGTCACCGGCGACGCCGCGGGCTCCGCGTGATCGCAATGGACTGCGCACCGACTGCGCGACGCCCGAACGCATCGAGGCGATGCGCAAGCGAGGCGTCAGCGAGGAGCGAATCGCGACACTAACGCCGTGCCCGGTCGAGCCAGCGCCGCCGGTCGCAGCGCCACCGGTGTCGGAAGACGGTCAGTAGTGTCGTTTCCGGGTGCCGTTGCAGCCCGCTACCGTGGCCCTATCAAAGGGCTACGGCAGCGGTGACGCGCGCATGTTGGCTTTGCGCGGCGTCGATTTCGATGTGGGAAGGGCGACTTGTTGATGCTGATCAGCCCGTCGGGCTGCGGCAGGGCTAAGCTGGTGTCCACCATCGCCGCGGTCCATGCGCGGGGTGAAGGCGAGGGCGAGGCGCTTGGCCAAGAACTGCAGCACGGGCCAGAACCGCAGCGCAACCGCTTCCCCGGCCCGTACCCGTAGGATGGCCTTTGGGCTACGCTAGGCCTGTTTGTATCCACAGGTTCCGGGAGCAGCCATTCGATGCAAGTCAACGACCTGCAAGCCAAGGCGATCGCCGCGCTTGATACGCGCACGGCCATCGAGCGCATGGACATGCGCGACCCGGCGGCGGTGGCGAGGATATTGGCGGCAATGCCGCCGGGCCGGGCCAACAGCATCCTGGCGGCCATGTCCGACGAGGTCCGCGAGACGATCATGGCCGCGGCGCCGGCGGGCACCGACTGGACAGATTCCCAGCGCTACGAGGAAGGTTCGGTCGGGCGCCTGCTGGAAGACCCACCGGCAGTATTCCTCAGCGGCACCAGCGTGGCGCTGGCGGTGGACCTGCTGCGCGACATCGTCAAGCTACGCATGATTACCTATTTGTTCGTGGTCGATGCCGACAATCGCCTGCTCGGTGTGGCTGCCTTCCGAGAGCTGCTGTATGCCGAACGCCAGCAGACGCTGGACGAGGTGATGATCCGCTCACCATTCACGCTGCGCCCGGACACGCTTCTGGTCGACGCCATGCGCGAAGTGGTTACCCGGCATTTCCCGGTCTACCCGGTCTGCGAGGAGAGTGGCGTGCTGGTCGGCCAGGTGCGCGGACAGGTGCTGTTCGAGCAGCAGGCCTTCGAGATTTCCGCTCAAGCCGGCGCCATGGTCGGCGTCGAGCGCGAGGAGCGGCTGGCCACGCCTTTGATGCGTGCCTTCAAGTTTCGCCATCCTTGGCTGCAGATCAACCTGCTGACGGTGTTCGTCACCGCCGCCGTGGTCGGCATTTTCCAGGACGCCATCGACAAGATCGTAGTGTTGGCGATGTTCCTTCCGGTGCTGGGTGGCCAGAGCGGCAATCTTGGCTGCCAGGCTCTGGCAGTGACCTTGCGTGGCATGACCCTGGGCGAGCTGCGCGGCATGTCGGTCGCCAAGCTGCTCGCCAAGGAAGCCACCTTGGGCGGCATGAACGGCCTGGTGACCGGTGCCTTGGCTGGAATCGCCATGTACATCGTTGCCTTCCGGCAACCCGAGGAAGGCGATCCTGTGCGCCTGGGCTTGATCACCACGCTGGCCATGGTGATCGCCTGCATCACTGCAGGCGTCTCGGGCTCGGCGATTCCGCTGCTGCTCAAGCGCCTTGGCGCCGATCCGGCGACCGCGTCAAGCATCTTCCTGACCACGATTACCGACGTGGTCAGCATGGGCATTTTCCTGGCCATGGTGACCTGGCTGATACTCTGATTGCTGCGCTGCAACGTGCATCATCGGCGCCATGCAGGCGAGGATCACCCAGCTTCCATCGTGGGGGAGGGAGTGGAAAGCCCGTAGCTCATGCGCTGCGGGCTTTTCTTTTGTGCGCCGGTTTCCGGACCGACTGCAGCCGTGATGAAACCGGAAAACTGATGCCTTGTGCAAGAATCGCGGCATGACAACGCCGCAAAACCGCGCCTTGGATGCCATCGTCGAACGCGCGCTGCTGCGGCTCAGCGAATCCGGTCAAGGCATTGTCAGTCGCGACGACACGCGCAGGAAACTCTCCCGGCTGGCCCTTGCCAGTGATTTCGCCGTCGACACCCTGTGCCGGCAACCCGAGTTGGCCGCAGGACTCGATGCAGGGCTGCAGCCGCTGAATCTGTCGGTCGAGGATGACAGCGCTTGGCCCGCGCAGGTCCGTCGCTGGCGCGCCGCCCAGTCCACCCGCCTGGTCTGGCGCGATGTCCATGGCATCGATTCCGTCGAAGCGACTCTGGCCGGGTCTTCATGGATCGCCGAACAGGCCCTGCAGGCCTGCCTGTCGGCATTGGATGGCCAGTTCCAGCAGCGCCATGGCCATGTCCGTGACGAACACGGCGAGGCGCAATCGCTGGTGGTGTTTGGCCTCGGCAAGCTCGGCGGCGGCGAGTTGAATTTTTCTTCGGATATCGACCTCGTCTATGCCTTCCCCGAGCACGGGCAAAGCGATGGCGCGCGCGGGCTAGACGCCGAAACCTATTTCACCCGACAAGGGCAGCGACTGGCGCAGCTGCTGGGCGAGGTGACCGCCGATGGTTTTTCGCATCGCGTGGACCTGCGGCTGCGGCCGTTCGGGGCGAGCGGCCGGCTGGTGCTGTCGTTCGCGGCGATGGAGCAATATTTCCAGCGCGAGGGCCGCGACTGGGAGCGTTACGCGTGGATCAAGGCGCGGCCGGTGGCGGGCGATATCGCTGCCGGCGAGCGCCTGCTGGAAACCCTGCGGCCGTTCGTCTATCGGCGCTACCTCGACTACACCGCGCTCGATGGCCTGCGTGAAATGAAGGCGCTGATTTCAGCGGAAGTGCAAAAGCGAGAGCTCGCCGATGACCTCAAGCTCGGTCCTGGAGGAATCCGTGAAATCGAATTCCTGGTGCAGGCGCTACAGTTGATCCGCGGTGGCCGTGAAGCCACCTTGCGCCAACGCGCGCTGCTGCCTGCCCTGCATGCGCTGGCCGATGCCGAGCACCTGCCCGTTGCCACGGCAGAACGCCTTGCACAGGCTTACCGCTTCCTGCGCCGGCTGGAAAATCGCGTTCAGATGCTCGGTGATGCCCAAGTGCATGCGTTGCCGGACGATGCGCTGGCCCGTTTGCGCATTGCGCGGGCGCTCGATTTCAGCGACGAAACCGATTTGCGCACGGTGCTGGAAGGACATCGCGCCGTGGTTTCGGAAGAATTCGCGCGGTTGCTCGAAGCGCGCCGACGGCGCACCGAAGCCAACGCTTTCACGCTGTACTGGCAGTCCCTTCCCGACGCAGGTGATGCCGGTGTCTTGCGCGACGCCGGTTTCAACGACGCCCTCGGGCACGACAGCGCACTGCGCGACCTGGCGCGCAGTCCGGGCGT
>Ga0163144_10019072_pt1 | contig 13821 bp, 12 predicted proteins | sample OliLak19BULKMAT1_FD_123175 | JGI IMG/M metagenome (GOLD analysis project Ga0163144, IMG submission 123175) | Freshwater microbial mat bacterial communities from Lake Vanda, McMurdo Dry Valleys, Antarctica - Oligotrophic Lake LV.19.BULKMAT1 | ecosystem: Environmental > Aquatic > Freshwater >... | reverse complement strand
TATAGTTTTGCAACTATTAAAAAAGAGATGAGGAGCTAATCGCCTGCGAGAATGTCACCAAAATTTATAATATGACCAAAAAAGCCACTATCAATCACTTCATCGGTTACACCATTGACGTGAATCAGAACGGGCTATTTTTTTAGGACTTTTCAAGTTTTACTACTAGTAAGTCGGAAAACAGAATTATTAGTAGTAAATACCCTTCTTTTGACCTATTGCCCAGCAAACCGTGGTAGGCTTGCAGACTTTTCCATGGCAAAACGTGGAGAGTTGCACGTTTTATGAGGATACGCCCATGGCGGTGGCAATCGAAAGGGTAGTAAGAGATTAATCCAACAACCTATGTAACTGGCTAATCAAATAAAATGGTATGGAGTGAAGTTGATATTAAATAGCATTTCCAAATTCGTCATTGGTGGTTAGCTGAAAGCACAGAGTCCCTTTGCTTCTATTTCTGTAAATCAAGCCGTGGTAAACTTTTTCATATAAAACAAGCATTTAGCAAGGAATAAAATGAAAATAGTGGATAGCAAAGTTTTGCTTGATGAACTCAAAACGATGTCTGAAAAATGCATGGAAGATTGGTCAAAGCCGTAGTTGATGTTGAAAGGCAGATTATGGCTGTCGATGTTAGCATGCATGTGGATGTCGAAGACGAGCTTCTTCAAAATAATTCTCAGCAAGAAAATCTTTGGGGTATTAACATTCACCCGGGTAAACCCAAACAAGAATGGATAGAATTCAATTCTATGATCAATATTAGAACTGCTCAGGGTAATAGAACGAGAGGAATAGAAAATCTAGATTTACAAAAAAAGATTATAACTATTGTTAACAAGCTGATATCAGAATGAATTTACACAAAGATTTAACCCAAGAACGCTGGAACAGCCGGACACTTCTTTTCCAAATGGCCAATATGGGTACCGATTTTGAACGAGCGCTTGATTGGCGAGCTCGGGGAGAGGATGATGGTAGCGAAAAGGCCCTTTGGCGAGGGCTTGAGCTTCTCAAATTTACGATGGGTGATCCAAAAAATAACAAGCGACGCAAAGAATTACGGCGTATCAAAGAAATTATGCTTGATTACTTCTATGGTGATAATCAATACGGTTATACCGATGAAGCTTTGCACCAATATTTCAATTGGTATGCATATGCGGCAGCAATTGAAAGAGGGCGATAAGTTATATAATTCTTTCATGAATCAACATTGCTTCAGTCACCCGTTCGAACAATGGCACCGCCACGGTAGCAGCAAATAAATTATACCCCGTTGCTTCCTTGACGAACGCTACCACAACGCGTTGGTAATCATCTCGTTCAACGATCCCCGCGCAGGTGTAGAGATTTCTCACCTTATCATATTCTCCATTCACGAGCATGTTGGCCGTACCGGTTTTGCACATGATTTTATAGCCTTTCTTTTGTGCTCGTTTTGCCGTGCCATGGGTGGTGGTATGTTCCATGATTTCTTTGATGCCATCCAAGCTGGTTGCCGAGTAAAGCGGCTTGGATGGAAATGTGGGCTTTTTGCCATCGAGCTTCAATTTTGGCGTAATTAAATAACCGCCGTTGGCGATCATGGAGAATGCGCGAGCGATCTGCAAAATGTTTGCCGAAACTTCGTATCCATAAGAAAGGGATATGATCGATTGTTTTGACCAATTTTCCGGCTTATTCACGAATCCGGGATTTTCTCCGGGGAACGATAAGCCCGACTTTTTGCCAAAGCCCATGCGCGTATAATGTTCGTAAATTTTGTGTTGCAATCGTTTGGCCACAATCGCGATTCCAATGTTGTTCGATCGGGCAATCACATCCCGAAATGAAATTCGACCATCAGCATGAGTAGTGTTAATCCTGCGTCCATCAATGAAACATGTTTCTGCGTTTTTGCAATCGATTTCCTCATCGAGGGTAACCACACCCTCTTCGAGAGCTGCAAGCGCTGCAAACTCTTTGAACACTGATCCTAGTTCATAACTTTCAGTTACTACTCGATTTTTAGTGTTCGCTGGATCGAGTTCATTTGTTTCATTCGGATCAAAATCAGGAATGCTTACCATGGTGAGTATCTCCCCCGTCTTTGGGTCCATAATGATCACCGATCCTTCCTTGGATTTAAATTTGGCGAGAATTTGCTCGAGCTCTTTGTATGCCAAGAATTGTAAATCACTATCGATGCTCAAATAGAGCGGCGATGATGGATTGCCCGAAATGTGCGTCTCGCGATTGAAATAGAAGCATCCAGAGCGTGCGTCTTTATCGAGTGAGTAAGTAGTCGGCTCGCCTGTCAGATGTGCGTCACAACTCAATTCTATGCCTGCTAGCCCTTTGTTATCAATGTCGGTCATGCCTATCACGGTGCCCGCGCATGCGAGAGGGTAGTAGCGTGTTGATTCGGTGAGCAGTTTGATGTCGGGAATGTTTGCTTGTTTGATTACGTTTACTTGTTCGGGCGTGAGTTTGCGCCGGATGTACATGAACGGCTTTCTCTTTTGTTTTTTCAGTTGCGCAACTGCTTGGGGAAAATGGCTGCGCAAGAACGCGGTGACCGCTTCTGGATTCTTGAGTTCATTTGGAATCAAAAATGCTGAAACGCATTCTTTGTTGCATGCGAGTAATTGCTTGCCCGTTCGATCGTAAATGTCAGCGCGCGGTGGATATTGCGATACGGTGACGTGATGTTGTTGCTCGGCCAAATGCATGTAAAATGCCGAGTTATACACTTGAATAAAGTAAAGATTAATCGCGATGATGGTAAAAAGCAGGCAGCAGATAAAAAAAACGATTCCTGAACGAAGTTTATAGGGATGGATCATGATGACTGACCTTTTTTATTTGGCCCAACCGTACCGGCGCCATGTTGAGGTGAGTTTTTGCAAATTCTTGGATAGCGTTGTGGTTTTTGGCGATGTAGAGCTCTTGCGTGAGGTGTTGTTTTTTTACTTCGAGCGAAGCGAGCAAGCGCTCGTTCTTCTGTTTGCTAAATGATTGTTTGATGAACTGGGTATGCTTGTGAATTTGCAAGAATACAAAACTGAGATGGGTGGCAACAAAAATGGAAATGAATAGGGAGCGCTTCATGCAACACCTGCTCTCGTTTTTATTTTTACTCTAGCAGGTGTTAGGTTTTCTAAACAAGAGATAGGTTATTACCAATCGTAATTCATGCCGAAATGCACTTCGTAGGCCGCTTCGCCCTTGCGTGGATCAATTTTGAAACCCCAGTCGACGCGGAACGGCATAGGTTGCAATATTCGCAACCCGACGCCCACGGCATGGCGATAATCAAAATTATTATCCTGCAACAGAGGCTTCGCATTTGCGCTCACGCAACAATCATATGGATTGCTCCAACCAGAACCGCCATCATAAAAGAATACGCCCTTGATGGTCATATCAGGCATGATAGGGAAGATAAGTTCTGCATTGAAGAAGAGTGCTTTTTTGCCACCAACCGGGTCCCCAGCGAATTTCGGACTGATCTGCCCAAACACGTACCCACGCACTGATTGATCGCCACCAATGTTGAAGAGTTCGTTGTACGGAATGTTGTTGTCTTTGATTGTAGTCGCGAGTCCGGCGAATCCGTGCAAGTGAAGCACGAGATCGCGTTCACCAATAAGTGCATTATACCAATGCGCGTCGATGGTTGTTTTGAAGTAACCAATGTCGCCATAAAAAGCAGGAATTGCACATTTGTTTGTCAGGGTAAATGTGTGCCCTGCGCCCGGATGCATCGGATGGTTGCGGCGATCTTGCGAGATAGTATTTGATAACCACAAGTAATCAGAAGGAGAGAATGAGCGATCGAGCATGCATTGATAGTCAGGCGTTGCAAATTTAATTGGCTTATCAAGTTGCGCAATTGGGGCCTCTTGGTAGCGAATGCTATCACCACCAAGTACGAATAAGATGTTTGTATCGCTAAAAAATGAATTGCGCAAGCGAGTAATGTAGCCGGCAGTTAACGCCCCACCGGTGAGCTTTTGATTGACCGCGCCATTTTGCAAGTTACGCAAGTTGCTGTAGCTTGGTCGCCTATGGTAAACGTCCATTGCGCCGGAAATTGGTTTATCAAACAACCATGGTTGTGCAAGATGGAACACGAATGTTTGTTCGTTTTTAGACCAAGTACCATTCATATTGAGTCTGATGCCATCGCCAAACAAGTTGGTTTCTGCAAGTTCAACTTTTGCCGATAGGCCGGTGTTTGGAGAGTTCAAATCGAATCCGCCAGCACCACCATAGCCGAGTGCCACGTTGAAATGGCCCGTTTTATCTTCTTTGATATGCAGATCAAGATCTGCCCATTCTTCATCGATACGATTTATTTTCCAGTTCACACCATCGCGGGCTTCGAAGTAGCCGAGTGATTGCACACTGTGTTTCGACATTTCCATGTCAGCTTTGGTGATGATTTCACCTTCTTCGAGGCCAATGCGACGCCGAATAATTTTATCGCGTGTTTTGCGGTTGCCGCGAATGTTGAGCCGGTTTAATTTGACCTTAGTTCCCAAGTCGCTAAAGAATGCAACTTTAACGGTTTTTGTTTCTTCGTCCGGTTGTACTGATGGTTCGATATGTGCAAAAATGTACCCAAAATTACCCCAAATCATTTCGAGGGTTTCTATTGTTTTTACAAGCCGTTCACGCGAATAGTATTGTCCGACGCGCATTGGTAACCGTGCAAGTAAATAGTCTTGTGGAATATCATCATTGCCTGGTGCTTCGATACATTCGATGACGTATCGCTCGCCTTCTTCAATGTCATACGTTATGCAGGCGTTACAGGTTTCGGGATCGATCTGAGCATCAACGTTCACCACGTGTGCCGTTAAGAAACCTTTGTTTTGATACAGCTGTTCGATGAAATGTTTGTCTGCATCCATCCGTTCTGGTTGGTAGATGCCCGATTGATCCATAAATCCAAGGATCCAATCTTCTTTCGTGATGATCGCTTTTTTGAGCTCTTTGCTCGTAATACAAGTATTACCCGTGAAGAATATGCGCTTAACAATTGGCTTTGCGCCTTCTTCAATGGCGAATGTCGCAATCGCACGGCCATCCGCATCGATGTCCAGTTTGGTGGTGATCTGCGCATTGAAGTAACCTTTTTCGCGATAAAGATTCTTTATTTTCTCTGCAATTGGCTTGAGCTCTTCGGCGTCTACCGCTGGAATTTTTAGATCTATTTTTTCTTTTATTTCTTTTTCAGTGAGCGATGAATTTCCGGTAAATAGGATATCTTTGAGTGGGATTTTTTCTTCAACAATAATGTGCAGGTTAATGAAATCGGTACCAACAAGTTCAGCTTTGAGCGTGATATTACGGAACCGCTTGATCTTAAAATAGAGTGTGCGAATTAGTTCGCCTGTTTTGAGTGGATCAAATATTTCCCCTTCTTTATAGGGTATGTAGGTAAGCACGCCCTCTGATGGGGTTATTTTGTTGCCTGAAACAATAATTTTGTTGATTCGTTTGGGCGCTGGGCGGGGCGCGTTGCTTCCATCATCGAGATTTAATTCATCTGATTCTTCATCATCAATTGCTTGCATGCCAGATGCATTCATAGCCATGGCACATGGGCTTGTGAGCAATGTTCCCCATGAAACAACGAAAAAAAACAATAGAAATTTTTTTGTGAACATACTCATCCTACGAGCTCCTGGGTGTCTTCGAAGTTCAAAAGTTTCTCCCGTTCGTCCCGAATGCTTCGACAAGCTTAGCGGGGCGACTTTCTTTGTTTTGTTGAAGCATTTGCCAGCCCCGAGTTTATTGAAGGGAGGGATGCATAAAAAAGCAATGAGAATATATTACTATTTTTTTGGAAATTGACTAGTGTAGCTGCTTTTTTTTCACTAGAATAGGAGAGTTAAAAACTAATTAGAATACAAAGATTCAGGATACACGTAGTCATGATTACCCTCACGAACTCGCTCACCGGAAAAAAAGAGCAATTTACGAGCCTGCAGCCCGGCCGCGTTAAGCTCTATGTATGCGGCATAACGCCCTACTCCGATTCGCACATTGGCCACGGCAGAAGTTACGTTGCATTTGATGTACTGCTTCGGTTGTTGCGCTTTTTTGAATACCAAGTTACCTACTGCCGCAACTTTACCGATATTGATGACAAACTCTTGAACAAGGCGCAAGAAAAGTTTGGAGATAAATTTAAATACAAGCAAATTGCTGATGCGTACATTGCCAGTTACCACAAAGATATGAAGTTACTCAATTGCATGGCGCCCGATTTCGAACCGCGCGTAACCGATAATATTCCTGAAATTATTAAGTTCATTGCAGGGCTCATTGAAAAAGGGCATGCCTATGAAGTTGATGGTGACGTCTATTTTGATATCAGCAGCTTTCCTGCCTACGGCGCACTTTCAAAACACAAATTAGAAGATTTGCGAGCGGGTGCGCGCGTGGATGTGCGCGAGCAAAAACGTGATCCACTTGATTTTGCATTGTGGAAATCAGAAAAAGAGGGAACCTTCTGGCAAAGCCCGTGGGGTTATGGGCGCCCGGGTTGGCACATTGAATGCTCAGCTCTTGCGCGTAAATTCTTGGGTGATCAGATTGATATTCACGGTGGCGGACTTGATCTCGCATTCCCGCATCACGAGAATGAGATTGCCCAATCGGAGGCATTACTCGGCCATCGCTTTGCGAATTTCTGGCTGCATAATGGTTTTGTAACGGTTGATCAAGAAAAGATGTCCAAATCATTGGGCAATGTGTTCAACCTGCGAGAAATCTGCGAACTTTATGATCCGATGGTCATTCGTTTTTATCTGATTAATCATCACTATCGCGCACCGTTAGACTTTTCAAAAGAGAGCATTGAGGCTTCTGGAAAATCGTACCAGCGTTTGTGCAAAGCATTTGAACCTTTCCCACCAAACGGCGATTATGCGGCTATGCAAGAAGCGCCCATGATACAAGCCATGCTTGAATTTTTGTGTGATGATCTGAACACCGTTGGCATGCTCGGCGTACTCTTTGAGCATTTGAAGTACATAATCTCTAATCCGGCACAAGCATCATTTGTTAAGGGATTTATCATTGATGTGCTTGGCTTGCATCTGCAACCATTACCTGAACCGAACGTTGCCATTACTCCCAAAATTCAACGCTTACTCGATGAGCGCAATGAAGCACGCGCAAACAGAAACTGGGCACGAGCGGATGCGATTCGAGATGAATTGGCGGGTATGGGATATGACGTGATGGATAAGAGGCTGAAATAAAAATGAATCCCCGTTCTTAGATCCCTCAACAAATCGGGACGAACGGGGAATGTAATTTCTTATTTATACGATGAACAAAGATCCTAGTTTTTGAGTTTGCATTATCTTCGGATTGTAATGGTTTGTTCTCTTCCGTTCGTCCCGATTTGTTGAGGGACATAATTAAAATTAGTACCCCAATACCGCCTCGATTTTATCTTTTAACACATCCTTGCTCATGTATCCCGTTTCTTTAGCCTTAACCACGCCACCTTTGATGAAGAGGAAGGTAGGTACCGAGGTCACGCCGAATTGAATTGAAAGATCGCGCGCTTCATCGACGTTCAACTTTGCGAATTTGTATCTGTCGCCAAGCTCTTTTTCTAGGGCTTCAATAATTGGCGTCATCTGTTGGCACGGTCCGCACCAGCTTGCATAGACGTCGACGACGACCGGCATGGTAGAATTTTGAACTTCATCTTTAAAATTTGCTTGGGTAATTGCTACAGCCATGGGGGCTCCTTGAAACTTTTTATGAATTAATTTTCGGATTTTTCACAACAATGATAATAGCAGAAATGGTGGGCAGTGTCATGTGGTGTAAGAAAAGGTGACGGGGCACTGAAATGTGCCCCGTGTGAATCTCAATGGTTTATATGTTATGGGTTTGCCCCTGCCGGCACGGTGCAAACCGGCATCTGCGTTACGTTACCATTATCCTGCTTAATGTAATACCCTTCCACATGTACTTGTTTGATAGCGGGCAGCGGAAACTCACTTTCTTCAGCGCCTTTTTCGGGGAACTTTTGCTCTGGATCAACCGGTTTATCTTGCACCGCATCACCAAATAATTTTACATTTCGATCAATAAGATATGCTTCGGATGATCCTGGCTTGTCGAGGACCACTTCAATATATTCGAGCTTGCGATACTGTTTTTGTTTTTGGAAGGTCCAAATAACCTCAGGGCTTGGAATAGAAACATCTTGTATTTCATTGAGGTCGATACGTTTCTTATAAAGATCGGTTTCTGGATCTACGGTCAATGCAATCTCTTTGTTGGCTGTGCCCGTGATGGGAGTTGGCTTTGCATAATCCTTTGGTTTTTCGTAGACCACTATTTGTTTGATGACCGCAGAAGCTCGATCTTTGCCTATTCGCATGTTGGTGAGTTTGACTATGTTGCCCTGGCGGGTGGTAATGACGCCAAAGAAACTTGTTTTATCGGTTACGCCAGCAGCCCAGTTGGCGAGTAAAGCGACAACTATACACAATGCAAAAAGGTCAAATAAACGTTTCATGACATTCTCCTAATTTGGTTATTTATTTACTGGGACCTTTTCCTACAACCTGTCCTTCGAAGCTTTAGCGAAGTAGGATGATATTCCCTATTCTTTTTTTAAGTTGTACTATAATGGACGTTCACTATGCAAGGTAATTTGCAAGAAAGGCTAGACATTAGGTTTGCCACTTTTATAGTTTGGTGATAGTTTCACGAGTAGAAAACAGTCTCATACGAATATTTAATAAGGAGTCCAATAATGTATCAAGGTGAATATCAAGTTCAGGCAAATGTCCGAACATTTTTGTATAACGTGTATGCGCTTATGTCCACCGCGTTGGTGGTGACCGCAGGCACCGCATATCTTGTTTCCCAAACACCGGGTGTGCGTGATATTATCGTGACCAATACGTGGGCATTGATTGCCGTAGTACTTGTGCAGTTTGGGCTTGTCATAGCACTTTCTGCATTCATTCAACGTATTTCGTTTCCTGTTGCGCTTCTTTTGTTTTATTTGTTTGCAATTTCAATTGGCCTGACCACTTCGGTGATCTTTTTGGTGTATACCGATGCCTCAATCTTTATTACCTTCTTAATCACGGCAGGTATGTTTGGCGTCATGAGCATCTATGGCTACCTGACGCGTTCTGATTTGACCACCGCGGGCAACATTGCCTTCATGGGGTTGATTGGAATTGTGATTGCAGGGTTGGTGAATATGTTTGTCAAAAGCACGCAATTTGATTTGATCATCTCTGGAATTGGGGTTTTGGTATTCACTGTGTTGACGGCATATGATACACAAAAATTAAAAATGATGGCGCAACATATGTTTGCAGATCGAGATACGGTCGCAAAAGCAGCAGTTGTGGGTGCGTTGACCTTGTATTTGGATTTTATTAATTTGTTCTTGTTTTTGTTGCGGTTCATGGGTAAAAAACGAAACGACTAAAGGAGATGATTGTGAAGAAGCATATATTAATTGTTTTACTGACTATTTTAGGTTTAGGCGCATTTCTTGCGCAGCAAGTCGCTGCAGATGCACCGGCAACTGATGAAGTAATGGTTCCCAATCCGGACCCAGTACCAGCAGCAGGTAACGGAGATGAAAATGCGGGTGATGAGTGGGTGGAAGATGATGATACCGCCTATGAAGGTGAGGATGCTGCTCCGGCAGAGTCGGTACAGACCGATAAAGAGGCACTCGCAATCGCAGCGCACATTAATGCTGATTTTGATGTAGAAGAGAAGCAAAGATCAACCATCGCATTGGTTGATCGTGGTGTAGATTATTTCAAAAAGAACACCCTCGATCAGGCATGTCGTGATTTCACCCAAACAAAAAAGTTCATCGAAGGTGAGCTTTATCTGTTTGTCTATGATATCACGGGGATTGTTATGGCGCATGGCCAGCAAAGCGACTTAGTTTGGCAAAATCTTTATAAAATCCAAGATGCATTTGGTTCATACTTTGTACAAGATATTATCAAGAAAGCAAAAAATGGTGGCGGCTGGGTGACCTATCAATGGCGCGGAGCGACCAAGTTGACCTATGTAAAAATGGTTAATAAGAATGAAAAAAGCTACGTCATTGGCTCTGGGTATTATCCTCATTCGAAAAAAGATGCTGTCGTGAGTTTGGTAAAAGGTGCGGTATCGCTTTTCGAACAAGTGCAAAAGGCCGGCGGCGCTAAGGACGAAGCTTTCAGTGTGATGAGTTATCCACTGGGAAGATTTGTTTATGGAGATTTGTATATTTATGCACTTAGTTTTGACGGTGTTATTGTAGCGCAAGGGGATATTCCTGCTTTAATGGGAACAAATTCACTTGATTATACTGATTCAACAGGGAAAAAAGCCAATCGCGAAATCATAGCTAAGTTGCAAAAAACAGATCAGGGTATTTGGGTCGAATATACATCCAAGAATGCTCCTAAGCTTGCTTATGCTGAGAAAGTAACCGATAAACAGGGAAATAATTATTTCATAGCGTGTGGTTATTACCCTGATGCTGATCGTAAAGCGACAGAATCTTTGGTTCAAAAAGGATATGCCTACATGAAGCGGCACGGTGAATCTGCGGCGCAACGTGAATTCACGGGTGAAACTCAAAGAGGCTTCCGCTATGGCGATCTGTATCTCTTTGTTTACGATATGAAAGGTCTATGCATCGCTCATGGTGGCAACGAAACCTACGTAGGGCAAAATCATTGGGATCGCGTTGATCAGGATGGGCGCGCTTACGTACGGGACTATATCGAAAAAATAAAAACGGTTGGCCGTGGATGGGTTGATGCGAAGTTGAAAAACTCCTTCCAATCAGCGTACGTCGAGAAAGTTGATCTTGGATTGAATACGTATGTGATTGGATCAGTGCTCTATCCAATTTCAAAAAGTGAGACAATGATACTACTCGCAAAAAGTGGCGCCAGTTACCTCAATGGGCACACGCGTGAACAAGCATTTGGTCAATTTTCAACAAAGGGTAGTGCCTTTATGCGTGGTGATTTGAGCGTTTTTGCTTTTGATGATACAGGTATTTGTTTTGCCTATGGCGATGATCCTGATTTGATTTGGCGAAACATGTTCAATGCAAAAGATGATAACGGGCGAGATTGGGTGAAGCTGCTGATCAATAAGGTCAAAGGCGGGGCCGGCACCGTAACCTATAAATTGAATGGTATGGACGTTATTGCATATGTTGAGCCGGTCAAGAAAGATGGCAAATCGTATGTGATTGGGTCGAGCTATTATAAATAGTTCAGCTGAATTTGATTGCAACAAAGAAGGGCGCCTTTAACGGCGCCCTTCTTGATGATTAACTAATATTTCTTTAGAGTTCGAACATTTCTTCGCAGATTTTTTTTTCTTCGGGCGTTATCCCAGGCACAGGTTGAGTAAATTTTCCCGATGCCATTTCGTTTGCAGCTTGAGCGATTTCTTGAACTTCGACAAAGAAATTCCTCTTTTCGCTTTTTTTGCTCTTTATGAGCGGAGTAATTGTCGCCAAAAATTTTTTTTGTTCGAGTGTATAGGTTGAAGTTGCTTTTTGGTTACGCTCTCGCGCGAGCTCGAAGGCCGCTTTGAGTTGATTGCGATCTTCTTTGCTGAGTGGAATCGCTTTGAGAATATCCTCTCCTTGGAATTTGCTTGGTTCTTTTAAAAATTCAAGACCTGTCGCTGAGTAGGTTTTGATCCTTCGGCTATTGGTAACATAGAAACTTAAACTACCTTTGCTTTTTTCTTCCATGCCCATTGCTTGTCCTGTTGCGCACGCTCCGAGTAGTGTCGCAAATAATACTTTGTTTTTTGCCATATTCTTTCCTTTTAGTTTTAAATAGTGGACCTGCTCAAGAGACTAGCATACCGTTTCGTGCTTTGCAATGGAGTGGGGGTGGGAAGTTTTTTCATTCGATTTTATTCGGGGTATTCGCGCTCAAGGGCCTCGAGATAGGGTTTAAATTGATACAATTTATTTCTCTTTTGCCCAGTGATTTCTTCCAATATCTTCAGTTCTACGAACCTTTCCACCAGTGCATCGGTTGTATTGTAGCTCTTGCCCAATTGTTCCGATAGATCTTTAATGCGAACAATCGGGGCCACAAAAAAGAGCTTGACTGCCTGAGCCATCAACTCTTGCGTTTTTGGTGGTAGTGAGCTGCATTGAATGGTTGCTACAATATTCTTTTCCAAGGTTATTATGTCTTTGGCTCGCTTGTAAGCATCCATGCTTGATTCCTCTATGCCTCTGAGGAAAAATAGCATCCAACCTTCGAAGTCGCCCTTGGTACGGACGCTATCGAGGCGATCATAATATTCAGCATGATTCTTTTTAAAATAATATGAGGGATACAAAATTGGTGCTTGTAGGATGCCAGCATCGATTAAGACAAGAACGATAAGCAAGCGACCAATTCGTCCATTTCCATCAAGAAAAGGGTGGATAGTTTCGAATTGAAGATGCGTGAGGCCAGATTTAATGAGAGCAGGCAGTGACTGATCTTCGTTTATGTACTTTTCTAGCGTAGACATGAGTTGTGGGACTTCAAGAGATGGAGGTGGAATTAAATTCCCTACACGCACTTCTGTTTTGCGAAAACTCCCAGGATCGGCATGTCCCCCATGAATATCGAATAACGCTTTGTGAGAGCTTAGAATTACTCGATTAACCAGAGGTAAGTTCTCTTTGGTCATTAAATCAAGGGCAGCATTCAAAGCATTAGTATAGTTAATGACGAGTTGCGTTTCCTTACTTGGTTTTTCATGAGTTAGTGGTTGTGCGAATACGTCTATTAAGGTTGCGTTAATACCTTCGATCGCTGAGGTTAATAATGCTTCCTTGATTACGTATGATTTGATAAATCGTTTTTGATCTGGGACACTCTGAGCTATTTCATTGAGCTTGCCTAGGGCGAGCATGGCTGAGCCATATGCTTCAGCCAATTTACTGACTAATTCCAACGGCGGGTTAGCGGGAGGGAGGGGGTTAGGAATGAAATGATTATATTTGCCAAGCCATTCATATTTACCAGTACTTCTTATCATATTGAGATCCTATTTTTGGCGTTAATTATTGAAATAAGAATGCCTTTTGCGTGTCTTATTTCAATTTTTTCTCTGAATCGGTTAGGTGTGGATATATTTGGGTATATTTGGATATGAAATCGGATATCATGGGTTATGGAGATATTTCTTTAGCATGAAAGAAGTTTTAAAAAAGGGTAGTTTATGCATATGTTTCTATTTTTCCTAACCTTCAGCACTCTCCCCCTCCAAGCAATGCTTTTCCACCCAGATGATCACCTTGCCTTTGTTCGAAAAACCAAAAAAAGATTGTACGAGCAGTTGGGTGCAATAGAAAAGGACCCTGCATCCGGATGTACTTGTTTAGTATCTGGGATACGCGATGCAAGATTTAATGGTGTTGTTGCGTGCTCGAAGAATGGGGCGCAGTTGATTGCCAGTATTGCGACCGTGGTGAAATTCTTTCAAGATAGGGAGGTTCCATTCAGTTGGAACATTGAGCAATCACTCGAACCATCGCATATCCAATCTTTGTTTGCACGCCATGGATTGAGTTTGAAATACGCTTCGATTGGCATGGTGATTACTAGTGAAGATATGTGCATTGGGGAAAACAAAATTCATGATTTTTCTATTGGGGTAATTAAGCAAGACGATGAATTCAATCAGTGGCGGTCCGTGTTGGCGCCAAGTTTTGGCTTTGATGAGACCACCGCCCGGGTATATACTTCGCTGTTCCAATCACCCAGTGAAGATCGGCACTTTACCCATGTT
>Ga0163144_10019070_pt1 | contig 13821 bp, 8 predicted proteins | sample OliLak19BULKMAT1_FD_123175 | JGI IMG/M metagenome (GOLD analysis project Ga0163144, IMG submission 123175) | Freshwater microbial mat bacterial communities from Lake Vanda, McMurdo Dry Valleys, Antarctica - Oligotrophic Lake LV.19.BULKMAT1 | ecosystem: Environmental > Aquatic > Freshwater > Lake... | reverse complement strand
TTCCCCGCCCCCACACCCTCCCCTGCCGTCTCAACAGCCACCTCCAACACCACAGGCATGATTAGGCTGAACATCGATCCCTGCCCAACATCGCTCACCAACTGAATATCCGACTTGAGCAGCGTCGCCAGATCCTTGCAGATCGCCAGGCCCAGCCCCGTCCCCGCCTGCTCGCGCGTGTGCCCCCCCTCGGCCTGATAAAACTTCTCGAAGATCAACCGCTGCTCATCGCGCGGAATCCCCGGGCCATTATCAATCACGCTGATGCGAACTCGCTCTCCCCCATCCCCTCCCGTCGCGGGCAACCGCTCCGCCCGCAGCACGATCACCGGCTCCTTCCCGGTCTTCTCGAGAATGTGGCTGAACTTCACCGCGTTGCTCAGAAAGTTGAAGATGATCTGCTGAAACTTGCGATGGTCCGTGCGAATGACCGGCACGTCCTCGCTCACTTCCAACTTGCACACGATCTGCTTCTTGCTTGCCAGAGGCTGAATCAGCCCCAGCAACCCTTCGCACGATTCACGCACATTGACCAACTCGACGCGAATGTCCACCTTCCCCGCCTCGATCCGCGCCATTTCCAGCAGCGAATTGATGAGCGACAGCAGCCCGCGCCCTGCCGTCGATATGTTCTCCAGATATCGAATCCGCTTCAGCAGCGTCCCATCCGGTTCTGCCCGCTCCAGATCCGCCCGGGCAATCTCCAGCAGCAACTCCGCGAACCCGTTGATCGAGTTCAGTGGCGTGCGCAACTCATGACTCACGCTCGCCAGGAACTCGCCCTTCAGTTTCGCCGCCTGGTGCAGCGACGAATTCGTCGCCTCAAGTTCATGCAGTTTCACGTCCATCGCCGCGTTGATCGCCCGCAGCCGCTCCTGCGTCGCCTGAAGGTCCGTCACCATCCAGTTGAACGTCTGCGACAGTTCCTGAAACTCATCGCCAGTCTGAATATCTGATCGAAACGCAAGGTTGCCCTCCCGGGCCCGTTCCGCCGCTTCACGCAACTGCGCCACCGGCTCCAGCACTAGTTTCCGCGTGATCAGCCAGAACACGATCAACGCTGCCGCAAGTACCGCGCCGCCCGCTAGCAGCAGGTATGCGGTATTCGTAATCAACTGCGCCGTCGCCGAAATCGGCCGCCGTTTCAGTTCGATCAGCCCCGCCAGTTCCTTCCCCCCGCGCCCCTCCGCAGGCTTCCACACCGCCCGCGCATATCGATACTCCCGGCTCGTACCAACCCATGCCGCCTGCTGTCGATCCAGCGCGTCCTGGCTCTTGAGGAAGTACCCCAGGCTCTCGCGAACAAACGCATCATCATCCAACTTCGCCTCAGCGATGGAAAGCCGCCGCGCATCAATCCCCGCGTGCTGCTTCCCGCTCGCGACATTCGACGAGGGCACCGCCCAGACTCCCACGCGCTGCCGAGGACCAACCACCAAGTCCTCCTGCTCCCGTTCCAATCGATCCCAGATCGCCACCAACTGCCTCGACACCTCAAGCTGCCCCTCGTCAATCAGTCGCGTCATGCGAATCCACGGAGCCACCAACGCCGCGAACACGACCAGTGTCGTCGCGACGCTGAAGACCAGCAGGCACTTCTTTGCTAGGGAAAGACCACGCAGCACACCCGATCATACCGAGTCCAACCGCAAGCAACCCAGCCCCGAAACTCTGTGCGGCTCGGTCAACCTTCCATTGTCACCACGGATTGCACGGGCTACTCGGACGACAGTCAGTGCGACATCCCGTCACTTTCTTCGTCGGCTTCCGGGTTCCAGTGGTCCAGCTCGATTTCACCCAACTTGATTTCGTTCGACCAATGCTGCCCACATACCAGACAATCCGCTCCCAGCCCCCGTTCCCTACCATTGCTCGCCCCATGTCCCAACGCTCCATCTACCTCGAAACCTTCGGTTGTCAAATGAACGAGCTCGACAGCGAACTCGTCGCCAGCCAACTCCGCGCGCTGGGGTACAAGTTCGTACCCACCAGCGAGCAAGCCGACGTCGTCCTCTACAACACCTGCTCCGTCCGCGAGCACGCCGAGCAGAAGGTCTGGAGTCGCCTGGGCGAACTTCGTCTCCGCAAGATGCAAAATCCAAGCCTCGTAGTAGGTGTGCTGGGCTGCATGGCCGAACGTGACGGCATCGACCTCATCAAGCGAATGCCCGTCGTCGATGTGCTCTGCGGCCCTGGCGAACTCGACAAACTCCCCAGCCTCCTCGACAACGCCGTTCGCACCAACGAAAGCATGCTCGCGCAAGATGGCCACTCAAGCGGTAGCGCTCGAACCGACGACCAACACCTTGTCACGAGCGCAGCCCAAGTCGCCCTCCAAGGCACATCCTCACGCCGTAGTTCAACACTTGCCGCCGCCGAAGACACCCTCGAAATGCTCGATCTATCTCGCGCGATCTCGCCCGTTGATGTTCATGATATTGCTGATCTTCACGATGTTCACAACGCCGACCCCGCATCATCCCGCTCCAGTATCCGCCCCGCCTTCCGCCGCAGCGCCTATGTCCGAATTACCCGCGGATGCAATAAGTTCTGCACCTATTGCGTCGTCCCCTTCACGCGCGGTGCCGAGATTCATCGCCCCCCCCAGCACATCATCGACGAGTGCAAGAAACTCGCCGACGCTGGTGTCATCGAAGTCACCCTCCTGGGCCAGACCGTCAACCACTACCGCTTCGAGCACGGCGCCGCCGTCACGCTCAATGGCGTGATGCAGCCCCAGAAAGGCCGCAGTTACAAGGGCGGCCACCGCCGCGATCCCTTCGCGGGCGACAACGTCACGACCTTCGCAGACTTGCTCCGCCGCATCCACGACGAGGTGCCCGCAATCCAGCGTCTGCGCTTCGTCACCAGTTACCCGCGCGACTTTGGCGACGATGTCCTCGAAGTGATGCGCGACCACCGCCGCATCTGTCGATATCTCCACGTTCCCGCCCAGACCGGCAGCAATCGCCTCCTGACCATGATGAATCGAGGCTACACCGTCGAGGAATATCTTGAGTTCCTCGACCGCGCCCGGTCCATCCTGCACCAGCCCGAAATCGGTCGCCCCCTCACAACCTCAGGCGACTTCATCATCGGCTTCCCCACCGAAACCGACCAAGACTTCGAAGCCAGCAAGCGCCTCGTCGAACGCGCCCGCTACAAGAACGCCTTCATCTTCAAGTACTCCCCACGCCCCGGCACGCCCGCCTTCGACAAACTCCAGGACGACGTCCCAGAGGCCGTCAAGCGCCGTCGCAACAACGAACTCCTCGACCTCCAGACCCGCATCAGCCACGAGATCGGCCTCGAACAAGTCGGCGCCACCTTCGATGTCATGGTCGAAGGCCTCTCCCCCAAGAGCCTCCGCAAGCGCGGCGTGACCCAAGGCCAGCGCCGCGCACAGGGTCAAGTCGCCATCACTATCAGCGGGCGTCGACTCGCAACCGGATTCACAGCCGGCCTCGCAACCAACAGCCAGACGCTCTCCGACCCAGATCCCCAAACCTGCTCCACCAACGCCACCCACGTCCTCTCGCCCGCCCTCGCCGACGATGCCCAAACCGTCCAACTCAGTTGCCGCACCGATGGCGACCTGATCGTCTTCCTGGATGTCCCCACCGCCCAGGCCCATAGTCTCTTGGGCACCATCCTCCCCGTACGCATCGACGCCGCCGACAACCTCTCCCTCCACGCGACCCTTGCACGCGAGACCCTGGCATGCCCGACCGTGGCATGCCCGACCGTGGCATGATGGTGTGCCCCCCCCAGCTTGGCCCCAGTTGCATCCTGCTGCCTCCCCAAACCATACCAGCCACGACTTCCACCAAGCCGCGAAACTACTTCCCGCCACCTGCGAACAATCTCCTCGGGCAGTCGCCAAGGTTTCGCAGCCTCGACTGCCTTCAAAAGGAGTTCGCATGTCCATCTTCAGTTCTGGCTTTCGTTCTGGCTTTCGTTCTGGCTTCCGTTCTGGCTTCCGTTCGCGTTTCCTTTCTGGTGGCTTCTCCGCCGCAGCCCTCGCCCTCGCCGCTGGGCTTGCAATCACACCCGCAGCCCTCGCCCAATCCAAACCACAATCAATGGTTGACACCAAGTCCGCCGACCAGGCCCAATCAGGCGAGCGCACTCGCGTCGGCCGCATCGACATCGAAGGCGCCCTGGTTGAGCGACTCCCCGAACTCGCCTCCATCCTTGGTGGTGGCAAAACCCTCACCCTCCGCAGCGTCATCAATGCCATCCAAAGTGCAGCCACCGACGATGACATCGACGCTCTGATGATCCGCCTCAAGGATGCGAAAATCACCGCGACCCAGGTCCAGGAACTGGGTGAAGCCCTCAAGACCTTCCGCGCTGCTGGCAAGAAAGTCCACATCTTCAGCGAGTCCTACGGCGCTCCCGAACTCATGCTCGGTGCCTACTCCGACGAAGTCATCGCCCAGCAGGGCGGCCCAGTCATGCTGCCGGGTCTCTACATGGAAGAAATGTTCCTCGCCGACACGCTCGCATGGGCCGGTGTCAAGGCCAACATGGTCCAGGTGGGCGACTACAAAGGTGCCAGCGAGCAGATGGCCCGCAACAAGCCCAGCCCCCAGTGGGACCAGAACATCAACCAACTCTTAGACAGCATGTATGCCAATCTGCGCAAGCCCATGCTCGAAGGCCGCAAACTCTCCGACGCACAACTCGACTCCGCCATGAGCAATCTCTGGCTCGCCGACGCCGACGATGCCAAGTCCTCGGGCCTCATCGATAGCGTCATCGACCTGCCCACCATTCCCCAGCACTTCCGTGCTCAGTACGACCATCCCATTGCCTGGGCCAAGGACCTCATCGAACCCTCCAAGGGCGAGATGGACTTCTCCAATCCATTCGCCATGCTGGGAATGCTCGGCAACAAGCCCGAGTACAAGACCAACGGCCCGACCATCGCCGTTCTGCACATCGACGGCCCCATCATCGATGGCGATAGCAGTGGGGGCGGTCCCCTGGGTGGCGGCCCCAGCGTCGGTAGCCGCACTATTCGCAACAGCATCGAAGACCTCATGAAGAACGACGACATCAAGGGTGTCATCTTCCGCATTAACTCGCCAGGCGGCAGCGCTACCGCCAGCGAAGTCATCTGGCAGGGTGTCCGTCGCCTCGCCGAGAAGAAGCCAGTCTGGACCAGCGTCGGGACTATGGCCGCCAGTGGTGGCTACTACATCGCCGTCGGTGGCGACAAAATCTACGTCAATCCCAGCAGCATCGTCGGCTCGATCGGCGTTGTTGGCGGCAAACTCAGCATGCAGGGCCTCTACGAAAAACTCAAGGTGGGCGTCGTCGGTCGTGGCCGCGGGCCGCGGGCCCAGATGTTCGCCAGCGGTTCTAACTGGACCGAGCAGGATGTCGCCGAAGTTCGCCGCAAAATGACCGATACCTACGACTTGTTCACCAGCCGCGTCTCCGCCGGACGCAAGGGCATCGACCTCGCCAAGACCGCCGAAGGCCGCCTCTTCACGGGCGACAAGTCCATCGATCTCAAGATGGCCGACAAAGTTGGCGGCCTCGACGACGCACTCAACGACATGGGTAAGAGCCTGGGCCTCGCAGACTTTGACGTCCGCGACTACCCCGCCCCGCGCTCGCTCGAAGACGTGATCAAGGAATCCTTCAGCATGGTGAGCGCCCCCAACATCGCTGGCCATACTGCCATCTCACAGAACCAACTCTTCAGCGCCATCCGCTCGCTCATTGGCGAGCAGGCCTATGCCCAAATCGAAGCCCAACTCAGCGGCCTCATGCAACTGCGCGATGGCAAAATCCTGACGATGTCCCCCTCCGCCCTGGTCTTCAAGTACTAAAAAAACCAGCCACAGTTCAACCCCATGCCACCGACCAGCGTTTCGCCGGTCGGTGTTTTTTTATGTTCTTCGACGCTCTACCGCGCAACATACAAGTAGTACGCAATCCCCCCCGTCTCATCCGTCGTCACTCGTATCGGAATCCACGTTGTCGATGTCTCGCTGTACGTATCCGGGCGATAGTTCCCGTCCCGCTCGCGTCGCCATCCAGTCCCCGTCGTGCTTCCCGTGACCGGGCTTTGCACGATCTTGTCGGTCTTGCCCAGCACCCGCGTGCTGTACACCACCATGTTCGCGCCCAGCCGCGTTCCCAGCGCCCGCAAAGTGCTGTCCTGCTCGGGCAGGCCATCACTGGTCTTGAACTGCGACCGTCCCAGGATCATCACCCGATCCCCAGGCTGCGATATCTGCAGTCCCCTCAGCAGCGTCCCCTTCGCCGCCTGCTTCCGCTCCTCGCTCCACTCATCCGGATGCACATCACTCGCAGCCGCCTGCGCCTCAAGATCCCGCAGCGAAGCCTCCACCCGATCCCACGACACCCGACGCACCGTGATCTCCGGCGCCAGCGTCGCTTGCACTGGCGAGGCTTCCGGCCCGCGCTCCAGCGATCGCTCCCACGCCGACGGCGCAGTGCATCCACTAAGCCCCGCGAGCAAGCACCACCCAGCAACACATGTTCCACGCAGGTTCCGCATCATGAAACTCCTGAGAAAGGCGCGTCCGCTCACGCTGACAACTGTACAGGACTGTACCCTTCCCCAAACTCCCCTCACGCACAAACCATGCCCCCAAAGCCCGCGAGCCAACCCGACCGTGCCCAAGACCTCGAAGCCGCCTGGCTCGCAAAACTCGATGCCACTATTTCCTCCCAGGCTCGCCGCCATCGCCCGGATCCCTCATCCGTCCACCAGCCCCTGCTCCTGCCCCCGCCCCATCCCTCCACCCTGCCCATCGACGAACTGCTCCGCCAATGCACCAAGCGTCGCGGTCGTAGCGGCGGGCCAGGAGGCCAGAATCGCAACAAGGTCGAAACTCTCGTCGAGTTCACCCACAATCCCACCAGCATCGCCGCCCACGCGGGCGAGCGGCGCACCGTCTTGGAGAACCATCGCATCGCCGTCTCGCGCCTGCGCCTCGCTCTCGCCATCCTCGTCCGCGTAATCGTCCCTGCGGGCGATTGTCGCCCGCAACTCTGGCGCACCCGTTGCCCGACCGCTGGCAAGCAGCAGGGACGTATCGTGGTGAGTACCGCCCACGAGGACTATCCCGCCATGCTCGCCATCGCGATGGACGTGCTCTGGGCCAGCGAACTGGATCCCAAACTCGCCGCCCTTCGACTCTGCTGCACGCCCACCCAACTCGTCAAGTTACTCAAGGACCATCCCCACGCACTGCCATTCTTGAATGCCCATCGCTCCGCTCGCGGCGAGCACGTCCTCAAGTAGCAATCGCCATTAGATTCAAACCGCTACTCAGCGGGCCGCCTGATAGTGCTGTGCCACCTTGCCCCAGTTCACAACGTTCCACCACGCCGTCACGTAATCAGGCCGCCGGTTCTGATACTTCAGGTAGTACGCATGCTCCCAGACATCCAGGCCCAGAATCGGCGTGCCGCCGCAACCCGCAACCAGGCTGCCCATGAGCGGATTATCCTGGTTCGCCGTCGAGCAGATCGCCACGCTCTTGTCGGGCATCACGCACAACCAGACCCAGCCGCTGCCAAACCGACCGGTTGCCCCAGCCGCGAACTTTTCCTTGAATGCTTCAAAACTGCCAAACGCCTTGGCAATCGCATCGCCCAAGGGACCAGTCGGCGCTCCGCCCCCGCCCTTCCCGGCAGGTGCCATCAGTTCCCAGAACATCGAGTGATTGACATGCCCGCCCACGTTGTTGCGAACTGGCCCGCGCTTGTCATCCGGCACCTCCGCCAGCCGCTTGATGATCTCCACAGGATCAAGATTCGCGAATGCATGCCCCTCCAAAGCCTTGTTGCCATTGGTCACATAAGCATTGTGATGCTTGCCATGGTGGATCATCATCGTCTGCGCATCAATGTGCGGATCGAGCGCTTCAGGTGCATAGGGCAGGGCGGGAAGAGTCATCATGACGGAGGCTCCTGGTAAAGTGGGGGCAGGGGTGAGAGGGGGTGGGGGGTGGGGGGTGGGGTGGGCGTGTGAACAAATCTATCCCAATTCTGGCCCAAATCTGTCCACAATCAAACAATGGTTAAGGGTACCCCCCATTTCCAGATCAGTTCATACTCAAGCCCCCGTATTCCGTCAGCCCGTATTCGGCATGCAGTGCGCGACCATCCCGGTATTTCCACGGTCCTACTAGGGTTATGTCCTCTCCCTTCTGAGAATCAAATGTGGAAAAGTACCTGATTCCAAACTTCTTCATGCCTTCACCATTGGCAAACACTTCGATTTCAGGTATGCTGTAGATGGCTTCTCGTCTTCGGTGCTTTCAGGGTTTGTGCCGGGCCCCCATGCCCGTCCCCTCCCACCGACCGTGGCATCGTCCACAGTCACGCAACCGTTTGTCGATAGCCGGATGGCTGTGGGGTCACATTCTGGCTGGGAGGTCCGTAAACCAGATATGGTTCCACGGAGGCTCTTTCTCGATAAGGACTTGCGTGTGATGGTGCAGGATGCACCGTCTGGGACGTCAAGGATGACACCGTACCTGAACGATTCGGTCACATTGGGAAACCTTTGCGGATTCTGAACGTACTTCGGGAGTAAGATCGCTGCGCGTCTCTAACGCCAGTTCCCGTGAATGTGTTGTATGGTAATCTCGATTCTCCGAGCAGGTGCGTTGCGGCCTACCCAGAGAATATCAAACAGAATACGAACAAGTCAAGCGGCGTTTTTCACATTTTGCAGAATCAGTCACAGCGTCCAGTAATTTTCCTCAGTTCTAGCCTCTTTTCGTTTCACTGACTTTTTTTCTCATTGTTCCAGTTCAAAAATCTCATCTCAAATAATCCCAGTTGATTTGTATTCAGTCCAGTTCATATCAGTTCAACAGGGTGCGGAACCCTCAGCAAAGCCGACAAGTTCAGAGACATTCTTCGGGTGGAGAACATCTGATTCTTTGCATCACTTCGTAGACAGCAACCCCCGGGTAACACCCAGGACGCCCGGGTTCAAGACAGCCAAGGCCGGCAAGGATTTCCAATGCGTCAGAGCACAACAAAACGAGCAGTCAGCCCCCTCGAGCAGGTTCGTCGCCGAACCAAGGTGGCCGGTGCCCAGACCGCCGTGGAGGTGCCTGTCGCCAGCGGCGGCAGCGCCACTGGTGGTCGTTCCAAGGGTTCCGTCAAACGTCGCTTCTCCCTCGAGGACGAGCGCCTGCTCACCCAGATCATGTCCCAGGAGCAGGACTTCATTCCCAGCCCTGCCTTCGAGGAATCCGACGCCGAGAAGAACATCTACACCAACGCCCCAGACGTGCCCAAGCCCGACACGACTTGGTACCACCCCGTGATGGACGATCTGTCCGCCGCACGTGGTCGCACCGTCAAGAGCGCCCAGCAGGTCATCCTCACCGGTGCCCAGGAAAAAGTTCTCTTCCACCAGTTCAACTACGCCCGCCACTGCATCTGGAAGATTCAGCAGGAAGTGTGGAAGAGCGAGAACCGCCAGCCCACACCAGAGCAGGCCGAGGCCATCCTCAAGTGGTACCGCATGAGCGACCAGATCCGCGAGCAAATCGCGGAGACTAACCTCGCCCTCGTCCTCGCCATGGCCAAGCGCACCCGCATGAGCGAGGTGGACTTTGCCGACCTGGTCAGCGAAGGCAACATGGCCCTGCTCCGCGCCGTCGACAAGTTCGACGCGGGTCGTGGCTACAAGTTCAGCACCTACGCCTGTCGAGCCATCTTGAAGGCCTTCAGCCGCCAGGGCATGAAACTCAGCAAGTATCGCCAGCGATTCCCAACCGACTTTGATCCCAAGTTGGAGAAGTCCAACTACCTCGAAGTCAAACGCACGGCTTTCGAGAAGGACGCGGCGGAAGAAGTCCGTCGCATCGTCATGGAAAACCGCGCCGAACTCTCCGACGTCGAACGCACCGTGATCGAGCACCGCTTTGGCCTCGAAAGTGGCGAACTCGAGAAGCCCATGACCCTCGAACAGGTCGGGCAGATCATCGGCGTCACTAAGGAACGCGTGCGTCAGATCCAGAATAAGGCAATGGAAAAGATCCGCCTCCAACTCGAAGCCCACTTCCTTGGCAACAAGGATGCCCTGGCCGCTGTCGAAGCCGCCGCCGAAGCCTTGGCCAACGCGGGCCAGGAAGCCGCATCAAACAGCGGATCCAACTCCGGTTCTCACTCGTCCTCGGGATCCGGCAATATGAACCAGGTTGCCCAGATTCGCGGCTTGGAACGCGCGATCTTCAACTGATCGGATGACATCAATTCCAGTCTTACCCGCGACGGCTCCGCAATGAGCCGTCGTTTTTTACTTGCAAGCTGTCCGCCGCTTTCCACGCGCCGCCTTTTGTGCTGGATGCGGACGTGCCCCCATCGACAACCAAGGAACCAATCGACCAAATGCTGCGGATAGGATGACCATGGGCAGCCTCTGGGGGGGTGGGGGCGCCAAGCTTCGTTTCCGACTTTGTTCCAAGCACGAACCGCTCCAGCGCGGGCGTGCATGTTTTTCGAGACCGGCCCCCAACGCCCGCCCCGATTGAGAGGTACCCTTGAGTAGTAGTGTCACCGAAGTTTCCAGCGCCGCCCCGAAGCCTTCGGGGCATGGGGCCAAACCAATGAGCCTAGCCAGCGATTCCACGCCTTCCGCCGCCGCCGCAACCGGACACGTCGCCCCGCCGCGCCGCAAGAAGTCTGACCCCCACGCAACCCGCTGGGGCAAGTTCCTGCAGGCAGCCATCAAACTCAACGCCAGCGACCTGATCATGAAGAGCGATCAGCAGCCCAAACTGCGCCTCCGCGGCGCCCTCAAGCCGCTTGACACCGAGCCGGTCACCACCGAAGAGTTCTGGGGTATCGCCGATGCGATCCTCGACAAGGAACAGCACGAGGACCTGCACAAGTTCGGCTCAGTCGACTTTGCCTATGACTACGACGATCACGCGCGCTTCCGCGTCAACCTCTTCCAGGCTCGCGGCAAGTTGTCCGTCGCCGCCCGCCTCATCACCAGCAACATCCGCAAGTTCGAGGAACTCTACCTCCCGCCCATCATGAGCGAAGTGGCCCTCCAGCCAAACGGCATCGTGCTGATGTGCGGCGTGACCGGTTCGGGCAAGAGCACCACCATCGCCGCCATGCTCGATTATGTCAACGAGCGCAAGCCCGTCCACATCGTCACCATCGAAGACCCAATCGAGTACATCTTCAACGACAAGAAGGCGACGATCAACCAGCGCGAGATCGGCATCGACTGTCTCGACTTCAAAATCGCCCTCCGCGCGCTGGTCCGTGAAAACCCCGACATCGTGCTTGTGGGCGAAATGCGCGACAACGAAACCTTCGAGGCCGCGCTCCACGCCGCCGAGACCGGCCACCTGGTCTATGGCACCATCCACGCATCCAGCACCACCCAGTGCTTCAGCCGCATCTATGGCCTCTTTGAGCAGGAGGAAGTCGAGCAGGTCCGCAAGATTCTCGCGTACCAGATGCGTTCATTCGTCTACCAGAAGTTGCTCCCAACCCTGCACCCGAATATCGCCCGCATCCCCTCGCTCGAAATCCTCATTAACAATAGCGTCGTTCGCAAGTATGTGCTCGAAGGCCGCGAAGGCGAACTGCGCGAGTATCTCAAGAGCGTCGAAGCCCGCCAGGTCGGCATGATCGACTTCAACATGAGCCTCGTGCAACTGGTCGAGCAGGAGTACATCCACCTCCGCGTCGCCGAAGAATCCAGCCCCAACGTCGACGAGTTCCGCATGATGCTCAAAAAACTCGGTTGAACTGTCTTGAAAATAGATTGCTGGGTAGCCAATGGCGTGGTCCCGCTAGCAATCTTCCAGCCAAACCTAACGCCACTCCCCACACTGCCGCGACACCCATCGCGGCGGTTTCGTTTCCCTCCCGCAATACCCTCGCCCGGATATATCCCTCGTGATGTATCCCGTGTTCTATCTCCGCGATGTCGCTCGCACATCCCCACATTATGTTCCCACTTCCCAATCCCGCCGCCCCGCCCATCGCCGCCGACTTCCCGCACCGCTGGGATGCGCAGGCCATCCTCGACGCGTGCGAACAACACTTGCGCGATCACAACTCGGCGCTCGACCAAGAACAGGCCACCACTGGCCTCGACGCCCTCGACGAGGTGCAGGTCCATCCACTGCTCGCGTCTGCCCTCAAGGCCGCGGGCCTGGGCGTCCTGCGCGAGCATCCCTTGCCAGGCCCGGATGGCCAACTGATCGATCCCAAACGACTGCCCAAGCACTCGCAGCGTGAGCGCTGCGACCTCGTGCTATTGCCCACCAACCGCCACGCCTTGATCGATTGGGTGCGCGAGCAGAAGGATCGTTCATGCTGGCAGGAATCACTCTTTCAGACGCTTGCCATGCCTCCGCCCTTGCCAGATGCTTCACTCTGCGTCAATGCTTGGGATGCCTTCTGGCTCGAAGTCAAGGTTGTCGCTCAGCACGCGTTTGTCGATGGAGTGCCCAGGCCCAACGCAGCGTGGAGCAGCCAGTTGGTCTCCAGCCTGACCCACGATCTGGCCAAACTCGCAGCCCACCACCATCACGACGCAGCCAGGCCCGGTTCAAGCCTGCCCAACGCCGCGTTACTGCTGGTTGTATTCGCGGAAACGCCCGAACTCATCGCACACGATCTCCCCATCGCCTTCCACCGCGCTCTCGATAAGGCAGTTGCTTTTCGCAGCCCCCTGCACGCATCGCGCCGCGACGCCAGCAGCCCCCCCGGCTTCGCCATCGCCGATCGCATCGGCAACGCCTGGTGTCAATGCATCCTCGTACCGGCCTGCTGACTGAGCATTCGCAACGGTTGTATCTCCGCTTGCATTCGCACGCCAGTGCGATGTCCCATCGCCAGGCATGCACCCAACAAGCATTTCATGCGAGCCGTGACCTGCATCCAAGGCATCTCGCAGCCACCATTCCGCCCAACAATCCGCTGGCGATATCGACCCCCACCGCCACCGACGCCGTTTTCACCACCCCACCCCCTCGATAACCACCACCTCACGACTTCCCAGGCCCACCCGACATCCCACCCGATACCCCCCCCACATCCGCCAACTGCTGATATCCAGGCAGCGTCGCCCCATCGTTGAAGTGCGCCAGAATCCAGTCCAGCCGCCCTTGCTCAAACAGCGACGCGAACAGTTCCACCGTGGGCCTGTGATACCGCGTCCCCGCCCCGGCTTGCAACTCCTCGATGCTCCGCTTTGCCGCCTCCACCCCGACCTCACTTCGATAAGGCCGGAAACTGGTCATCGCATCAAACGTGTCAATCACGCTGAAGACCCGCGCCGCAAGCGGAATCTGATCGCCCTGCAGCTCATCGGGATATCCAAGCCCATCCTCCCGCTCATGATGGCTCCGCACCAGTTGCAGAATCAGCGGATCATCCTCATTCATCGCCCGCAGATGCTGATCCCCCAGCACCGGATGCGTCTTGATGATAGCAAATTCAGCCTCCGTCAGTTTCCCGGGCTTCCCGAGAATCTCGCTGGGAATATCGATCTTCCCAAGATCGTGCAGTGCCGCCGCGATCCCGATCCGATCCACCTCATCATGCTTGAGGCCCAGTTCCTCTGCAACCGAGCGCGCGTACAAAACCACCCGCCACGTATGCGCGGCGGTCGCATAGTCCTTCAACTCCAGAACCCGAACCAAGGCTTGTGCAATCGCTGGTGACACATGACATCGTACCAACATCAATCTCCATCCGTCATCCTCTCGCCTCGCGCCGACGAATCCTAATTCAATGCCCACGCCCCCTCGCACATCAAAGCCCGCCCCCGCCACCCCC
>Ga0163144_10019069_pt1 | contig 13823 bp, 8 predicted proteins | sample OliLak19BULKMAT1_FD_123175 | JGI IMG/M metagenome (GOLD analysis project Ga0163144, IMG submission 123175) | Freshwater microbial mat bacterial communities from Lake Vanda, McMurdo Dry Valleys, Antarctica - Oligotrophic Lake LV.19.BULKMAT1 | ecosystem: Environmental > Aquatic > Freshwater > Lake... | reverse complement strand
GCAAGGCCGCGGAGACCGTCGCGCTCGTCGAGCAGCTCGACGATCCGCTCGCCCTCGCGATGGTGCTCGTGCTCACCATGCTGCTCCACCGCGACGTGCGCGATCCCGAGGGCGCGCTGGCGCTCGCCGACCGCGCCATCGCGGTCTCCAGCGACAACGGCTTCCCGTTCTGGCTGTCGAACGGTCACATCGGGCGAGGCTGGGCCCGCCTCGTCCTGCGCGACGACGCCGACGCCGTCGCCGAGATCCGCGAGGGGCTGACGTTCTTCGACCTCATCGAGCAGAAGCTGCCGCTGACCTACTGGAGCGGCTACCTCATCGAGGCGCTGCTGCGAACCGAGCAGCTCGACGAGGGCATGGCCCTGGCCGAACGCTGCATCGAGTGGGCCGAGCACAACGTCGACAGCTTTTACGCGCCGGAGCTGTACCGTCTGAAGGCCGAGCTCCTGCTGCGCAAGGACGCGAAGTCGCCGGATGCCGAAGCCTGCTTCCAGCAGGGGCTCGCCCACGCCGAGAGCTTCGGCGCCGATTTCCTGGGGCTGCGGTGCGCTGCCAGCTACGCCCGATGGCTCGCCCGAGACGGCCGGGGCATCGAGGGCAGAGCGCTGCTCGCCCGGGCCCGCGGCAAGCTGACCGAGGGCGCCGGCCTGCGCGACCTCGTCGAGGCCGACGCGCTTCTCACCGAGCTCGCCACCTCGCCGGCCGCCGAGCTGCCGACCCCGTGAGCGTGGCCGCATGAGCCGCCCGCCCGCGCACCCCCGGCGAGCGATCGTGCTCGGGGCGACCGGCCACGCCGGCAGCGCCGTCGTGCGTGAGCTGATTTCGCGCGGCGTGCCGGTCACGGCCGCCACGCGCCGGGCCTCGCCGCCCCCCAACCTGGCCGGCCTCGACATCGCGCTGGCCTCGGGCGACGCCGACGATCCCGGGCAGCTCGACGCCTGGATCGAGGGCCACGACCTCGTCGTCGACGCCGCCGCGCCGTACCCCGTGTGGATGTTCCGCCCGACCGTCGCGGCCGAGGCCGACCCGCAACGCCATGCGCAATCCCGCACCGCGCGATTGATTGCCGCCGTGCGCCGGCACGACGCAACGCTCGCCCTCGTCGGCTCGTTCACCACCCTGCCACACCCCGGGACCCTGCGCGGCGAGCTGGAGCCGAAGCTCCTCTATCGCTCACACCCCTATTTCGCCGTCAAGGAGACCGTCGAGTCCATGGTGCTCACGGCGGCAAAAACCGGTCTTCCAGCCGTGGTGGTCAATCCGACGGCCTTCCTCGGACCATGGGACTTCAAGGACCCTTCCATGGCCTTTCTCCCGACCGTGCTGAGCGGCCGCGTCCCCGTGACCGTCGGCCGCGTCGTCAACGTCATCGACGTGCGCGACGTCGCGGCGGCGCTGGTGACGGCCGTGTGGACGAAGCGCTTCGGCGAGCGAATCCCGCTCTCGGGACACGACGTACGGATGGACGAGCTAACCGGATTGGCCTGCGCGATGCACGGAGTCAGCCCGCCCAGCCTGCGCGGTTCGTCGCGCGCCTCCGCGGCGCTCTCGTACTGGGCGGAGGCGGCGTTCGGTGTCTTCGGCCGACCGTCGCCCTTTCCCGCGCTGCCGATGCTGCTGATTCGCTACAGCTACCCCATGGACCCGAGCCCGGCGCAACGTGAGCTCGGCACGATCATCCGTCCACTTTCTTCGACGTTGCGGGACGCGATCGACTGGTACTCTTCGATCGGCTATCTTTCGCCGCGCTCTTAGCCCCACTCTTGCCTTCCGCCGCCGTCGGCGCGGCCGCCGTCGTGGCCTGTTTCGCCTTTGCCCGGCTCGTCCGCCGCGGCGCGGCGAGAACCTCCATCTGCTCGTCGGCCTCGTGCTCCGAGCGCACATCCTCCGGCGTGATCATCACGGCGGCGAGCTCTGGCCCGACGTACCACCGCCTCTCCGGGCCCTGACCGTGGCTCGTCAGGCGCCGCTCCGACTCGCTCCCGAGCAGGTCGCTGCGCATGAACGTCTCGGGGGGTTGCGCGACCTTCGACAGTCGCAACATGATATCCGTTTTGCCCTTCTTCCAGCGCGCCCGGGCTGCTCTGATGAGCGGTTTGAGCGGGTTTTCAATGAGGATCGCCTCGGGGTCGAACTTGCCGAGCGTGAATTTGCCGAAGGCCTGCTCCATCGGCTCGCGCACCTCTTCGAAGCGCGCCTCGATCTTCGCGCAGCCGGCCGTGACGTCGGTGTCCTTCTGTGCTTCGTCGCGCAGCTTCTCCATCTGCCCGTAAAGCTCCTTCACCTGCTTCATCAGGGCAAAGATGTCATCGCCGACCTTCAACATTTCCTCGACCTCGGGCAAGATCTCCGGGCGGCCCGGGATCAAGAGATCTTCGAGCTTCTTCAGCCACGCTCTCGCCGTCGCCAGCTCTTGCTCGGGGACGTGCTGCTCGAGCTCGTCCGACAGCTCCTTGTTCAGGCGGCGTTGCATCTCCTGGTAGGCGCTCCACCAGCGCGAGTCGCCCCAGCGCTCCCACTCGCTGGACAGGATGCTCTCGATGGCGAGCTGCGGGCCGTTGGCCTCGATCGCGGCGCGGGCCTGCGGCGCGGTGATGCGCTCCGGTCTGGGCTTGCTCGCATTCCAGGCCGCGACCCGATCGCGCAGCCGCCGGGGCTTCACCAGCTCGATCGCCTTGACGAGCGAGCGGCCCACGACGGGGCTGTGCCGGAGGGCAGGGTCGCTCGCAAACACCGACTTCTGTTCACGGACGTGCTTGTCCATCAGCCACTCTTCTTGACCCGCGCGCCAGAGCACGCGACACCCCAGGCTCTCGTGCATGGCCACCTTCGTCCAGAAGGGCCGTATCGCCTGGAAGCTGTCAATCGGGGCCGCGCCGCCAAAATCGGTCCATTTGGGCACGAGGCCCAGCGAATCCATGATGGGCCGGCTCTGGTAGCGGTGGATGCGCACGAGCACCCGCGTGTCGATCTCGCGCAGATCGTAGACCTGCTGGATGGTCCGGTCGATCTCGCTCACCGACTGGTAACACGCCTTCTCGGGAAACTCGGCGTCCCGGAACTGCTTGAGCGTGACGATCCGGAAGGGCATCTGTCCGGTGAGCAAGCCAATCGCCAGGGCCTTGGTGTCGGCGATCTCGTTCGGCTGTCGGGCGAGCCGCGTCCGCTTGTCGGTGAGCTCGTCGAGCACCTGTCTCCCCCAACCCTCGGCGACGAAGCGCCACCCGTCCTCGTCGTTGGGAGGTAACACGTCGTCGTGCTCGGTGATCTCGATGAGCGTGCGCTCGCTGGTCGGCTGTCCCATGCCCATGACCGGCAGCACCTGCGCGCGCACGGTGAGCAGCCGGTGCGCCGTCCGGTTCGCCGGGCCGTTGTCCTCCATCCAGGTGTCCGGAGGGCTCTCGATCTCGGCCTTCTGCGTCGGAATGCCCGTGACCTCGGAGCGCGTGATGGCGACCGTCGAGCCGTCGGCGAAGGCGAACACCGGGAGCAGCGCCACCGTGCGTAGCTCCTCCTTTTTCCCGTCCTTCCCGTCCTTCCCGCCGACGCGGTGATACCACTTCACCGGCACGTAGAAGACCACGTCGTTGTCCGCCCACGAGCCGACGTTGTTCGACTCACTGGCCATCTCCTCGTAGCTCGTCGCGACGAGGTACACGTAGTGTCCCCACGGAACGAAGCGGTGGCCGGCGGATTTAAGCTCTTCGTTCAAGTAGCCGTCGCAGAATGCGAGCAGCTTGTCCGGGTCGGCGAGGAGCGGCAACACGCGCAGCGTGGTGCTCGGGAAATCGAAGGGTCCTGTCAGATCCAGGCTGGTTCCGAGCGAGGTATTGAACAGCTCCGCCTCACCCTCGGGCACGATGGACGCCGGCGGCGCGGCGTGCGGCGCCGCGACCGGCAACACCCTCGCTTCGGGCGGCGTCGCCACCGCCGAGCCCTGCGCCGTGGCTTGCTCCCCCGGCAGCGTCCAGCCCAGTCTATCGTCGCGCGTCCGCCACGCCAGCGCCTTGCCCGTCGCGTATTCCATGTCGACATCGAGCCACAGCGGCAATACCGGCCTGAGCTCTGCCACCGTCGCGCCGTTGCCGTCCCACTCGCGCTCCACCACCAGCCCCAGGCCGTCCACGATCGGCTGCGTCGGCCACTTGTGCATCAGGATGCGGTATCCGCCGCTCGGGTCGCCGAGCGCGGTGGCCATGTCGCCGAGCATGCCGCCCGCATTGAACTTCACCAGGCTCATGGGAGCATTGGTGACCGCCTGATAGCAGAACGCGCCGGGAACCCCCGAGTCGCGGAACTGCTTCAGGTTGATCGTGTTGAAGTAGAGGTTCGGCTTGTACGGATTGAGGTTCTTCGCGAGCAGCGCCACCATGTCCGCGTACCCCTTGGGGTTACTCTCGTCCTTCTGGCGCGTCAGGCCGAGGCCGCCGATGATCCTGCCCAGGTCGCCCAGCATCGAGGCGGAGCCGCGAATCGCATTGGGGATCGAGCTCCAGGGGTAGATCGGGCTCGATAGATCGGGCGGGAACTGCGTGAACGAGGGCACCGGCGCATGCTCGATCTGCAACAACGGTCGCAGCTCTTCGCGGCAGCCCGAGTAGACCTCCGGGAACACCATGGCGCTCACGGTGGCGAGCCGCGGTCCCTTGCGCGGATTCTCCATCCACGTGCTGACCTCGGGCGTCAGCGAGATGAGCGACTTGGGCCAGCCGTAGACCTCGCGCCCCGTGGTCATCGACAGATCGTTGTCGACGTAGATGAACGGCGACACGTACGCGAAGTCGTGGAATTTCAGGACTCCGTCCTTCTTCTTGTACCACTCCAGCCCGATCGAGAACGCGATCTCGTTCTGGGCGATCCACCCCATGTTCGCGGCTTCCACGGCCATCTTGCCGTAGTTGATGATCATCAGATAGACGTATGGGAGAAAGGGCCGGAAATACCCCACCTCGGGTGGGATGATGTTCAGGTAGCTGTCGACGAACTTGGTGAGCTTCGGCAGGCTCGCCCGCAGTGGGAACGTGCGCATGGTCACGCCCTCGAACCCGAACGGCGGTACGAGCTGGAGCGCCGCGCCCGAGCCGCCCACCGACACGAACCTGGGACCCGACTCCTTGTTGCTGCCCATGCCAGAACCTCCGCTTTCCCTGTCCAGACTTCGACTTTGCGCCGCGCGTCCCGGCGCCACCATCACGTTCGTTCGATGACCCACGTCGCCAGGGCCTCCAGAAAGTCCCTGTCGCGGGAGGCCGGCACTCCCCGGAAGACATTCGCGATCTCCACCGTCGCCGCGCCCGACATCGCGTTGGCCACCGAGCGCGCGTGCTCGATCGCCCCGTAGGCATCCATCCGCTTGCGCAACCACCGCACGTCGGACTCGGGCTTTTCGGCCCGCGGGATGGCGAGGAACCGCAAGAGCCGCTCGCGCTCGGCCGGCGTCGCCTGCTGCAGCACGTGGATCAACATCAGCGTCCGCTTGCCCTCGTAGAGATCGCCGCCCAGCTCCTTGCCGTAGCTTTTGGCGTCGCCGATCAGGTTCAATAGATCGTCCTGGATCTGGAACGCGGCCCCCAGGAAGAACCCATAACGAAGGATCGGGTCGACGTCGTGCCCACCGTTCGTTGCAATCAGCGCCCCCGTCCGCATCGGATGAATGCAGGCCAGCCAGCAGGTCTTCTTCAGGACCATCTCGAGATAGTCGGTCTCGCTGACGTCGGGCTTGTTGTCCATGCGCCAGCCCAGCTCCAGCGCCTGCCCCTCGGCGCTCTCCCGGGCCATCCGCTCGGTCTCCTCGACGATGCGCATGGTGAGCCGCGGCCCCAGCGTTCGCACGTTGTCGAACAGCGGCCGCAAGCTCAGCAGGGTCAGCGTGTCGCCGACGTTCACCGCCACGGGGACCCCGTGCAGCGCGTGCATGGTGGGCTTTCCGCGGCGCGTCTGGCTCTCGTCCTCGACGTCGTCGTGGATGAGCAGCGCGTTGTGGAAGAGCTCGATGGACACCGCCGTGTGGAGCGCGCGCTCCGCCGAGCCCCCGAAGGCCCGGGCCGTCGCCAGACACAGGCTCGGTCGCATGGCGCGCCCCCCGCGAGAGGGGTAGTCGGCGACGAGATCGTAGAGATAGCGGCGCGGCTCGGCGTCTGGCAGGTACGTGACGAGCAACGAGCGGGCTCTCGCCCCGTACTCGGCGAGCACCTCCGTGACGATGTGACCGCTGTTCCCGCGCGCCATCGTCGCTCTCGCCTCAGGCCTTCAGGTCGATCGTGAGGCCGCCCACCAGGGTGCCCGAGACCTTGTCGTAGACCGCGCCCAGGTAGCGCCCCGGCGGCTGAGCGCCGGCGATCGCCACCACGATTTCCACGCTTCGCCCGTCCTTGCTCGGGTGCAGCTCGACCCCAAGAAGGGCAGGCTTTGCCGGATCGCGATCGAGCGATTGCAGCGGTTGCACCGCCAGCGCGGCCACGTCCACCTCGCGCGACAGCTCGAAGGCGACCCGCGCGGGGCGCGCGCTCAGGACCTCGACCGCGAACGAGATCGCCTGTCCCCGCGCCGCCGTCGCGTGTCCGGTCGCCTGTCCGGTCGCGTGTCCCGACGCCTCGCCCGACAAGGCCTCTCGCAGCGCCTCCATGGCCTTCAGCGGATCGGGAAAACCGGCCGGCGCGAGCGGCATCACGGCCCGCATCCACGCCGTGGCGAGGTCGGCCCAGACGCGAAGCGCGCCCTCGGCCATCCCCAGCGCCTCCTTCGCGCCGGGCGCCTCCTTGAGCGTGCTCGTCACGTCGGCCAGGTTCGGGGCAAACCGCTTTGCCGCCTCCTGCCCGCGCCGGATGGCCGCCTCGCACAGCTCGTAGCCCGAGCGCACGGCCCGATGTTCGGCGGTCTCCGCCGCGGCGGGCGAGGGCGGTGCGACGTTGGCGGCATTGGCGGCGTTCGCGGCCCCGGGTCGTGGCTGCGCAGGCGCCCCCGGCGGGACGGGCATGCTCGGAGCGCCGCCTCGCCGACTGCCAGTCTGGCCGGGCGGGCTCTTGCCGCGCAGCATCGCGGTCATGTTGCGCTCGGGCGCCGTGCGCTCGGGCGCCGTGCGTTTGCGCCGAACGGCCTTCACGACCTTCGGCTCGGAATCACGGGTGGTCGTAGCCAACGATATCCTCCAGCGCTGGAAGCCCAGAAATCGCGTGCGCGGCGAGCATGCCGCTCATCACCGCCGACTCCACGCACCCCGAGCAGAGCCCGGAAGCGGTCCAGTCGCCCGCGATGGTCAGGTTGTCGTACGTCATGTCGAGCGGCGAGATCCTGTCCCCGATGGTCCCCGGCAACGACAGCACATAACGGTCCGACGGGCGCACGTTGGCGTGCCAGAACTGCGTGGCAAAGCGCGACTCGTCGGCCTTCTTGCGCGTCTTTCGCGTGCCCTCTTCGGGATCCGCGAGCAGATCCCAGCGGAAATCGCCCTCTTTCGTCACGGCCCTCGGCCACAGGTGGACCACGTCGCGCTTCAAGAAGCCCACGGCGTTCCGGCGTACCTCCTCGTGGGCGGCTCGCGCGCTGACCTCGTCCACCGGATCCTTGCGGTCGGGCAGCACGCTGCAGAAGTAGGCAATCGACTGCGGCGGCCGGGACCACGCCTCGGTCCGCACCAGATGGCTCATGTCCGCCCAGGTATCGAACGGCTCGACGAAGCCCGACAGGTTTGTCTGCGGCTCGGCCCAGCCGAGGGCCGCCATGTCTTCCCGCATCCAGAGCTGGAAGGCCTGGGTATTGACCGATCGCACGCCATGCACCATGCGCCGCCAGCGTGGATCCTCCGCCAGGATCTCCTTGCACACGTACGGAACCGCGCCGATCGACACCCCGAGGATCACGAAGTCGAAGTCTGTCGTCACGCGAAGGGTCTTCTTCGCGACGTGCTCGGACTCCCAGGGAGACTCCAGATCACGCGCCTCTCTCTTTAGCCGCTCTCCCGTGGTCAGTTGTGCATGGAGAGGCGCGCTCGGCCAGGCCGGCACGCCGCTGACGTCGACGAGCGGCTGATACTCTCTCTTGCTCTTCGTGACCGCCTGAACGTCGAAGTCGAGCGACGCGACATGGCGGCCGTCGGGCCCCTGCCGCTCGCCGCCGAGCCCCACGTTCGTCAGCTTGTGAAAAAACTCGAAGCGCACGCCGCGCCGCTTCAGGACCTCGTAGAGCGGGGCGAACACCACGTCGCCCATGCCCGCCTGCATCTTCCAGAACAGCGCGCCCTTGTAGGTGAAGAACATCCGCATCGCGCCGCGCAGCGCGACCCCCGCGGCGAGCTGCGGCCGCTCGATGTCGCCGTCCTCGTAGGCGAACACCAGATCATAGATGCCGCGCACGAACGCCGAGTCGAGCGACACCTCCGAGGCGCCGTTCTCCTGCAACCAGGCGCGCCAGTCGTAGTCGTTGATGGCGTCGAACCCCCGGGGATCGAAGGCGAGCCCGAAGCGCACCGAGCCGCGCACGATCGCCAGCACCAGATCGACCACGCCGTACACGCGGTAGAGCTCGCGATCCGCCTCGACCAGCGTGGCGAGCTGCTTCCGCGTCGCCTCGTTGATCGCGTCGATGAGCCGCACCATCAGGCTCTCGGAGCGCGGAACGAAGGTGCCCACCGCCGCGAGCAGCAGATCGAGCGCCTCGCGGATGGCCGCCGCGGTGGCCAGCGCGCCGTAGCGCAGCACCCGATCGATCGCTTGCCAGAGGCCCTCGGGCGGCGGCGCGGCGTCCGCCTCCGGCGCCGTGCCCTCGCCCGCCGAGCGAACCAGCGAGATCACGAGCCGCACGGCGCGCGACAGGTACTCCCGCACCGAGAACAGCTTCACGGTGTGCGCGGGCTCCCCCGGCAGGCCCGGGGCGGGCGGGAACGTCGCGACCCACGGCTGCCACGCGCCGCTGCGCAACCGTTCGGCGACCGCGACGTTCGGATCCGGGACAAAGGCGCTCTCGAACGTCGCCATGGGGCAGGTGCGCGGATCGCGCGCCGCCTCGGCGTACGACTCGCGCATCAGGCGAAAGGCGTTCTCGTAGAAGCCCAGCCACAGGTGCAGCCCGTGCTCCTCGATGCGCCCCGACGCGCCGCGCCCCGACGCGCCCTTGCCGCCGAGGCGGTGACCCATCTGGTAGACCGTGACTTGGTATTTGTCGGCGAGGCCCGGTCGCGTCAGCTCGAATGCCGCCGCCATGGCGGCGCACCCGCCGCCGATGATGGCGACCCGTGTCGGTCTCTCTTGCGGGGCGCTTGCCGCGGCATCCGGCTCGCGGCGGCCCCTCGGCCTTCGTTTCATGGGTCTCGGGCGGGCGACGTCGCCGGCCGTTCGATGCGGTTGGGGTCTGGATCGTCCGTTTACCGCGATTGGGTAACCGCGAAGAGCACTAAAATGGGAGTTCTTCGTCAAGCTGAATCGCTCCCGGCACATGCGATGTCCCTTCGGAGTGCTCGGGGGAGCGCGCCGTGCGTGGAGCGCGCCGTGGGCGTGGCGTGGATCAAAACTTGGCCCTCCTTCCGCTTTGTAGGCATTGCCGCGGGCCATGGAAGGTCGACGCTTCTTCCACGTGCGCCGCGCCGCCGCGATCCTCGGCGCCGCGGGTGCGCTTTTCGCGATGGCCGCGATGGCCGCGATGGCCGCAGGCTGCAAATCCAAGGACTCGCCGCCTCGCGAGGGCATTGTCGCGCTCTCGGCGACCGCCGAGGCCGCCCCCGAGCTGGACCCGGCCATGGAGCCGAAAGAGGGTGGCCCACGGATCGGCGCGACCGAGATGGTGGCCCCGATCTACCAGAAGCCCGACAGGCGCTCTGCCAAGATTGGCTATCTGCGGGCCGGCGGGACCCTCACGCGCGGCGAGAAGCCGGTGGCCTTCGACGACTGCCAGGGTGGCTATTACAAGGTCCTCCCGTCAGGCTACGTCTGCGCCTCGGCCGAGGCGACCACGAACATGAAGCACCCCATCCTGCGGGCGCTCACCCGGCGGCCGGACCTCGGCAAGCCGATGCCGTACCCGTACGCGTTCGTCCGGGCCATTGCCCCGAACTATTACCGGGTGCCCACCAAAAAAGAGCAGCTCCAGTACGAGATGAGCCTGGATCGGCACCTGCGCAGCTACAAGAAGCTCGCGGATAAGTGGAACGAGCTCAGCGTCGGCGCCAACGACGTGCCCCTGGACGCCATTGGCAATGCCGCCGGTGAGCCGCAGAAGGACCCCCCCGAGCTCTCCGAGAACGAGCTGTTCGGCGGCAGCGGCGACGACGGGATCCCGTGGTTCTTCCAGAACGGCCGCAAGATCCCGAACATCTCGACCTTCAAGGTGCCCGAATACGCCGTCATCACCAACCGCATCGCGCGCAAGGCCGGCCTCGCGCTGATTGGCACGTTCGTCGGCCCCAACGACCGCCGTCTCGCCATGACCACCGACGGCCGCCTGGTGCCCACCTCGAAGCTCAAACCGGCCCGCGGCTCGACGTTCCACGGCGTCGACATGACCAAGGGCTGGGAGCTGCCGCTGGCCTTCGTGCGGGTCGAGACCAGCACCAAATTCGATCTCACGCGGATGGCGCGCGACAAGGCCGGCGAGGCCTCCTTCCACGAGCCGGTGCAGCTCACCGGGCGCTCCAAGAAGCTGGGCGACGATCGCTACGTCGAGGCCAAGGACGGCAAGTGGCTCTTCGACAAGGACCTGGCCATCGCGGTCAAGCCGTCGGAGCTGCCCAGGTTCGCGACTGGCACCAAGAAGTGGATCGACATCTCGATCCTCGGACAGACCCTGATCTTGTACGAGGGCAGCAAGCCCGTCTACGCGACGGCGGTGGCCACCGGACGCGACGGCCTGGGCGACCCCAAGAAGACGTTCTCCACGGTGCGCGGCACCTTCAAGATCCGCGACAAGCACGTGACGACAACGATGGACGCGCACGAGGTCGACAACAAGTTCGAGCTCCGCGACGTCCCCTGGGTGCAATACTTCGAGTCGGGATACGCCATCCACGCGGCCCTCTGGCACGACGACTTCGGCCGCCCGCGCAGCCACGGCTGCATCAACCTGTCCCCCATCGACGCCCGCCGCGTCTTCATGTGGACCGACCCACCCCTCCCCACGGACTGGCACGGTGTCAATGCCGCGGAGCCCACCGGGGAAGGGACGACGGTCCATATCCATCCCTGAGGTCATCCGACGATGCAGGCGGCGGTTCCGCTGTAGACAACGGCGTCGAGCAGGTGAGCCTCATCGACAAGAGCCAGCTCGGGGGCGTCCTTGTCGAGGGTGATGGTGCCGCCGGCGTCGTCGAAACCGCATGCCTGGGCGCCCTCGAGCGAGCCGATTCCCCAGAGGGTTTGGGCCGGGGTTTTTTGGTCGTCGCGCAGGACCACGCGTTTCTGGGTGCGGAGGCGCTCGCCCAGCTCGATGCCGCGGAGGTCTTCGAGGGGCTGGGTGATCACGTGGCTGTCGATTCCGCTGCAGAGGCGGGCGCCGGCGGACACGAGAGCGCCGATGTCGGGGAGGCCGTCGCCGAGATCGCGCTCGGTCGTGGAGCAGATGCAGGCGAACGCGCGGGCCTGGCCCAGGAGGCGCGGCTCGTGGGGGGCGAGGTGGGTGGCGTGGACGGCGACGAAGCGCGGGCCGAGCAGGCCCTTGTCGGCGAGGAGCTCCAGGGGCCTTTTGCCGGTCTCGGACAGGCAGGCGTCGATTTCGGCGGGCTGCTCGGCGACGTGCATGTGGAGGGGCAGAGCGTGGCTGTCGGCGTAACTGCCAATCTCCGAGAGCCAGTCGGGCGGGACGGCGCGGACGCTGTGGGCGGCGATCCCGATGCGGACGTCGGCGGCGCCGGCGTATCTGGCGCGGAGGGTGTCGAGGTCGGCGAGGGCCAGGTCCAGCGACGGGTCGGCGAAGCGCTTTTGTGCGCCATCGGGGGGGCGCCCGGCGCCGGCTCGGGCGTAGACGACGCGTAGCAGGGCGATGCGCAGGCCGGCCTCGCGGGCGGCGTCGACGACGGCGTCGGCCAGGAGCGTGCGCTGGGCGTAGGGGGCGCCGCCGGGCTGGTGGTGGACGTAATGGAACTCGCCGACCGTGCGCACCCCGGCGTTGTGTTTCTATGTGTCGGCGACCAGCGAGAGGGCGCGGATGGACTCGGGAGTCAATGAGTCGGCCAGGCGGTACATGGCAGTCCGCCACGACCAGAAATCGTCGGACGACGCGGGGCCGGGGCGCTGCGCGTCGCCTCGCAGCTTTCGCTGGAAGGCGTGCGAGTGCGCGGTGGACAGGGCAGGGAGCTCGAAGGTGCGCATGGGTGGCTATTTACCCCAGCTCACGGCCGGGCGCCCCGGGGGGGTGATGTTGGGCATGGAGTGGTAGGTCTGGCGGGCGAGCTGGGCCAGCGGCGAACAGGCGCCCTCGCCGAGGTTGTTGAGCTCGTCGGGATCGTCGAGGACGTTGAAGCAATGGAACTCGCCGTCCCACTCGCGGGCCTCGATTTTCATCGGTCCCTGCATCATGCCCCAGTTGCGGAAGGCGCACTCCCACACCCACGTGCAGTTGGTGAGGGGCACGGCGGCGAGGGTGCGCTCCGGGCGCGTGAGGGGGTGTCCCATCATCCGCGCGCGGAACGGGGCGAGCGTTGGATCGTCCCAGATCCCGAGCAGATCCAGGAAGGTGGGGGCGAGGTCCAGGTGCCACACGAGCTCTTCCTTGGCCTTGCGGATGCTCGCCTCCTCGTCGGGCGACAGGGTGCCGGGGGGGGCGTCGACCCAGCCCGGGACGTGGATTTCTTCGTCGTAGATGGCGCTGGTGTGGCCAAGCTGCCAGTGCTCCCGGAACGACTCGCCGTGATCGGAAGTGTAAACTACCACTGTACGCTTTCCAGCCTCGGTGGAGCGGACGTGGTCGAGCAGGCGACCCACCGACATGTCCGAGAGATAGACGACGTCCTTGTAGTAGTTGCGGTAACCCTCGTTGTTCTCGGCGTCCTTGTTGAAGTCGGCGGGCTGGAAGGGGGCGTGCTCGGGGTCGTAGACGTAGGGAAAGTGGTTGTTCGAGTAATGGACGACCGCGAAGAACGGCTCCTTCATCTCGCCCCACTCGGCGATGACCCGGTCGGTGAGCAGGCTGTCGTTGGCGCCCTCGTCGAGCGGCGCCTCGCGGTCCAGGTTGGTGCCCACCGCGAAGTGCGACACGGCAATGTCCTGCACGTACAGGCGGGCATTGCCGAACATCAGGTTCTGGCTCGTCCAGTAGGCGGTGTCGTAGCCGGCGGCGTGGGCGTAATCCCAGATCAGCGGCACCGAGTGGAGCAGCTCGCGCGTCTCTGTGGGGCGCACCCCGGACCACAGGTTCGAGATGGAGATGGCCGTCGTCGAGTCGTGGGCCCGCATCTGCATCAGCGGCAGGCGACCGGGAGAGGCCTTGTTGGAGAACGGTGTAGCCTTGTCGCACGCGGGATCGTGCTCGATGCACGTGACGTCGGCGCGCTGGCTCTCTTGCAGGATGAGCACCACGTTGCGCGGCCGCGCTGGCTGTGCCGAGAGCGCGGGCACGCTCTCGGGGTGACGCCTCTGCACCCGCAGATCGGGCGAGTCGTGGGTGTAACCCAGGTGCTCCTTCACGAGCGCGGTGATGCTGTGAAAATAGATCAGGTCGGGGATGGTCGACTGGACCTTGCGGTACGAGACAGGGATTTGCGTGACCGCGACGAGCACCAGAGGGACCAGGAGCGGCACCACGTGGCGTGTCCAGAGGGTCGGGCGGACGAATTTGCGGGCCGCGAAGACCAGGCCCACGGCGGCCGCGAAGGCGAGCAGCAGGTGCAACAGGACGACGGG
>Ga0163144_10019065_pt1 | contig 13825 bp, 10 predicted proteins | sample OliLak19BULKMAT1_FD_123175 | JGI IMG/M metagenome (GOLD analysis project Ga0163144, IMG submission 123175) | Freshwater microbial mat bacterial communities from Lake Vanda, McMurdo Dry Valleys, Antarctica - Oligotrophic Lake LV.19.BULKMAT1 | ecosystem: Environmental > Aquatic > Freshwater >... | reverse complement strand
CGATGGCGGCGGGCTTGGCCAGTTGCGCCGATGACATCGGCCCAGTAATCGGGATTGCCATGGGCGGCATCGACCAGGCGCTGCTTCCCGCAAGGCAAAAGCGATTCAACGACAGCGTTGGCATTCGCCATACGGTGCAGCTTCGGCTCATGCTCCCAAACACCTACGCGGAGGACAATGGCGGCCTGGCCTGGGCCAATGAGCTGGTAACCACACCTGGAATTGTGGGGGTGGTCGGTCACGAAGGCAGCCGTTTGGCGCTTCAGGCGGCCCCGATTTACCGACAGCGGGGCATCGTGCAGATTGTACCAACGGGCACCAGCAGCCAGCTGGCGACCGTGTCGCCCTGGACGTTTCCGCTGGTGGCTTCTGACACCATGCAGGGTCAATTGTTGGCTCGGCATCTGCTGGACCGGAAGCGAACGCGCATAACGCTCTTTGTGCAGGACGACGAGTACGGACGGGGCATTGCCGGAGCACTCGAGCGGGGGCTCGCGGGCAGTAACGCTGTTGTTCTGGAAAAGGTGTCGAATACGCCCGACAGTGACTTCGATTTGCTGGTCCGCAGCGTGCTGAGTCACGTGCCCGCGCCAGACGCCCTGGTGTTGATCACGCAGGGCCCGCTTGCGGCCAGCATCGCGGAGTTATCGTGGAAGCGCGACCCGACGTTGCTGATTCTGGGCGCAGACGCGACGAGCACCGGAGCGAGCGCATTGCGTTTGCTGGCGCCGGCGCCGGACTTGGCGGTTCTTGCCACCTATTGGGTACCCGACACTACCAACGTGGCGGAACAGGCGTTTCTCAGGGATTTTCGCGAGTCGGAGATTGGTGGAGAGCCGCAATGGTATCACGCCGCCATGTACGATGCGGTGGGTATGCTGAATGCCGCCGCTGCGAGCGAAGGCAACAGTCCGACGGGAGTGCGAGCCTGGCTCCGTTCGCTCGGCCGCACTCGCCCTTCGTATCAGGGTGTTCTGGGCAGTATTGACTTCACCGGGGCGCATCCTATTCCGGCGCGTCTCGTTCGTCCAACGGCGACGGGCTGGGAGTTGGTGAAATGAGTGGCGCGAGCGCCACGCCACTTGCGACACCGGGTGAAAGCAAGGCACGCAGCGCGCGCACATTGCGTCGCACGTTGTTCACCGCGACGTTGCTGATGGTGTCGTACGGCCTGGCGCTACCCTCCCTGGTGTTATGGCGACTGCAGCCCGCCGCGCAGACACTGGAAGATGAAACGACAGCTACCACCTCTGCGTTCTCCGCGCTTCGCGAACAGAACCGCGTCTTTCAGAGTGTGGTGTCGATTGCCCGCGCCCTCGATGAACAAACCGGAAAAATTTCTGCGGCCGAACGCCAGGTGTTGGAAGACACCGTGCGCCATTTGCGCGATGCGCCGCGCGCGAACTACAACGACATTGGCGCGCCCATGCGGCCGGCATTCGCCGACTTGATTGGGTTAACTGACGATTTCGTTGCGATGCTCGACGAAGGCGTGCGCGCGCACAAACTTGGAGAAGACTCGACGTTTCATGATCGAATGGAGCGTGCGCTGAATACGGGACCGCGCATCAGTGCGGCGTTGGAGGAGGCGCAACTTCAGGGCCTCGCCGACTTGCTCGCGCGACAACAACGCGTCCGCGAGGCGAACCAAACGCTCCTCTTCTGGACGGCCGGATGGCTGGCACTTGGCGCGTTTGTGGTCTGGTATCTCGCGTATCTGGCGCGCCAGCGCCTGATCCAGCCGCTGGAGCTCCTCGAGCGTGGCCTCACACAACTTTCGGCGGGCGATCTCGAAGCGCGTATCCCCGAAAGTCAGGATGAACTTGGCCGACTGGCCAGCGTTTTTAACCGGGCCAGTGACGTACTTCGTCGCCGTGCCGAGGAGCAAGGCCGATTTGCGGCTGCGGGTCAATTGCTCGCCGATGTCGCGCATGAAGTCAATAATCCGTTGATGGCCATTCTGGGCACCGCCGAAGCCAGTTTGGCCTCCGACGATATGAAGCTGGAATCACGCGCCGATCTCGAACTCATTCGTGATCAGGCGTTCCGGGCTGGCCAACTGCTTTCGGGACTGCTGCGTTTTGTACGCGTTGGCGACGAGCCTGCGCAAATTGTCGATCTCTCGGCGGTGGTCGCGCGCGCAATTGATCTCGTGGCCTATCAGTTTCCATTGCACTCCATTGAGTGCGTGACACAGTTCGCGCCGGACGCCAAACCCGTACGTGCTGCGGCCACACGCCTTGAGCAAGTGATGGTGAACTTGTTGACCAACGCGGTACAGGCGATGGCCACCATCAGCGGGCGTCGGCAAATCGAAGTGCGGGTGTTTCAGCATGAGGGCTGGTCGTGTGTCGCCGTGTGCGACATCGGACCCGGCGTTTCGTCCGCAATTCGCGAACGACTGTTCCAACCGTTCTCCACCACCAAGGGTGATCGCGGTACGGGACTTGGGCTGTATATCTGCCGTCGCATTGCGCGCGAAGCCGGCGGGGACTTGCAGTACACCGATGCGCGACCAGGGGCGCGGTTTTTGCTGACCTTGCCGTCGTGCGAACCCGCCATTCCCACTCCGGTGCTGCATTCGCGCGAGATCACTATCAACAACATCGGACAACTTGCCGGCCTCAACATTCTGGTGGTCGATGATGAAAACGGCGTGCGCACGGCCATTGCGCGCTACTTGCGGCGCAGTGGGGCGATTGTGCGCGAAGCGAGCCACGGCCGCGATGCGTTGACCCAGGTTGCAGCCGAACGCCCCGACGTCGTCTTGCTCGACTTGCGCATGCCGGTCATGGACGGCTACGCGTTCATGGCCGAGGTCCAGAAATCGCAGCCCTGGTTGGCGCCGCGCGTGTTGGTGCTGTCGGGCGATTTAGCGGCGGGTCATTCCGACAATCCGCCAGTGCCACCGGCGCGTATGATGGCAAAGCCGGTGGTCCTGCAGGATTTGGTGCGTCGGCTCAAGGAAGTCGCCGACGCGAACGCGGCCAGAACGAGATGACGAAACGCGCGGCGCGTGGGCACGCCACTCAACACCGGCGCGCTATTTCCAGTCGGCCATAAACAGGTTCGTTTCGCCTTCCTTCGCGTCATTACGGTTGGACGCCCACAGCAGCTTTTTTCCGTCTGGGCTGAACATTGGAAAGCCATCAAACACCGGGCTGTTGGTAATCTGCGTCAGGCCGCTGCCATCGAGATTGATCAGGTACAAATCGAAATTCCCGCTGCGCGGACTGACGTGATTTGACGAGAAGATAATCTGCTTGCCACCCGGCGCCCACGACGGACCGAAGTTTGCTCCGCCCAGCCTGGTGATCTGTTTCTGATCGCTGCCGTCCGCATTCATCGTGAAAATCTCCATCTTGTTCGGACGAATCATGTGCTGCTTGAGCAGATCGCGATACGTCTGCAATTCCGTTGGATCGGTCGGATGGTACGCGCGATACACAATTTTGGTGCCGTCGGGCGACCACCACGGACCACCGTCATAGCCGGGCGAAGTGGTGAGCTGCTTCACGTCGGTGCCGTCGACGTTCATGGTATAGATGTCCAGATCGCCGTCCTTCAGCGACGTGAACACAATACGTTTGCCATTCGGTGACAACACCCCTTCGGCGGTATACGTGTTGTAATGCGTCAGGCGCCGGAGATCCTTGCCATCGCGGCCGACCGTATAGATGTCGAAATCGTCAATGCCCCACACGTACCCCTTGCCAGGGTCCGGCTTGGCCGGACACTGCGCACTGACCGCGTGTGTTGAAGCAAAGAACAGCCGTTCACTGCCCGGCAGAAACCATCCGCATGTCACTTTGCCCTGGCCATTGGATACACGGAGCAGGCCCGTGCCGTCGGACTTCATCACGTACTGCTGATCGCAGGTGCGGCCGTCGCGCGTGGATTGAAACGTGATCCACTGACCGTTTGCGCTGAAATAGGCCTCTGCGTTCTCCCCGCCGTTCGTGAGCTGGTGGAGGTTGCTCAGGCGGGTCTCGCCGGGCAACGCCGGCCAGACTTTCTGCGAAACGGGTTGAACAACAGAGGCCGCGTTGTTGTCGAGGCTACGAACGGACGCCGAGCACGCGGCCAGACCAATGGCGGCGGCTGAGAGCAGAAAGAGGGTCGAGGTACGCATAGACCCGCAGCGTAGCCCGCCCCCCTCCGGTTCAGCAATCCGTATCGTTACGGCATTCTGAGCCATCCAGCCTCAGTTTCCGCTTTTTTGAGCGCTCTTTCCGGAGGCGAGGGCGCTTTTTTTCGCGTCGTCGGCAGCGGCAGCGAAGACGTCCTTCTGCGTGGTGCTGTTGCGCAGCAGGGCCATTGCTTTCAGCAACTGTTTGTCGGTGGGCAGCAAGTGGCGGCGTACGGTGCTGTCGCCAAAGACGGCGCGCGACACGCGGGCATCGATGTAATCGTCGACCCAGGATACACCGGCGTCGTAGACCGCCCGGTCAAGCTTGAGCCCCGCGGCGTTGAGGCGGGTGAAGATTTCGTCGCGCCACGCCTGCGTGACGACGAAGTCTGACTTCAGTTTGCCTTTCTGCTCCAGTCCGAACTGCAGCAGGGTGCTCTCGAACTCAGCGCGTTTCGGCAGGATGGCGCGTCCCAGCGCCTGCTCGGCAGTGCTGATAGAGTCGTAGCCAACCATCACATCCGGCGTGATGGCGCCACCGCCGTACACAGTACGTCCGCCTTCCGACTTGAACACGGGACGCGACTTGCGCACGGAGTCGGTTTCCGTCGAGTCGGGCTGAATCTCCACGAACTGTCCGTCAATCAACTTCCGCTCCTTCTGAATGGAACGGCCCGACGGGGTAAACCATTTGCCTGAAGTAATCTTGAGGGCGTACCCGCCATCAAGATTGTATACGCTTTGCACGAGCCCCTTGCCGAATGATGTCTGGCCAAGCACCAGCGCGCGATCGTAGTCCTGCAGGGCCCCTGCGACAATTTCCGAAGCCGAAGCCGTTCCGCCGTTCACCATGACGACCAGCGGAATATCGGGAGAGGTTGGAGCCTTCTCGGACACATACCGCTGGAATTCGCCACGGCCACGCACGCTGAGCAGTTCCTTGCCTTGCGGCAGGAACAGGTTGCTCATGCTGAACGCTTCGTCCAGAATGCCGCCGCCGTTGTCGCGCAAATCGATGACAATGCTCTTGGCCCCTTTCGCCTTGAGCAGCTTGACACTGCTGTCAATTTCCGTGGTGGTCTGTTCGCTGAAGCGCAGCAGTTGGATGTAGCCCACCTTGTCGTCCAGCATGATGGCCACGGGCACGGCGGCAATTTTGACGACGGCGCGCTTGAAATTGAGTTTGATGGGCTGCACAACGCCGGGACGAATAAACGTCACCGACACGGCGGTACCCGGTTCGCCCAACAGTTTGTTCTGGACCTGGACGGTGGTCATGCCTTTGGCGTTGACCGTGTCGATCAAACTGATTCTGTCGCCTTCCAGCACGCCGCCTTTTTCGGCGGGGGTGTTCGGGAACACCTTACCAATGGTGACGTACCCATTCAGGGGCGTGATCTCCATGCCCAGGCCCGCGTACCGGCCATTGGTCTGCCGCGAAAACTCTTCGAGCTGTTTGGGCGAAAAGAGTTCGGTGTACGGATCATTGAGCTGCGCGACGAGACCGCGCGCGGCTTTTTCGTAGAGCGCCTGTTGATCGAGCGTGTCGACGAATTTCTTGTCAACAAGCTGGAGCACTTGTGAGAGCAGCACGCCGCCGTCACGCGTACTGCGCGACTGAAGCGCAAAGGCGCCGCCCAGGACGGGGAGCAGAGCAATGCCAGCCAGAGCGATCTTCTTGGAACGATGCATGCGGCGCGTCTCACAAAAGGAGGGATATAGCAAGGTACGTCCGCCTCCTGATGGCGGGGAGTCCTCGGTGCCATGCGAATTGGTTGAGACTTCGCGGGTCGAGGCCTCTCACCTCTTTGACTCTCTACACCCGGAAAGGGTCTCCGTTTCCTGCGGAAGCCGCCGACCAGAGCCTGCCGGGTGGGCGGTTAGACTTCCTCGCGTGGCCGGGAGCCGAGCACGTAGTCCACCTGCCAGACGCGTTCGTACTGCTTAATGCCGACATCACGCACCAGTCCGGCGCTCAGTAACATTTCATGGGCGGGTTGCAGGACGCGCTGCAAATGGGACGGGTAGCGCTGGGACAGCGGGAGCTGCTCGGCCAACCGCTCCAGCGGAACGCGCCAGGACAGGCGTCCTTCGGCCCGGGCCACCTCGAGCAGGCGATAGAGCCGGCGGGCGACGGGCGAGGAGAGCCCGTGGTAGCGGGCCGCGCTCAGCGTGATGGAGTGGCGGGCGGTCAAATTGGCACGCACGGTGGGCGAGATGACCACGCGGGCGTCGCCCGGTTCGCCGGCGGTGAGATTGCCGAAGAGGTGCAACTGGTCGCGATCGGCCACACGGCGGCGCTGCACCGACACCGCACTGAAGAGTGAAAAGCTGATCTCGGCGTCGCCGGAGGTTGCGGACCAGTAGGCGCCAATGGATTCGAGGGTCGTACGCTCCAGGCGGGTGAGCGCTCCGCGCAACTGTTCGTACGTGCGGCCGTCCGCGCGGCGGCCCATGCTGCGCAGGAACGAATGCAGCGTGAAGGTGATGGCGCCGTCGGCGGGGTCGCCCGCTTCGTGATAGCGGTGCATGACTTCGACGTAGACGTCCTGGTCGAAGGTGCCTGGCAGCCGATCGCCGGGGGCGGGGATGACGCGCCAGCGCCCGCCGTTCTCGGTGGCATACGAGACGGGCGTATCTTCCGCCGAATCGGACAGGCGGAACAGCGGAAGGGCTTCGATGGCGCGGTCGAGGACCACGCCTCGTACGGCCGGGCGCCGTTTGGCGGCGAGGGTCACGATGTGTAAAGTGCGTTGGGGCCTGAGGTTACGCCAGTGATAGCCCCGTTTTTCCGCGAATCGCGCTGCGGCAGCAGCAGCAGCAGCAGCAGCAGCAGCAGCAGCAGCAACAGCAGCAGCAGCAGCAACAGCAAGAGCAACAACAACAGCAACAACAGCAACAGCAACAACAGCAACAGCAACAGCAACTACTCTGTAAAGGATGAACTGCGGAGCACAGCGGACAAACTGCGGAACAACTGCGGTCAAATTGTCACGGGTGGCGAGGTTTGGACCGACTTCGACCGAGGCACAAATTTTTGGAAACTGCCCGCGCAGTGCGGCCGTGTTCGCAGCTACTGAGTAACGAAAATTTCACCAATCGATCTCTCGCTGCGCGCCGCGAATGGGCGACGTCACAAAACAACAAAAAAATGAACCTTGCCGGCGACTGTGTGGAGCCCCGTCGACCGCTCGGACTATTCCGCAGTTAGTCCGCAGTTATCCGCTGTTCATCCTTCACAGGCCGTTGCCGTTGCCGTCACCGTCACAGTCGACGTAGTTGCTCCGAGGCGCCGAGCACCTACTCCGGCTGCAACGCCACCAACGGATCGACCCGCGATGCCCGCCGCGCCGGAATGAGACTGGCCGCTCCGGCTATCAGCGGCAGTGCAACCGCGACACTCACGTAGGTCATGACATCCGTACTCGCAATACCGTACAACAGGCCTTCGATGTAGCGCGACAACAGCAGCGCTGATCCGATACCAGCGGCCGCACCAGTAACCGCCAGCAACATGCCGCGCTGAATGACCAGTCGCTGTACCGCGTTGGACTCTGGATACCGCGTCGCAAGCTCTCGCGTGATGGACGTCATCTCGGCGCGGGCCTGCTCGGGTGTCACACCCGGTGCCAGGCGCGCCACGACATTCATGATGCGCACTGGTCGAATGCGCGGAATTGCATTGTCCGGAATGGTGGAGAAGGGAAGGTGGATTTCGACCGTGGTAGCGGGAAACGTGAACTGCGGCGGCATGACGCTCAGCACCCGGTATGCCTCGCCACCGAGTATGAGCGATTGCCGGATGATCGATGCGTCGCTGCCAAGCGAGCGCATGGCAAACCGAAGGTCCTGCAGCAAGTCGCTCATGTAGTCCTTTCTTCGACGAAGTGATTCGATTTCCTGATCGATGTTGCGGAGGTATTCGCGTGCGTCATCGAGGTCGCCAAACTCGCGCAAGGCCTGCAGGCGTGCGTCGCTGTTCGTTTCGCCGCGCGCTACGAGATCCTGCTGGCGCGAGTCGAGGTGGAAGCGCAGTTCCTCGTCGACATCGGTCTGGGTATCGCGCCGCGTGCGCCGCGGGTAGAAAAAGCGGCGCATCATGCGGGCTCCAGCACGCGAAATACGGCGGCGGCATAGCGGCGCCAGTTCGCCTCTTGGGCGCGGAGTTGCTTCCGGCCCAGCGGTGTCAGCCGGTAGTAGCGCGCGCGTCGGTTGTTCTCCGACAACCCCCACTCGGCCAGCACGAATTCCGCCTTTTCCAGGCGGTGTAGCGCCTTATAGAGCGGCGCGTCTTCGATGGCGATGGTGCCGTCGGTGCGCTCGTGGATCCAGCGCGACACGCCGTAGCCGTGCATGGTGCCCCACGCGAGTGCGCGGAGAATGAGGACATCAAGGGTGCCCTGCAGCAGGTCCATCGGTTCGTGCGCCATGTCTCTCCCCTTCCCAAGTAAGGGGAAGAGTGGTGTGGGGCGGCGAGGTTGTCAAACGTTTGGGACGAACGGGGTATTTCAGATTCCAGGCGCAGGCCGGCTTGAAAGACAACCGGGGGGATCACGGTATTGTCCCGGTTTGGTCCGTTCCCTGTGCCGCGCGAGTGGGGATGCTTCGTCTTTGCGCCTCGTCTTTTTTGCCAGCGGGCCGTCTGTGCGGATGTCCGGTATTCGTCAGCAGGCAGATACTATCGAATTTTCTGCCACCAACGCCTTCCCGCGAATAGCTCAAAACGGACCACGCTTTTCCCACTTCCTGAAACGTCGCTACGTCCTCTCCGGCGTCAGCCAGCTGATTTTTGGGTGAGTGGTCGGAACCCCCTACGCCATCCGCAACACCTGTCCCGTCACATTGCGCGCTGCATCACTGGCCAGAAACGCCACCACCTCCGCGACCGATTCGCGCTCGACGTATTTCGTTTTGTCACTCAGGTCCGCGAGATTGGCCGCGGTGCGAATGGCGACGGGAGCCACCGCATTCGCGCGCACTCCGTTCTTGTCTTCATCGTCCGCGACGGTTCGCAGCAGCGCAATCACACCACTCTTGGCCGCATTGTACGCCGCCATGCCAGCACTCTTGCCACCGGGCAAAGACGCGGCCGACACAAAGTACACCAGTGAGCCGGCGCCTTTGCGCAACGCAGGCAGAAACGCGCGCGTGGTGGAGTACGCCGTATCCAGATTGATGACAAACTGCTTGTGCCACTGTGCGGGATCACTCTCGTCAATGGGGCCGGTCATGCCGAAACCGCCCGCGGCGCAGATGACGGCGTGCACGGAGCCGTCAAATTGCGCCGCGTGTGCGTTGACCACTTCAGCGGCCGCGGTACGCGCCGCGTCGGCGTCGGCGAGGTTGGCCACGTGGGCGGTTGCTTTGTAACCCGCCGCAACGAGGGTCGCCGCGCGGGCTTCCACCTCGACCTGCTGCAAATCCATGAGCGCAAGTGTCGCGCCGCGCTCCGCAAATGTACGCGCGATAATTTCGCCAGCTTGTCCGGCGCGGCCGACTCCGGTAATGACGATGAGTTTGTTGGCGAATTGCATGGTGGCTTCGGTAGGATGTTTGGGACGTGCCGCCTCAGCTTCTGAATTTCAGATGCGGCATGTGGTATTCTGGTTTCTGCATGCTGCTGTTGCCGCGCTTCTATAATTCTGAAGTCTGAACTCTGTAACCTGTAATCTGTATTTCTAAAATCTGAAATCGGTTTAGGGGAATACCTGCAGCGCACCGCAACAGCCGTTGGCGGATTTTGAACGCTGGACTACAAGCTCTGAATTCTGAATTCTGTATTTCCGAATTCTGAACTCTGAAGTCTGAACTAAGAACTCCAAATTCCAAATGCTGAACTCTGAAGTCTGAACTCGGCTCAGAGAGATCTGTGCGCTGCGCGACGGTCATCCTGAACAGCGTTCAGAGTTCAGAAATACAGAGTTCAGAGTTCAGAGTTGAGAACCCCGCGAACAGAAGAGTGCAGAATACAGAAGGCCACTCGTTAGCTCAAACTCACGATTGCCTCGGTCACCACATCCAGACACTGCGCGAGGCCATCCACCGAATGATCGCCCATGTGACCCACGCGAAACGTCCCCTTCTTGAGCTTGCCATACCCCGCACCGATCACATACCCGCGCTCGGCAACGGCCTTTGCAATCGCGTCGCCGGTCAGCGCTGCCGGCAGTGTCACGGCGGTCACCGTGGGCGAACGCGACTCCAGCGGCGCCAGCACATCCAGCGGATGCCCCGTTTCCTGACGCGCTTCCATCACCCACGAATGCATGTGCTCCATCATGCTGACGTGACGCGCCCACCGCCGTTCGATACCTTCGCGCGCAATTTCCTGGCATTGCGCGTCGGCGGCGTACATCAACGAGATGGCCGGCGTACTGGGCGTTTGATTTTTGTGCGTAAACTCTTCAAACTCCACCAGATCGAAATACAATCCGCGCGACGACGACGCTGCAGCGGTGGAGATAAAGCGCTCTGACGCCACGCCGAACGCGAGGCCTGGTGGCAAAGCAAGCGCCTTCTGCGAACCCGTGAGCACAAAATCGAGCTGCCACGCATCGGTCTCAACAGGTGCCCCGGCAATGCCGGTGACCGAATCGACCAGCAGCAGCGCATCGTGTGCGTGCACCAGCTTGGCCAACGGCTCAAGATCTGTCAGGGCCCCGGTCGAGGTTTCGGAATGCACGACGGTCACGGCGGCGTAGTGGCGCAGCTTGAGCTCAGCCTCCACGACATCCAGTGCCACTACCTCGCCCCAATTGCAGGCGATGACCTGCACCTCGCGCCCGCACGACTGTGCAATGGCGGCAAAACGCTCGCTGAAGGCGCCGTTTACCAGCGCAAGTATTGCCCCCAGGGGCGAGCAACGAATTGCGGCCTCCATCAAGCCGGTGGCTGATGAACTGGAGATGTAGACCGGTCGTGCCGTGCGGAAAATGGGGCGAAGTCCGTCCTGCAATCGCGCGTATAACGTTTCAAACGCCGCGCCCCGATGGGGCAACATCGGCTGCATCATCGCCGCCAGCACATCACGGCGAACTTCTGTTGGACCAGGGAGAAAAAACGTGCCGAAGTTGTTGTAGCTCACAACAGTATGGGAGAATGAGACGGTGCCGTGAACAACGCCACCGAGAGTCCGCGTAACCGCTGTCGCAACTTAAGCGCGCTCCTCAACACATCCAACGGGCAGCGCGTCCCGAGTTGGGGATGTATGGTTAGTCCCGGACTGTGAATTTGCGTTCGCCGCGCGCCGCGGTTGTTCCTTTCCGCATCTCGATGATCGCGACGTAGTCGCCCGCTGCGAGGGCGTTCAGGTTCACGGCAATGGTGCGCCCGACCGTGGGTTTGCTGCTGCTCCCCACCACCGTGCTCGAGCGCTGTCCATCGGGTTCGGTCCAGCGGATGGAAACGCTATCACGCAGCGCGGAGGCGAGACCAAGCGCAGATCCGATGCGTCGTGCCACGTTGCGGTCATCATCGCGGCGAATTTTGAGTTCGACCTGCACGGTATCACCCGGAGTAAAACCGTAACTCTCCCAGTAGAACGCTACCGGTTCGGCCTTCGTGATCGTGGTCGTGCCGGCCATCATTCGGAACACCGACGCCTGGTCGCTTGGTGGTACCATCGTCGAGTTGGGCAGGCGGATGAGCACCGGGTCGGACAGCGCGAACTCCGATGCCTTCATCTGCCGCAACGATGGAGGTGGCTTCACGGCGTACCGTGAGCGGAGTGCGGCCGTCCCCTCGGCGCGCGGCAGGACTTCAGCGCTCAGGACAATCGGTCGAGGCGCGAGGAACGTGTGCAGTTTGAGTGTATAACCTTCGGCCGTCTGCGTGGTTGCGAGAATGCGTGTGTCCGCCTCGGATGTTCCGCCTGCCAGATGTGCGGTTGCGAGCAGCTTCGACTCATATGACGGGAGCGGATCGTCGATGGCGCGTTGATAAAGGATGCTGGTATCGCGACGGAGCATTGCCGTTTGACCCGCGGGAAGCGAATCGATTTTCAGGGCCAGCCGCATCTGTTCATAAGGCTGCCAGAAGAGTTGGGCGTCGCCCGTATCTGAACGCATTTGATAATGCTCCGCTGACAGCACGAGTGGATCGTTGATGGCTTCGATTGCCGGAATCAACGCCGACCGGTCTCGGTTGTAACGGTTCACCACACGCGGGTACATGATGACGCGCGGGACGTTGCCCGTGAACGACCTCACGCTCGTGTTGCGGTTGAAGCGCGTGTTTCGGCCAAAGCGGGGTCCACCAGAGAAATATGTGGAGCTTTGCGGGCCGTATCGGATGAGCAATTCGCGCATGGCATTCCCCCCGAACGGACGCGCAAAGATGTTGCGTTCGTCCTGGTCGCCATCGCTGCGCGACAGTACGTAAACGGCGCGGGCGCGATGTTCGACAAACCGCTCATTTCCGGACCGGCTCCAGAGCGGGTCGGCAAGCCACCACAGGTTGCCCATGACCGCGCGTTGTTCGGTGCAGCTCTGCTTGCGGAGGTCCTGTCGCCGGAAGCGCTCGAACATGACATAATCCTCGGCGTCCAGGCATTCACGCGTGTCCGTGAACAGCGGCACCGAAAACGTCGGCGACACCAGTTCGGTGGCGGAGAGCGCCTTCCGGCCGAAAGGCGCGACATATCCGCGACGAAACAGCGAATCGGCCGCCGCCAGATGGCCGGCGCGCCAGAGGGCAAACCCTGCGAGATCATCGCAGGCGCGCGTATTGCCCTTGCAGGTCTCCGCGATTGCAATGGTTCGATTCAGGTCGATTTGATCGTTCACGAAACGCACGAGCTGCTGGCTGACCCACACGTCGTTCGGATTGGCTTTTTGCGCATGCAGCAACTCCTCAATCAGCAACTCTCGACGCGCGCGCATTTCGACTTTGTCAAGAAAGGCCAGGGCTGCATCGATGTTTCTCGATTCATCCCGCACAGCGGAGTATGGCCACGGCTCCCAAACGGGGCATGCGATCCCGTTGCTCGGCCAGGTGATAATTGGATTGATCTCGCCTCGCTTTGCGGCGACTCCAGCGTTCCCGACCGAAAGAAACGCACACGCCAAGGCGTCGAGCTGCATCGGCGCTGTGTAGAACGCCCGGGGCAGCTTCGATTCATCGACCAACGTTGGCATGGGCGGAGCACTTCTGTCTCGATAACGCCCCGCATCCTGCACATTAAGAAATCGGGTTCGCCACTCCGCTTCGAACTTCTTGATCTCGGATCGCAATTTCCGGTGTTGCGGACTGCGAAGCAGGCTGAGGGAATCGTCGCTTGGTGCGTTCACGATCACGGAATCCGGCTCGCCTCCCTGCGCGTGTAGCGGCGGCGCGAGCCACATTGTCACACAGAGCCCAATGACGCCAATCGATACGAGATTCGAGACCAGTTTCGCGTGCCTCAACTTCGAATCGCGAAGATACTCCGCGTCTCGTCCCTCGCCTGTTTTGCCGCGTCGCAAAGCATGCATGTGTCCGATATCAAGGTGTGAATAAAATTCCCCCCAACTCGGCAAAATTATGGGCTTCGAAGTCGGCCCCCGCAACCACCACATTCCGGCGCACAACGGCGGTGTAGGCAACAAACACGTCGGTATCGCCTCGTACCATGAGGTCGGTCGATCCGTCGCCGACCATTACCGACGGACGCGGCAGCGCCAAGGCGCGAACCACGCGCGGCTTGCCATCCTGCCGGCT
>Ga0163144_10019064_pt1 | contig 13826 bp, 14 predicted proteins | sample OliLak19BULKMAT1_FD_123175 | JGI IMG/M metagenome (GOLD analysis project Ga0163144, IMG submission 123175) | Freshwater microbial mat bacterial communities from Lake Vanda, McMurdo Dry Valleys, Antarctica - Oligotrophic Lake LV.19.BULKMAT1 | ecosystem: Environmental > Aquatic > Freshwater >... | reverse complement strand
GCCCACGCCGGCGCCTGAATCATCTCGCCGGGACCGATGACCGTGGTGGAGGGCTTGATGAAGAGCAGCGGCTCTGGCGGCAGCGGTTTGTTCTGCTCGGCGGCGTGGTCCTTGTAGTTCAACCCGACGCAGACAATCTTCGACGGCTGGACGGGCGCCAGCAACCGCGCACCCTCGGAAGCGATTTCCTCCCCTTCGGTCCACGCGCCATAGATGTCGCCGTGCACCAACCGCCAGGCGCCGTCGCGTTCCGCCGCGTAGCGCGGTGCGCCGTCATGCTCAATTCGATAGAGTCGGATCATCGGTTCATTTCCCTGTCGGCGCCAGCCGCTGGACCTGGACGCGGTTGGATAAGGCACTCGGATTTCCGGCGGTGTCGACCGCGATCACGGCGTACACATATCGGATGCCCGCGCGCGCGGTGGTGTCGGGCCACTGCAGCCCGGTGACGAGAGCAGTCGTCAGTTGCTGCATGTTCTGACCCGTACCTTCGCCGCGCAGCACATGGTATCCGGCCAGGTCGGCTGCCGTCACGGCATCCCACAGCAGCGTGACGTCCGTGCCGCCAGATGATGGCGCGATCAGACCCGCCGGGGCCGGCGGGGGGAACGTGTCCACCGGTGTGACACACACCGGTCCGGCCGTCGTGCTTTCGGTGGAGACCAGTCCCTGCCGAATGACGCGACGCACCACGAAACAGCGTTCAACGCCGAACGCCACGGGCGTCGACCAGGTCCCGGTCGTCATCGGTGCCACCTCCACAGGCGCGGGGCGCTCGTCACCCGCACGCGACGTTTCCACAACGGAGACCGGAGCGCCGACCTCTCGTGTCGCCCACGTGAGCGTCAACGTGGACTCCGTGTACGTGAGCGCCGGCGCACCGGGCGCCTCAGGCGCAGGGCCAAACGGCACGGCGATGACGGTCGATGCCGGACCGGGTCGTCGGCGATCGGACACGCCGACGGCCGCGTAATACCGGGTGGGCAGGGTGACCGGAACAAACGGCACCACGAGGCCTGACGGCACCAGCGGCAGCCAGACCGTCCGGCGCCCAGCCACACGCGCCTGCTGGGCCCGCGTCAACGGCACGGCGCTGGTCACGTTGACAGTCACGGTTTCACTCCACACCGCAATGTCCCCTGGAGCCGGCCGAGGATCGGGCGGCCCCGCAGGAGGGGCGGCGGGCGACTGGCCGTCGGCTGGGGCAGCCGCCGGCGGACGCACCTCGACGCTGCCGACCAGTGCCTCTCGCTGCACCAGTTGTTCCAGGGTCGGCGGCTCCGCGCCAATGGGCATCGTCCGCGCATAGATCTCCACGCCGGCGATAGTCAGCGGCGCGAGGGGATCCTGACTCGCGGCCGGCACGACGAACCGCAACGTCACGCGATCCCCCACACGCCGCGCGGCAAGTTCGGTCGGCGCCGACGGCACGGGCCGCAACGGCGGCAACGGCGGCCCTTTCGACCCGCAGGCGGCTGGCACCACGGCGACCAGCGCCAGCGCAATGAGGAGGACGTGTCGGTTCACAGGATGTATCGCGACAAATCGTCGCTCTTGGCAATGTCGGCCAGCATGCGGTCCACGTACGGCGGGTCAATCGTAATCGATTGGCCGTCCAGATCGGGTGCGTGAAACGACACCTCATCCAGCAGCCGTTCCATCACCGTGTGCAGGCGCCGTGCGCCAATGTTCTCCGTGCGGTCGTTCACCAGGGTCGCCAGTTCCGCCACCCGGGCGATGGCCTCAGGAGTGAACTCCAGGCGTACGCCCTCGGTGGCCATCAGGGCGATGTACTGGGTGATCAGGGCACTGCGGGGCTCCGTGAGAATCCGGATGAACTCATCACGGCCCAAGGCCTCAAGCTCCACGCGGATCGGGAACCGCCCCTGCAACTCGGGAATCAGATCGGACGGCTTCGAGACGTGAAACGCCCCGGCGGCAATGAACAGAATGTGGTCGGTCTTCACCATGCCATGCTTGGTGTTGACCGTGGTGCCTTCCACGATGGGAAGAATGTCCCGCTGCACGCCCTCCCGGCTGATGTCGGGGCCGTGCCCCCCTTCCTTGCCCGCGATCTTGTCGATCTCATCCAGAAAGATGATCCCGGAGTTCTCGACGCGGTCAATCGCCGCCTTGGCGACCCCTTCCATATCGATCAACTTCTGCGCTTCCTCCTGCGTCAGATGCTCACGGGCCTCGGACACGGGGAACAACCGCCGCCGGGTCTTGCCTTGAAACAAACCCGGCATCATATCGCGCAGGTTGACGCCAATCTCCTCCACGGACGAGCCGGCGATCACCTCGAATGACGGCATCGCGCGCTGCGCGACGTCAATCTCCACGGTCTTGCCGTCCAGCTTGCCGGCGCGCAGCTGCTCGCGCAGCTTCTCGCGGGTAGACGACGCGTGGTCACGCGCGAGCTGTTCGTCATGCGATCCGGCGCCAAATCCCGTCGCCGGCGGCGATGGCGGCAATAACAGATCGAGCAGGCGTTCCTCCGCGGCTTGCGCCGCCCGGGTCCGCACTTCCAGTTCGCGTTCCTCGCGCACCAGCTTCACGCTGATCTCCACCAGGTCGCGCACCATCGATTCCACGTCCCGGCCGACATAGCCGACTTCGGTGAACTTCGAGGCTTCAATCTTGAGAAACGGCGAGTGCGCGAGCTTGGCGAGGCGCCGCGCGATTTCCGTTTTTCCGACGCCGGTGGGACCGATCATCAGGATGTTCTTGGGCGCCACATCCTCGGCCATCTCGGCAGGCAAACGCTGACGCCGGTAGCGGTTGCGCAAGGCAATGGCCACCGCGCGTTTGGCTTTGGCCTGCCCCACCACGTGCTTGTCGAGTTCGGCCACGATTTCGCGCGGCGTCATGGAGTCGCCAGCCGGCGTGGCGTCAGGCAGAAGCGCAGGGATCATTTACAGTTCTTCCAGAGTCAAACGAGTGTTGGTGTAGATACACAAGTCGGCCGCGATGGCCATCGCCTGTTCGACGATGGCTCGCGGCGGCAGCGGCGAGTGCGCAACCAGCGCGCGCGCGGCCGCCATGGCAAACGCGCCACCCGACCCGATGCCCATGATGCCGTCATCGGGCTCGATGAGATCACCGGTGCCCGAGAGCAAATACATCGCGCCGGGATCGGCCACGAGCAGCATCGCCTCAAGGCGACGAAGGGCGCGATCGGTGCGCCATTCGCGCGCCAGCTCGACGGACGCGCGTTCGAGGTTGCCGCGATGCGCTTCAAGCTTGTTCTGGAAACGATCGAACAGCGCAAACCCGTCGGAGGCGGTCCCCGCAAAGCCCGCCAGTACCCGATCTTGATAGAGCAAGCGGACTTTCCGGGCGTTGTGTTTGACAACCGTCTGGCCGAGCGTGACCTGTCCGTCGGACGCCATGACGACCTTCCCCTGATGGCGAACGGCGAGGACGGTGGTGGCGTGGGTATTGGACATAAGAAAAACAGGCCGAAACTGCATCGTAAGGCCGTCCGTCCCGGAGGGCAAGGCCGCCCGGCCCGGAGGACACTTTTCCCAGCCCGGGACAAGACCCGGGCCAAAGCTGGCCGGAATTTGCACAGGGCCCGGATGGCAGTATTGTTGCAGTATCAGCGGTCAAGAGCCACCCTGTCGGTTGTGGGTTCCAAGGAGTGCATGGACATGGACAAATACCCCCGCTCGCTGATCGTCGTCGCCATGGCGATGGCTTTGGCGGCCCCCGCCGCGCTGGCAGCGCAGGCAATTCCACGCCCGACCTCGTCGGGTTCGTCTGGTTCGTCAGGTTCTTCGGGATCCTCAGGGTCCTCGGGTTCATCAGGATCGTCGACCTCGTCATCGAGCGGCGGATCGGAGTCCCGTGTCGCGCCGCCGGCACCGCCGCCATCCGGATCACGCACGCCGAGTTCCTCAAGCAGCAGATCTGGCTCGGCCTCGTCGCGCAGTGGGTCTGGCACGAGCGGCCGATCGACGTCGGGTTCGGGCTCCAACACCAACGCCTCGCCGGCCTCGTCGCGCACGTCGCGCGTGTCTTCCGGTTCAACCGGGGCCTCAGCGGGCGCCGGGGCAGGAGCCGTCTACGGGTCGCGGTCGCGCGGATCGCAGCAACAGACGGGCGTGGCCAAGGATCGTCCGGCCGAGTTTTACGGGTCCAGCAACGTCGGCTTCTACTACCCTGGGAATCCATTCAGCCCCTGGGGCCGCTGGTACCCCTGGTACAACTCCGGCTTCGGATATGGCTACGTGAGCTATGACCCGTGGCGGTACGGCAGTTCGAGGTATTCGCTGTGGCGCTACGGCTCCTGGTACAACCCCTATGACCCGTTCTGCTACAGCGCCGGGTACTGGATGTGTGACGCGTACGGCGGTGGTGGCGGTGGCGGCGGAGCCACGGCCGAAGATGAGTCCGAAGCGACAGGTTCGGTCAGACTCCGCGTCTCACCCGCACACGCCAAGGTCTTCGTGGACGGCACGCTTGTCGGCGTCGTTGACGACTTCGATGGCCTGAGGGGCCACCTGCAGTTGACGCTGGGCACGCACCTGGTGGAGATCAAGGCTGACGGCTATGAGACGTTTGTCCCGGAAATCGTGATCGCCGACGGCAAGACGACAACCGTGCGCGGATCGTTGAAGAAAGTTGTCAAATAGGGCGTGACCGTTCAACGCCAGCAGTCGGTCGTCGCGGGCATCTCGCTTGTCTACGACCTCACGATCGGCCTCGCGCTGCTCGTGGCGACCGACCGCTTTGCGTCCCTCTTCGGCGTGGTGGTGCCGGAACCGCGCCTCTTCGTGACGCTGACGGGTATCTTCCTTGTGTGTGTGGGCCTCGGGTATCTCCAGCCCATGCGTGACCCCGCCCGGCACCGCGCGTATCTCTGGGTCTTTGGTCCGCTCTTGAAAGGCGCCGGCGCGGCCGTCTTTCTGTGGGACTACCTGCACAACGGCTCGCCGGCGTCCTACCTGCTGTTTGCCGCGACGGACGGCACGCTCGGCCTGGTCACACTTGTGGTGTTGCAAAAGGGGACGGGAGTGATTTCCACAGAAACACCGAAAAAGGGGACAGGAGTGCAACCCTGAACTCAGACTCCTGTCCCCTTTTTCGGTGTTTCTGTGGAAATCACTCCCGTCCCCTTTCTCGCGAACAGGTAGTAGATCGGGATTCCCGCCAGGATGATGACCAACCCGTACAGGGTCGGCGTCGTCTCGGTCCAGAGGCGGTGGATCAACATCGCCGCTGAGGCCACCACGAAGATCGCCGGAGCGTACGGATAGCCCCAGGCTTTGAACGGCCGCTCGGCCGTGGGTTCGCGCCGCCGCAGGACGAACAGCGCCGCGACCGCGATGCCGGAAAACAACACGATGGCAAACCCCGTGTAGTCCACCAATTCGGAGAGCGTGGACGACAACACCAGGATGGCACTCCAGGCCGCTTGCGCCCAGATCGCTCGCGCCGGCGTGCGATAGCTCGGGTGGACCTGGGCCACCGAGGGTAGAAACGCGCCATCCCTGGCCATCGCGAAGTACACCCGCGGGCCCGCCAGCACCATGGCGCTGATACTGGCCGCGATGCTGACGATGGTGAAGATGGCAAGCACGTTGCCGGCCACAAATCCAAACAACCGCTCGGCGACCATGTCGGTCAACCGGCCGTCCTGCACCGCGGCGATATCCGCCAACGGCATCGCGTAGACGTAGAGCAGGTTGAGTAGAAGATAGATCGTCACGACCGCGGCCGTGCCCAGTCCCAGCGCAATCGGGACGTTCCGGCCGGGATTGCGAATCTCTTCGGCCACGTACGCGGCCGCATTCCAGCCCGAATAGCTGAACATCACGGGAATCAAGGCGAGCAGCCACCCGGTCGCCGGCGTGATCACCTCGTGTGTGCTCGCCAAGTGGGCGTACGATCCGGAGCCGAGTGACAGTCCCAGGGCGATGAAGATGACGATGCCCGTGACCTTGAGGCCGGCCAGGAAGTTGTGCACCAGCCGGCCGGGTTCCAGCCCACGCATGTGAATGAACGAGAGGGCGACGATCGCGGTCAGCGCCACAAGCGTCTGAGGCGTCACCGTCAGTGGCACGACCGGAATCGGCACGACGAGGAGCGGGGTACGGTCGCTCGCCGCCGGAATGAACCGCCCGATGTAATCGGCCAGCAGGATGGCACTGGCGGCGATCGCGCCGGAAAATCCGGCAACAAACGAAGTCCAGCCCGTCAGGAACGCCGCTGGCGGGCCGAACGCCTCGCGCAGGTAGACGTACTCGCCGCCGGCCTTTGGCCTCAGCGCGGCAAGTTCGGCGTAGGCCATGGCGCCGGCAAACGCCAGCACGCCGCCAACCAGCCAGACCCCGAGCATCGCGATGGCGCTGGGCACAAGCCCGGCGACAAGAATCGGCACGTAGAAAATGCCGCCACCAATGACGTTCGACAGGATGATCGCCGCGGCATCGAAGGGGCCAAGGCGGCGTTCAAGCGATGGGGCGTTCACCTGGGCGCCGTATCCGAGGGAGCGCTCAGCAGCAGGCGTCGCTCGATCGGGTACTCGCCGGCGGGCACGATCTTGCCCCCGCGCTTGATGAAGAGTTTCACGGTCCAGTCGCGAAAGAGCCGATGGCTGAACAGCTCGGAACGCGGTTGCTCCAGCGTGTAACCGATCTTCGAGCGCGTCACCACCGGATCGGTGCTCGCGCCCGGAGCGAGGCCGCCCCCTCCGATGACCTTGATGACCGCTTCGTCCTGCTCGGTGTCATCGCCCGTCGCCCAGTACATGACGACCACGTCAATGGACGACACCTCCTGGTCGGAGGCGTTGCGGAGGGTGAACGTCAGGCTGGGAACGAGGTGGTTGAGTCCGGCTGGCGTGAGGCCATTGTCGTAGTACCCGGACGAGACGTCGGTGACCTGGACCGCGGTCTTCAGATCCACCGACGCACAACCGGCCACGGTCAAGGCGGCCACGGTAAAGGCGGCCAGCAACGGAGCCACGCGACGGAGAATCAATCGGCTGGACATGGCCCGCCGATTGTAGATCAGAACTGCGATTCGATGACCCGCTTCTTCGCCTCGTCGCGCGTGATCTTCTCTGAGAAGAACAAGGCCAGATCCGATCCCTTGATCCGCAGGATCAACGTCTGCGAATCGTCATACATGCCGGTGGGAATCGGGTCCTCTTCGCTGCGTGCGACAACGGACAGCCACTCGTGCTCGCCAACCGCCAACGAACGGGAGTAATCAAGCATTGCGTCGATCAGGCGGTTCTTGACCAGGTCGCGGTAGAACTGATTCGGATCCGTAAGAAACGAGTCGCCGCTGATGGGTGAGCGCGCCATCGGGTCATCCGGGACCACACCGGTGGCGCGTGCCGTCCCGGTCGTGCCACGACCCGACACCGTCTGGTTGCCCACTTGCGGCGTCTGTGCCGAGGGGGCCGGCCGCGCCATCTGGCTCCGCCTGACGTAACTCTCGCGAATCTGGGGAATCTCCACGTGGAAGACCAGTCCGTACTGTTCCAGCGGGAACCCCTTCGCCTTGGGACTCCCCATGAACAACATCCCGATGGGCAGTTCCTCCTGGGCGCGCATCGCCAGTTCCTGCGCGCTCCGGCGCACCGCGTTTTCAAGAACGCCTTCCATCAACTGGAGCTGAAAACGCCGCTGCTGGATTTGCACCACTGGCGACACACTGGGCGTTGGGCCAGCCGCCTGTTGCGCCGCAACGGCACCCGACGCCAGCATGAGGCCCGCCACCACGACCTGAACCTGAAGACGTGTCATTACTGCACCCTCGACTGCTGCGCTGCGAGCAACCCATTCACGGCCTCTCGCAGCAGGAGAACCTCCCGCGCGAGATGGGTCAGGCTCTCTCCATCGCGAACCCGTTCAAGATTCTGTTCGTTGGCCACGACCGTCAAGTAGTCCCTGATCCTGAGCCACTGCCGTTGTTCACTGGCGCCGACAAATGCCTCAGCATTCGCGAGCAGCCGGCGTTCGGTGTTGACGTCCAGCCGGGCGGGCATGGGGCTCGTGATCGACACCGGGGTCGCCTGGCGGAGCGCGTCGAACCCCACGGCGTTCAACTCCTGCCGCACCAGCGACCCGACCGCCTCGGCATCAAAGACAGGCGCCGCGGCCGCAGTGGTGGCCACCGACATCGGTGCGTCCGCGACGGTCGCGACGGTCGCGTCACGAGCGCCCATGAACGACGAGGCGGCAAAACTCCCCGCGGCACCCACCACGAACGTCAGGCTCGCAGCGGCGGCCATCGCCCACGCGGGCACCTGCCGATGCCACGGCACGACGGGCACGGGCGCGAACGGCGTCCACACAGACGGCTGCTCCGGCACGCCCCAGGCGAGCAGGTCTTCACGCACTCGCCGGAAGGCCTGCACATCCGTGCGGCACACGTCACAGACGCCCAGATGCCGCTCAATCGCCTGCCGATCGGATGGCGAGGCCTCGTCATAGAGGTAGTCCAGCACACGGTCTCGGTGTTCACACATCGCTCTGTTCCTTTGAGCCATTGCCGTCGCTCACAACGTCGTACTTTCCCAATGGGCGCGCCGTAGACTGGCCGATTCGGCTTGTTGCCGCTCCAGTCTCCGTCGCAGCACCGACAATCCCTGATACAGCCGGGTCTTGACCGTGCTCAGGGGACAATCGAGCATCTCGGCAATCTCCTGAAACGTGAGGCCGTGATACTCCTTCAACATAATCGCGGTGCGCTGTTCTTCGGGCAGGTCCGCCATCGCCAGTTGCACTGCCGCGGACATCTCGCGCCGCGCCACCAGATCCTCCACCGACTCGGTGGGCGCCGCCTGCTGGTCCGCCAGATCGATCGGGTCTACGCCCTCGGGCACCTGGGCCAGCGGCGCCCGGCGTTCCTTCCGCATCCAGTCACGACAGAGATTGAGCGTGATGCGGTAGAGCCACGAGGAGAACTTGGCTTCGCCCTTGAACCCCTTCAAACCCCGGTAGGCCCGCAGAAACGCGTCCTGCACGACGTCACGTGCTTCTTCTTCCCGGCCAAGGGTGCGGTAGGCCAAGGCATAGATCGGCCGCTCCCAGCGGGTCACCAGCTGGCTGAAGGCGTCCTGGTCGCCGGCGGTCGCGCGCGTGACCAATTCCTCGTCTGACGTCATCGTCACTTCAAATTCCCGGCCCCGTCGGGCAGGCTCACCCCTTTGGACGGCCCGGCCGGGCCAAGAGTCTGTACGGGGCTGGCAGGCTCAAGTATACCGACCCGATTGACGTTACTGTTCGTCGGGCGCCCGGTGTTACACTGCACAGGCGCCGGCTCAAGGGCCCTTCGGCCGCCGGCACGCGGACTCCAATGAGTGATGACCACTTCCTGACCACCGAAGAGGTGTTGGACTATTTGCAGGTCAATCTGCGAACGGTCTATCGTCTTATCAAAGCGGGCAAAATCCCTGCGGTCAGAGTGGGCCGCCAGTGGCGGTTCCGCAAGCGGGATATCGATGCATGGCTCGACTCCAGCCGTCAGGCGCCACGTGGCGGCGACGACAAGAACAGCAGCGGCGATCGCCCACGCATTCTGGTGGTGGATGACGAACAGGCCGTGCGTGACCTGCTCGCCAAGACCCTCACGATGGCTGACTACGACGTGGATGCGGCGCCTGATGGCGCCTCCGCGATCGAACGCCTGCGCGCCGTCGAATACGACCTGCTCATCACCGACCTGAAAATGCCGGGCATGGACGGCTTGTCCGTGATCCGCGAAGCGCGACGCACCGCCCCGGACCTGCCGGTCATCATCATCACGGGCTACTCCACCGAGGCCAGCGCCATCGAGGCGATCAATCTCGGCGTGGCGGGCTACCTTACCAAACCGTTCCGCCTGCCGCGTATCCTTGCAGCCACCGCGCGTGCACTGGGCGAACCGGTCCCAGCCGCCGACGTTTGATTCAGCTCTCCGAACTCACCAAGCGTTTTGGCGAGCGTGTCCTGCTCGACCGCGTCAGCTGGCAGGTCTCGGACGGCGATCGTGTCGGGCTCTGCGGCCCCAATGGCGCCGGCAAGACGACGCTGCTGCGCATGCTGGCCGGACTTGACGAGTCCGACAGTGGCACCATCATCCGGCCCATCGGCCTCACGGTGGGCTACCTGCCGCAGGACGGACTCGCCCACGCCGGCCGCACCCTGGTCGACGAGGTCTCACAGGCGTTCAAACCCCTCCTCGACGCGCGCGACGAACTCGCGCGCATCGAACACGCGCTGGCCGATCCCTCCCTGCCGGACGGTGAACATGAGCCGCTGCTGGTGCGCTACCACGACCTCGCGGAATACTTCCGACGTGAGGAAGGCCACAGCATCGACCTGCGCGTCACGCAGGTGCTGGACGGTCTCGGATTCGTGCGCACGGACTTCTCCAAGCCCGCCGAAGCGTTCTCCGGTGGATGGCAGATGCGCATCGCATTGGCCAAACTCCTGCTGGGTCGCCCCAGCCTGCTCCTGCTCGACGAACCCACCAACCACCTCGACCTGGATGCGCGCAACTGGCTCGAGTCGTACCTGATCGGCTACCCGCATCCCGTGATCCTGGTCTCACACGATCGCTATTTCCTGGATGCGGTCGTGACGAAGATCGCCGATCTGTCCCTGCGGACGATCACGGATTACGTGGGCACGTATTCGGCGTACCTCCTCGAATACGACGCGCGCATGGATCGGCTCCGCAAGGCCAAACAGGAACAGGACGATGAAATCGCACGGCTGCGCGCGTTCATCGATCGGTTCCGGTACCAGGCCACCAAGGCCGCGCAGGTGCAGAGCCGCATCAAGATGCTCGACAAAATCGCGCCGATCGAAGTGCCGCCAGAGCGCAAGCGGGTGCACTTCACGTTTCCCAAGTGCCCCAAGAGCGGCCGGATCGTCCTGGAACTCACCGACGTGCGCAAGGCCTATGGCGATCTCGTCGTCTTCGATCACCTCAACCTGCACATCGAACGGGGCGATCGCATCGCGCTCGTTGCGCCCAACGGCGCGGGCAAGTCCACACTGATGCGCATGTTGTCCGGTGCGGAAGCCCCGGACAGCGGTTCGCGCCGCGATGGTCACCAGGTCGTCATGCAGTACTTCGCGCAGGACGAGGCGAACCGGCTCGACCCCGTCAAGACCGTCTACCAGACATTGGAATCCGACTCGCCCGTCGGGATGGTGCCGATGATCCGGAATATTCTGGGCGGGTTCCTCTTCGCCGGCGATGACATCTACAAGAAGGCGGGCGTACTCTCGGGTGGCGAACGTACTCGACTGGCCGTCGCGCGCATGCTGCTGAAGCCCGCCAACACACTGTTACTCGACGAACCCACCAACCACCTCGATCTCGACTCGAAGGACGTCTTGCTCGACGCGCTCGCCGATTTCGGCGGCACCCTGATCTTCGTCTCGCATGATCGGTATTTCGTCGATCGCCTGGCCACCAAGATCATCTCGGTCGGCCACCAGGGTGTGGAGATTTACCCCGGCACCTACGAGGAATTCCTCTGGAGCAAGACCCACCAGGCCGCACCGGCATCAAGTACTCAGCACTCAGCACCAACCACCAAGCACTCAGCACCAACCACCAAGCACTCAGCACCAACCACCAAGCACTCAGCACCGAGCACGGAGCACCCTGTCCAGAGTTACGAAGACAAGAAGCGCGCGGACGCCGAGACACGGCGGAAGCGACGCGCCGAGGACGAGCGGCAGGCGCGGATCAGCGAGCTTGAGCAGCGCATCGCGGCACAGGAGAAGGAAATCAAGGGGCTTGAAACTCGCATGGCCGACCCCGCCTTCTATGAGGACCGGGTGACCGCTGAGGCCGCGGTGACTCGTCACCAGCAACTTATGTGGGAAGTCGGTGACCTCATGAATAGATGGGAAGCACTCCAGGATTCCTGACTCTCCCCTGAATACTTCCAGTTTTGTAATTCACGGCTGATTCTGTGATCATGCCGCACACCGGGCGATGTTTCGCAGGCATCGGTACGGACAATTCTGTATGTCATCTGTGCCGTTTCAGCCGGGTACGCCCTTTGCCTTCTGAGGCCAAGCCCGGAGTTGGGAATGTTGATGTCACCAGTGTCACGCACGTCGTCGTCAAAGCCGAGAGTCACGCGGAAAGCGGCGGCGCGGGCAACTGACGCGCTGCCCGACCGTTTTTTCCGCCATCTGGTGCTCAATCTCCGCAACGGCGTGCTGGCGATCGCCAGGGACGGCCGCATCGCCGCCATGAACGGCATCGCGTACCGCGTACTGGGACTGACGCCCAATGACGCCGACCTGGGACGCCCGTACGCAGAGGTCCTGCACGCCTGCCCCGAAGTGGTCCGGGTGCTGCAGTCCGCATTTGAGACCTCAGACCTGCCAAACCGCGCCGAACTTCGCCTGCGCAAGACCGGGCGCGCCCTTGGCTACACCATCTCAAAGATCTACGACGATGAGCAGGTGGAAGTGGGACTGACGTTGTTCTTCAAGGATCTGACCCGGGTGGAGCAGATCGAAGAACGGGAACGCCTGCGGGACCGCCTGGCCACGCTCGGCGAGATGGCCGCGGCGATTGCGCACGAGGTCAAGAACCCTCTGGCCAGCATCGAGGTGATGGCCGGCATGTTGCGTCGCCAACTGAGCGATCGGCCCGACGCCACGGAGACCCTGGGAGACATCATCAAGGAATCCAAGATGGCCAACGCCATCGTGGTTGAAGTCCTGGAGTTCGTGCGGCCCATTCGGCTGCAGGTCGAACCGCTGGTGGTGGCTGACGTGGCGCGCGACGCGATTCAGGGCCTGGAGCACGGCGCGGCGCAGGTCCGGCTGCACGTGGATCAGGGCGTGCCGGAGTTGATGGCCGACCCGCACCAACTACGTCAGTTGTTGACCAACCTGATGACGAATGCCATTGAGGCGATCGGTCCGGGCGAACTTGTCGACGTGCGTGTCTCCCACATGTCGGAGGACGCCGAGCCCGCAAGTGCCGGCCCTTCACTGCCGGCGCAGGTCAGGATCGAGGTCCGCGACCTCGGCCCGGGTATTTCCGAGGACGACCTGGAGCGGATTTTCAGCCCGTTCTTCACCACCAAGCCCCAGGGGACCGGCCTGGGCCTGTCGATCGTCCGCAAGGTCGTCGACGCACACGACGGCATCATCGACGCCACGTCCGCTCCGGGACGCGGCACCACCTTTCGCGTGACACTGCCGGTCGTGCCGGCCCCCGCGTATCTGAAAGAGAGCACCCATGGGACGCATCCTCGTCGTTGACGATCACGATTCACTGCGCAAGGGCCTGGTCAAGGCCCTGACCAACGCCGGCCACGACGTCGAGGAAGCGCCCAACGGGACCGGCGCCATCGAGCGGCTGCAGGACAGCCAGTTCGACGTGGTGCTGACAGACCTGCGCATGGGCGGCGCCGACGGCATGGACGTCTTGCGGACGACGCGGTCTGTGCAGCCCAACGCGGCCGTGATTCTCATGACCGCGTTCGGGTCGATCCATACCGCAGTGGAAGCCATGAAGATTGGCGCGGTGGACTTCGTCCAGAAGCCATTCGAGATTGAAGAGATGGAGCTGAAGATCGAAAAGGCCATCGAGCTTCGCCACCTCAAACATCAGGTGGATTACCTGCGGCACGCACAGCAGGACATCTATGCCTTTGATCGCATTGTCGGCGCCAGCGGCGCGCTGCAGCAAGTGCTGGGCATGGTCTCGAAGGTGGCGCGGAGCAACTCGACGATCCTGATTCGCGGCGAGACGGGGACAGGCAAGGAGCTCATCGCTGGCGCGATTCACCACAACTCGCTGCGAGCCACCAAGGCGTTTGTCAAGGTCAACTGCGCGGCCCT